>Ga0222662_1000386_pt1 | contig 37453 bp, 25 predicted proteins | sample AntAcemetagen600_FD_179821 | JGI IMG/M metagenome (GOLD analysis project Ga0222662, IMG submission 179821) | Saline water microbial communities from Ace Lake, Antarctica - #600 | ecosystem: Environmental > Aquatic > Non-marine Saline and Alkaline > Saline | place: Antarctica: Ace Lake... | reverse complement strand
GAGCATCCTCCGCCAAAGGATAAACTCGTGCAAGGGGTTCTTTTTTGAGAAAGCCCCTAAATTGGACGATTCAAACAGAAATTACCCCTGATTTTTAACCCGGAAAATTTATTTAGGACGGTATTGGGATTAAGGCTAATTTTAACCTATAAATAATTAAAAACTATAATCATGTTATTAGATGTACTTACCATTCCGAAAGACGATCCTATTGCATTTACCTTTTTTACAGGTTACATGGCAATGCTGGCTGCGTCAGTTTTCTTTTTCTTTGAGCGCGGTAGCGTAGATGCCAAGTGGAGATTGTCTCTCCTTGTATCTGGTTTAATTACTGGTATTGCAGCAGTGCACTACTACTACATGCGAGATTATTATATGGCCACGGGCGAGACTCCTACAGCCTTGCGTTACATTGACTGGATACTTACTGTGCCATTAATGTGCGTAGAATTCTATTTGCTAACCAAAGCTGCCGGTGCAAAACTTAGTTTGCTTTGGAAGCTAATTATTGCAGCCGTATGGATGCTAGTAGCTGGTTATATTGGTGAAGCTTTTAACCCTGAAGGCGGCAGCACAAGCCACTCGGTTCTATGGTTCGCTCTTTCAATGTTAGGTTATATATATATTTTATATACAGCTTGGTTTGGTGAAGTGGCGCAGTTAGCAGCCAAAAGTGGTAATGATTCTGTGAAAAAAGGTGTTAGAATCTTAGCTTGGTTTATTCTGGTAGGTTGGGCGATTTACCCTATTGGCTACATGTGTATGCCAGGTGGTTGGTTAAACACAGGTTTAGGCTGGAATTCTGGTAACGTAGATTTATTTTACAATATCGCAGATGCCATTAACAAAATCGGTTTTGGTTTAGTTGTTTATTCGATCGCAGTTTCTTCTAAAAAAGCCGTTGCGGTGTAACTCGTTTATAACCAGAAACAATAAATAAAGGGTGCTGCAGCAATGCAGCACCCTTTTTTATTCTGCATAGTTCATCTAGCCTTTTTATTGCTCTTGTTAATGACAAGTGTTGCAAGTGGTTTGTCTATAGCGGCCCAACTTGCCATAGGCGCTGTTGCACAAGGCTTGTTCGTACTGCTAATAATTTAATTCCTTCTAGTAAATCCCATTGCCGTTCTTACCGAGGCACTGTACCAGTTTACGCTGAATGTGCTTGGGCATTTGGGTTATGAAATTCTTCCTAAAGGATTGACCAAAAGTAAATTCACTTGTTGGCATAATACAAGGAAGAATCATAATGTGCACCACAAGTATTTTCGCTATAATTATGGCCTCTACTTCAATATCTGGAACCGCTTAATGGGAAGTATGACCAAACCTTAGAGGAGGTTTGTAATAGACGCGCCAAGGCTACTGAAGATTTCCGTTTGCAGGCTGGTTGATTGTAAAACCCGTGGTTGCAATTCAAAAACAGCCAAACTTCTGCAGCTTTTCGTTCTCTTTTTTCACCATCCACTTATTTTGTTCCTCTTCGGCTTCCATAAACAACTGTAGGTGATGGGCCGATTTTTCAGGCTCGTCTAATTCTGTGTAAAGCCCGCTCAGTTGTTCATGAATTTTATAAATCACAGCGCGAGCGTTCATCTTTTCGGCAAATGTTAACGCCTCTAACAGTTTCTTAAGCGACTCCTTTGTCTTGCCTTGCTTGCGGTAGGTTTCGCCAATGTTGTAGATACACATGAGCACCCCTTGTGTGCGTCCTACCTTTTTATCGATGGCAAGCGCTCGGTGTAAAAGTTTAAGACCCTCATCATAGTCCTGTCTGACTATGTGTACACTCGCCATACCACTAAGCATAATTGCAATCTCTACAAAGTTGTCGTGCTCCTCATGGTATTTGAACGCACGCGTGTAGCATTCCATGGCACCTTCATACCGACCAAGTAAAAAATAAACATTACCAATATTGGCAATAAGCACCGCTGTAAAAGAGTGATGCTCCGCTTTTCTGGAAGCCGAGAGTGCCTGCTCGAAAAAATCGAGTGCAGTAGGATAGTCTTCTGATATGGACGAAATAATACCAAGGCCAGAATAGCTGGTAGCCATACCATATTGGTCGCCTAATTGGATGTAGATTCCTAATGCGGCTCTATACCTTTTATGCGCCTTAGGGTTGTCCGACAATTTCCACAGCATGCGCGCCATTCCTTGGTGGCATTGTGCTTCTTTCAACTGGTTTTTAAGTTGAATAGCCAAACCCAAGGCCTCTTCAAAAGCAGCGCAGCTTTTCAGATAGTCTGATGGCTCCAGCTCTTTTGCCAGGGCCATTTGCGCATTAAGCCGCTCTGCATTCTTCACCTCCTCTTCTAGCAAAACAAGTTTGTTTTCCTTTTCCTCCATCTGCACAAATAAGAACCACAAACAAACACAAAAGTTCGCAGCCACATCGATGTTTAATTCATTTATAACTTTTATCAGTCAATCTAGGGTTCGACTTTTTTCTGATTGAAAAAATTAAGCTCCCTTTCATAATCTTATTGACTACCCTGTTGTTTGTCGATCATTCAAGTAATGGCGGATTGTCCCGAGTTCGATAAATCGGACATTACGACTTACCAACATCTTGTTAATGTTCGCATGTTCACAAAAGCCCGTATTTCAAAATACGTGTTTTCCTTGTTTCCCGTTTCAAACCAGTATTTTTATCAACTCCATGTTTTTAATAAGATTTACTTAACACCGCAAGGTTAAAGCCCATCTATTTTTGTCGTCCGTTTAACACCTACAATGAAAAAACATCTACTACTCTCGCTCTTTTCTGCTTTTCTTCTTGTTTTTGGAAACCCGATGGTGGGGGTTGGACAAGTCTTCTTCCAGCAGTCTTTTGAAACCGCAAACACAGGGTATTCTTTTACTGCCAATTCTGGTATGGATGGGCAGGACTTTTTTGAACGAACTGATCTAGCTGGAAGCCCTGCGCAAGAAATTTTCGCTTACAATGGATATGATGGGGATTACTTCATAGCCGGTGAGGATATTGATGGTATTGCTGGAGGAACGAGTTCTTCAACTGGCGAGGTGCTGATTTCTGGCATTGCAATTTCTGGATATATTGACCTCGACTTTATTGGTGCGTTTGCATCCGGTACCAATATGGACATCGATGACGCTAATGATGCAATGTGGGTGGAAGTGCAAATTGATGCTGGAGGTTGGGTTGAAATAGGAAGGTTCGAGGCAGACCCATCAACCACTTCAGGGACCGGTTCTAATGGTCAGTTTGCTGAAGATACAGATGGGGATTTCGATGGAGATGGATCCCTACTGGATGGTGATTTCACCGATTTCACCTGGAATATTCCTGGAACTGGAAACTCCATGAGCATCCGAATTTCCATGAATTTGAATTCTGGTGACGAAGAAGGAGCATTTGATAACATTAGAGTTTCTGGCACCTCGGCCTCCTCCGAAACCATCACCACCGGAACCTCCCTTGCTGGTTCTCCTTTTTGCGTAGGCACTGCTATTGGCGGTACAGTTATAAGTGTTCCGTACACTACTTCTGGTACATTTAACGGAGGCAACGTCTTTACGGCTGAATTGTCTGATGCCTCTGGCAGCTTTGCTAGTGCAACAAGCATTGGAACAGGTGCTTCGCCAATTAGCGCTACTATTCCTAATTCTGCAACGGGCGGAGGAGGATATCGCATTCGAGTAGTTGGAAGCGACCCCATAACAAACGGAAGCGACAACGGCACCGATTTGGTCATAAACAACTTTGCTGCGCCAACCAGCTTTGCAGTTAGCTGTGGCAATACAACTGCTGACGTTAGTTGGACAAACCCAGGTTGTTTTGATGATGTAATGGTAGTAGCCAGCGATGTGGCTTTTAGTAGTGCCACACCAAGCGGAACAGGTTACACAGCCGATCCTAGTTTTACAGGTTCGGGAACTGCCTTTGATGGCGGAAAAGTGGTTTTTATAGCTTCTTCAGGTACGAGTGAAACCGTTACAGATCTTACCAACGGCACCACCTACAACTTTAAAGTATACGCCCGCAAGGGAGGTGTTTGGGTTGCTGGTAGCACAGAGAGTTGCGCGCCTGTTATTGGGCCCTGTGGGAGAGAGACAATCGACAATGCTTCGCCATCTATACCAAGTAGCTACAGCGATGGCTTGTTTACTGGAGATAATGGTGTTACTTGGGATTATGAAGAGTCTCGTAATGACGGGGGCTACGAAATTACTGGCGAGGGAATTATGCTACGGAATAATACTAGCTTTTTGGAAACAACAGACGTAGCTAACCTTACAGGCGGCATGGCCGACTTTACATGTAAACTCCTCAAAGGATTCACAGGAGGTGGTAACCGTCAGGTTGAATTATTTGTGAATGGTACTTCACTTGGTACTTCCATTATTTGGGATAACACCACCGTTCAAACATTTACAGTAACTGGAATCAACGTAGCTACTGTTACTTCTATTGAAATCCGAAACATATCTACCAAGCAGCTTATTGTTGACGATATTGAGTGGAGTTGTTATGCTCCAACCTTTCCTCCTGTTAACCTATCTATATCTACCAGTACTGGTACCGAAGCAGGAGCCACAGCCATTACGGTTACGGCAGAAGCAGATTTGGCAGTAACAGGAGCACAAACGGTTGATGTGGCCGTAACAGGAACAAACATTACCGCAGGCGATTACACGCTAAGCGCAACAACCATTACCATTGCCAATGGAGCTACTACAGGTTCGGTAACCTTTACCGTTGTAGACGATGCGCTTACAGAAACCACAGAAACCGCCACGCTTACTATTAGTAACCCAAGCGGTGGTGTTACTTTAGGAAGTACGGCAACACAAGACATTACCATTACCGATAACGATGCACCAATAATTATTGCCACGCCTACATCGCTTACAGGCTTTAGCACTTCACAAGGTACAGCATCTGCTTCGCAAACTTTCACTCTAGCGGGAGATAACCTCAGCACAAACCTCAGCATTGCTGCTGTTACGGGCTACGAATACTCATTAGACGACATCACATTTACTTCCACGCTAATTGTTCCTGTTTCTAGCGGAAACGTAACAGGAGAACCACGTACTATTTATGTAAGACTTACGGGTGCAACCATCGGCACGCCATCAGGTAACGCAGTTGTTTCAGGTGGTGGTGCCGCTTCTGTTAATGTGGCGTTAGATGGAACAGTAACTGCACCACCAGCTGCGCCTTGTACCGATTTGTTTATCTCCGAATATGTTGAAGGAAGCAGTAGCAACAAATACATCGAAATCTATAACCCTACGGCAAGTGCCATTAATCTTGGCACGGGTAACTATTCCCTCAGACTGTACTCCAATGGAGATACGAGCCCTTCTTCTGATAATGCGCTTTCAGGAACGCTTGCGGCTTATACCACGCTTGTGCTGAGTAATTCGGGTGCTTCTGAGTATGGTGGTGCAACCACAGACAATAGCTCCGTAAATTTCAATGGAGACGATGCCATTGCTCTAGCCAAGAATGGAACCAACATCGACATTTTCGGAAGAATAGGCCAAGACCCTGGTTCGGAATGGTCGGAAGGTGGAAACGCCACCAAAGACCAAACGCTTGTAAGAAATGTAGATGTAGAAGTTGGAGTAGATGTTAATCCTACCGGCACATTCACCGCACTTGCAACCGAATGGACGGAATACAGCCAAGATGATGTAAGCGACCTTGGCCAGCATACATGCGATTGCTTTGTGGCGCTTCCTGTAGTAACCTTAACCAGTAATACAACAACCGGAACGGAAGCAGGAACAACCCAAATTATCCTTACAGCTACAGCAGATGTAGCTGTTACTGGCAGCCAGACCGTTGCGGTAGTGCTTAGCGGAACAGGATTGGCATCTACAGATTTTACGGGCGTAGATTTTACAACTACCGTAAACATTACCATCAATGGTGGTGCAACTGTTGGCACGGTTACGTTTAATGTAGCAGATGACTCTGATTTGGAAGGAAGCGAAACAGCCACATTCACTATCGGAAGTCCTTCTGCAGGCGTTGTGGTAGGAACACCAAACGCGGCAGATTTAACCATTGCAGATGACGATAACGTTACCTCTACCGAAAGCGCAATTATTGGACAAGGTGGTGAAGCAGCAAGCATTTCATCGTTAACAAACGGTACAATTACTAGCAACACCGAAGGAACCCAGGTGTGGCAGTTTAATCTTTATGATGGCGATGGTTCAAGCGATGATGCAGACAGCAAGCCAACTATTTACGAAGGGTTCACAATCCGTCAGTCGGGTGGTAATACGGTTCCCGTTTGGGATGATGCGATTGGTAATGTGAAATTTTTCCTTGGCGCAAGTGCCACAGCAATTTCAGGTTCCTTCTTGGTTAGTCCAAGCACTATCTATCACCTTTACTCCAACAACACCCATTACTATTGCTGATGGAACTGCGCCAGCAGATATTTCTATGAGAATTACACTAGATGCAACCCTTCCTTCTGGTTCAGATGGCCAGCATTTCGGATTTAGTCTAGACGATAGCGATGTTACCGTAGAAACAGATGTTCTACTTGCGTCTCAACTTGGTACGTTTACCCAAGTAAGCGATGCAGCACTTAACGGTATTGACATTACTGCCACACTGCAATTTATTGACGCACCAACAGCGGTTTCTATAGGAAGCAACTTTAGTGTAACTGTTAGCGCAGTAGATGCCAACGGCAACGTTGATACAAGCATAGGCAACTCCATTACACTTAGCCTTACGAGCGGAACAGGAACACTTACAGGTGCGCCCGTTACCGCAAATCTAACAAGCGGCACACATACGTTTGCAGGCCTAAGTCACGATACAGAAGAAATCATTCAGATTACCGTGAACGACAACGCTAGCATGTTTGCAGACCTCACGGCAAACATCAACATAACGGACGAGCCAAATCAGTTATTTGATGATTTTAACAGGGCTGATAACAATACAGTTGGAGTTCCTAGCAGTGGAGGTTCTACATCATGGACAGAGGACGGTCTTTTCTCTAATGAAGCGCAGAGAATTACAGTTGATGGCAACGAACTCTACTTGGGTGGATGTGCCGCGGGCTCTTCAGGTTCTTCGGGTAGCACTGGAATGGAACAAATACGCTTTAATGGAGAAACGTTTTATGAAACCACATTTGACAATGCTGGAGGCATATTAGAGTGGTTGTTTAACATGCGGCAGACACGGACAAACCCATCTGGTTTCGGATCAAGCACCTACGCTGCAGCTGTAGTATTGGGCTCTGATGAAAACGATTTTGAAAATGTGAATGCGGATGGGTACGCAGTTATTATTGGCAATGGTAGCAGCCCTGACCCCGTAAAACTTATTCGTTTTGCTGGTGGTTTAGGCACAAATGTTAATGTTACTGATGTAGCGGTTTCAAGTGAGACAGATGCAGACGCTTACTACAGCGTTAAAGTAACCTATGACCCTTGTACAGGAGAATGGAATTTGTTTGTACGAGACGATGGTACGAGTGCGTTTTCAGCTCCAAACGTAGGTGGTTTAGGTTCTGCAATCACTGCCACAGACCAAACACATACTGGCCTTGACCTGAAATATTTTGGCGTAGGATGGCAGCACAGCACTTCATGTGGAGAATACTTACGTATTGATAACCTAAACATTCCGAATGCTACCACGGCTTCTACAACCGCCAAAGTTTGGAACGGTTCTGTCAATGCAGATTGGAACGAAGTGAACAACTGGGGCCCGTGCCCAGGAGCGCCTACAAATACGAATGAAGTGATTATTCCAAATGTTGCTACTCAGCCAATTGTAAGTGCAGCAACACCTGCAGCAACCTGCGAAAATCTTACGTTAAATACTGGGGCAACCATTACAATCAATGCCAACCGTTTCTTGAACGTATGGGGTAATGTGGTTAACAACGGGTCAGCAGCCTTTGGCGATGGTACCTTTGTAATGGAAGGTTCTGGTTCTCTCAGTCTTACGGGAAACGTAGATGTGGCAAACTACCATGTAAGTACCACCGTTACGTTAAACGGAAGAGTAACAGTAAGTGATATCGCACGATCTGAAGCGGGAGGAGCATTAGCAGCAAACGGAAACCTGGTATTGGAAAATGGAGCACAACTCCTTCATGGAGCAGGAACAACATCCGGAGAGGGTTCTGTTACCGGAAACATCGTTGTTAGGCGTCAGGGCAATGGTTCAGGCGCATTTAACGCGTGGAGCACACCAGTTGTAGGTGGCGGACTCCCAGGAAGCAACGGTTACTCGTATACTTCATTGCTTGGTACAAACAGCGGAACAGATGACAACAACCCTGACCCAGATCCGGGTTGGGTAGCGCACTCAGGTGCAATGAGTGCAGGGAACGGTTATTTCTCTGTAAATGGTGGTTCCGCAGCATTTACGGGAGTTGCTAATAATGGAAACTATTCGCCAAGCGTTACAAGCAGCTCTGAGCCGCTGATATCAACAGACGCGCCAAGCTTCTTCAACCTTATTGGTAACCCATATCCATCGGCTATAGATGCTGACCAGTTCATATCAGATAACAGTGCTCGTATTGATGGTGCACTTTATTTCTGGTCAGACGAGAATGCAGGTTCAGCAGCGTTTTCATCAGATGATTATGCAACGTACTCTATCGGTGGTTCAGTAGTCCCGTTATCTGGTGGAGGAAGCGGTGGAAATCCCAACGGCAGCATTCCATCATGTCAGGGATTCTTTGTCAACTGTGATGTATCAGGTACTATTGTATTCAATAACAGTCAGCGTGGAGGAAGCAACAATCAATTCTTTAGAATGGCTGCACCAGATGCGCAACGCTTATGGCTCAGTATCAATAACGATGAACTAGAACTCTTCAACCAAACATTGGTTGCATTTGATGAGTTTGCTACCGACCAAAAAGATTGGGGTGTAGATGCCTACAAATTCCGTGGCAACCCAGCCATCTCCATTGGGGCACAGCAGGATAACGAAACGTATGTTATTGCTACGTATGCAGATATTCCGCAATCCGGAAAGGTTATTCCACTAATGACTTATGTGGAGACTGCCGCTACCTACACCTTTGTGGCAGATAGTATGGAAGGGTTTGACAACCACAACGTTTTCTTAGAGGATTTGAGCAATAATTCTCTTTACCCAATGCAGCAAGGAGATTCTTACAGCTTTGCTATGACAAGTGCGGATGAGTTTAACCGATTCCAATTATGGTTTAGTCCTGTACTTGTTACAGGTGTAAATGAAACCGACAATGGACTTAGCATTTACGCCACGCCAGACAACATGATTGTGGTAGAGACTGCTAGCGGAGATAACGCCCAGGGAACAGTTCAAATAACCGATATGGCTGGCCGTAGAGTGCGTACAAACCACATCAATGTTACTAATGGTATTGGTCGCCTGCAAACAACCGATTTGGCTAATGGCATTTATGCAATTACTTTTGTACGTGCCGATGGCAACAAGAGAACTTCACAAAAAGTGGCTCTAGGCCAATAAATAAAGCCGATATGAAAAGATTATTCGCAGCACTTCCGCTTCTTATTACATTCGTTTTAATGGCGCATCTTTCTTACGCACCGCCATTGCCACCTGTACCTTCAGAGGGTGCACCGCTAGATGGTTTTGCCATACTGCTCATTGCACTTGGTGCATTGTATGGAGGTTACTATGTACGTAGAAAAGACAAGGTCAAAGCTTAATTGATTTGAATACCGATATTAAAAACCCCATCTGATTTACTCAGGTGGGGTTTTTCTTTTGTGGTGGAGCAAAAGGGTCAGCCTCCGTCATGTTGAGCGCAGCTTACGGAGTGAAACATCTATTGCCTCACTCTATCATAGATTACTCAGAAGACTTCGCCTTGTACTTGCGGTACAAATACTTCTGAGGGTTGTCTAGGTCAATTGGTCGGCCTTGAATAAACGCATGAGTCACATCATTCGTTAAAGCATCCAAAGCATCTCCGTTTGAAACGAATAGCGTTGCGTCTTTACCAGATTCTAAGGAACCGCATATATCACCAATACCAAGAATAGTAGCGGCATTTAGCGTTAAGGCTTTCACCGCTTCTTCATACTTCAACCCATAAGCCACGGCTGTACCTGCTGCAAATGGCAAATTGCGCGAACCCATTGCTTCCATATCTCCCGCATAATCAAAACAGAAAGTGATTTTGTTGTCAAACAAAGCCTTGGCTGTTTTGTATGGTTGATCAATATCATCATCTGCATTTGACGGCAGCGAATGTGTTCTTTCCAAAATAACTGGAATGTTTTTAGCGCTCAGTAAATCAACCACCAGCCACGCTTCATTCGCTCCTACTACAACTGGCTTTTTAGCTCCAACAGACTCAGCGAATAAAACGGACTCCATAATTCCTTTGGCGTCATTCACATGTAGGTAGAGATTCTGGCTACCATCAAAAAGACCTGTACAAGCAGTCATTTTCTGATTGAATTGTGCACTCGGATTTTCTGAATAGGCTTTCGCTCGCTTTAAAAATACTCCCAGCTCGTCTATCTGCTCATCATACTTCTCATTTGCTTTGGTTGGGCCTGGTTCCGCCCACCAACCTGTTTGCTGAAAACGGTTAGGCCAGTTTACATGAATTCCATCATCAGCTTTTAAAACTGCATCTTCCCAATTCCATCCATCCAAATGCATCACAGCACTTGTTCCGCAGATTCTACCAGAACGTGGCGTTGCTTGCGTAATCAAAACTCCGTTTGAGCGTACTGTGGGAGAAATCCGGCTATCTGTATTAAACGAAGTCAGCGCCCGCACCTCCGGGTTAAACGAGCCTGTTTCAGCATAATCATTCGTAGCACGAACCGCGTCTACTTCTGTCAGACCCAGCGTGTTATTCGGACTAATAAACCCAGGATAAACGTGCTTGCCCGTAACGTCAATAATATCAGCCGTTTCGGGATTCAATTTGACTGAACCAGTTTGTTTAACGAAAGTGATTTTGCCATTTTCAATTCCAATGGCAGCATTTTCCATCACTTCTCCGTTTCCTAAATGGGCGGTTCCGCCCGTTAAGACGATGGCTTTGGTTGGCATTTCTCCCGGACTTGGAATCTGTGCCCAAACGCAGGTCGAAATCAATAAAATAGCAGCTGTGAAGATTGTTTTCATGTTCATATTATTGAAAAAAGTTGGTCGGTGGTAATGAATCGGTCAAATCCTTTTTGCTCAAGTCCAGCAATCAGCTTTTTGTCTCCTGACCAAATAGGGCTCTTGAACTGAACTGAAAGTGCGATGTAAAATGCGTCCTTGGGATCGACATCTTTTACCATTTCATCTGCTTTGCTTAAAGCATCGGGAAGAGTTTGTTCTTCTGAAATAAAAAGGATAGAACTACAAACCGCATGTTGCAGATGTAAAACCTCTACAGGTGTAAGACCTGTAAGCGTACAGATTTTATCGTGGTGACGATGAATTTCAGCCAGAAGATAATCTGGCGCGATGAACCTGCGATTGGCTTTAGGGTTGAGTAACAATTGCCCGATACGACTATCTGTATTCAGAATGGCGCTGAAAACAATATTTGCATCAACTACAATGGTCATTTTTTTGGTAACCTGTTTTTCAACCATTGCTCATTGCTTTCCTCCGCCAGCTGATCCGCATCTTCTTGCGTAGCCTTGCTTTTGGAGGAAAGGTCCAAGTATTTAAAATAGTCGATTATCTGCTGAATGGTAACGTTATCGATTCCATCTGGCAGGGTAATTACAAGCTTATTGCTATCTGAACGTTCTATTGTCATAACCAAAAGTTTACTTTAAAGATAAGTTACAATTATGGTTCCATCGTATCGCAGTGATACAGATGCTGTTCTTTTTTACTTGGTTTGTCTGTCTTGGCTCCGTCTTTCTTAGCAGCAATCATCTTTTGAATGATTCGGTTACGCTCTGTATTCAGCACTTCGCGAGCCGCTTTGTCTGATTCAATTGTGAAGTATGGAATTCCATCCACGTACGTACGCTCAGCCTTGGCATAAACAGAAAGCGGATTGGCTGACCAAACAACTACATCAGCATCTTTTCCTGGCTTCAAGCTTCCTGTTTGCTTGTCAAGTTTCAACATTTTAGCTGGGTTAATTGTTACCATTTTCCACGCTTCTTCTTGGCTCATACCACCGTACTTCACGCCTTTGGCAGCTTCCTGATTCAAGCGTCTTCCCATCTCAGCATCATCTGAGTTAATTCCCACATTCACACCCGCTTCGTGCATCAAAGCTGCGTTGTACGGGATGGCGTCATTCACCTCAAATTTATACGCCCACCAATCGGAGAACGTGGATCCATTCACTCCATGTTCTTTCATCTTATCGGCTACTTTATAGCCTTCTAAAATATGAGTGAACGTATTCATTTTCCAACCCATGCTGTCTGCCACATGCATCAGCATATTGATTTCTGATTGCGCGTAAGAGTGACACGTTACAAAACATTTGCTATCCAGAATTTCAACCAAGATGTCTAGCTCGAGGTCTCGCCTTGGCTTGGCAGCGCCTTTGTCTTTTTTAGAACGACCGTTGAAAGCTGCCCATTCTGCTTTGTAGGCTTTGGCACGATAAAACGCATCGTAGAAAACCTGCTCAACACCCATTCTGGTCTGTGGGAATCGAGACGTATAATACTCACCCCAGTTCGATTGCTTCACGTTCTCTCCAAGCGCAAATTTGATATGACCAGCAGCATCCTCAATCTTCATATACTCTGGCAGTCTTCCCCAACGAAGCTTAACGATTCCGCTTTGTCCACCGATTGGGTTTGCTGAACCATGAAGCAGTTGAGAAGCCGTTACACCACCAGCTAACTGCCGGTAGATGTTGATGTCTTCTGAGTTCACCACATCACCAATACTCACCTCAGCAGTTACCGCTTGGGTTCCTTCATTTACACCCCTACTGATGGCAATATGAGAGTGTTCGTCAATGATTCCTGAGGTCACGTGTTTGCCAGTAGCATCGAATTCTTCCACTCCTTCCGGAACGTTCAGGCCTTTACCAACGGCTTGAATTCTACCAGCATGAATGTAAACGTCAGCTTCTTCAAGAAGCCCGTCTTTTTCGTTGGTCCAAACCGTAGCATTTCTGAAAACAACTGCTTGCTGAATCGGTGCTTTGGTATAACCGTAGGCCATAAATGGATAAACAACCTCACCAAGTATGGTGTCCTTCTCTACCTCTTTGTCTTTTTTCTCTTCTTCCTCTTTCTCCCCCTTTTTCTTATCGTCTTTCTTCTCAATTTCAGAGGCGTAACTCAACGCCCAATCAGTCCAAGTCCCATCAGGTGTTTGACCTTGTCCTTTGTAACCATTTCCTTCTTTTCTTCCTGTGAGTCTGTACTTGAATTTGGCATCTTTTTCATCCAAAAATGAAACAGTTACCAATTCATTATTTGCACTGAAAGAAACATCAAGCTTGGTAGTGTCATTCTTCACCAGCTCGGCACTTGGTTTATCAAGCGTTCCAGTCAGTTCAAGTGTCCAAGACTTGTTTCCCATTTTCAGCGAGTAATTCGCGTTGATGGAATCGCCAGCCGCTTCGCTGAATTTGTACTGCTTGCCTTTTAGCCAATGTTCCAGAATGGTGTTCTTCTTGTTAAAAAGGTATTCCGATGTAATGAGAAAATTGGCAAGGTTTCCCTTTTTCAAGGAGCCTACTTCTTTCAATCCTAGCATCTTAGCGGGGGCAGTGGTTAGCGCCTCCAAAGCAGTTACCGAATCCAATCCGGCTTCAATTGCCTTTCTAACAGCAGGCCAGAAATCAGCTTCTTTTTCAAGTCCTTCCATAGTTAAGGCGAAAGGAACACCCGCTTCTTTCAATGCTTTCGCATTTGTAGGAGCCAGCTCCCAATGTAGGAGGTCTTCGTAGCTAGCTAATTGCGCATCAAACGGGTCTTCCACATCCAACGGGTCTGGAAATTTGAGAGGGACGATGAATGAACCCCCCGTTTCCTTAATGGCATCAATTCTTCTGTATTCCGTTCCGTTTCCTACAAAAATGAACTGCTTACCAAATTCATCTCCAAATTTATCAGCACGGAAAATGCTCAACAAGTCTGGTGCTTCAAAAACCTGAGGAATTGCTTGAACACCATTCCAAGCAACTAGTCCAAGGTTCATTTCTTTGGTGTTGTCATTCAAGCTTGAATACCAATCGGCATCTAAAGATGTTTGACGGAGCAGCGCAATCGCTCCCATTTGCGAACTCGGGTAATTCTGTGCTGAAGTTCCTTTCGAGAACGAATAATTCGCAGAAACATTGGATTGAATCAGGTTCTGATTAGCTGTTCCATCACCCGTTAAAACCAGAGCAGATGTGCCACGAGCAATTCCATCTCTAACAAGTGAAACCGTTGTTCCAAAACCTGCTTTTCGCAATGCTTCAGCCTTTTTCGAATCTGGGCTAAATTTCTCCGCAGCGCTCACCTCAGGGCTCAAGGCATCGTTCCAAGCAAAAGCGCCCGTCTTTTTAGAATCATATTGCGGCCCCGGCTTATTCTCCTTCTCCTTCTTGGGCTGCTCAATGCCGTAGGTTGAAAAGGCATCAATTAAAGACGGATAAATATGCTTTCCCGACAAGTCGGTTTCAATCGCGCCTTTCGGAACAGCAACGCCAGATCCAGCTGCAATCACGCGACCTCCTTTGATAAGAAGCGTGGCGTTTTCATACACGGTTTGGGCATCAACATGAACGGTCGCATTGGTAAAGGCATACACCGCATCGTCTTTGTCTTGCACCCCGTTTCTTGGGAATGTGCTTTGTGCTTGTGCGAAGAAATTGGAAGCAAGTCCAATTACTAAAACAAGAGAGAATAATTTTCTGGTCATTTCGATGGTTATCAGAAGGAGCGCAAACTTACTGAAATTGGACACGTTGGTTAGCTATCGCGAGCGTCCTCGCTCGTGATTTTCCTTTTACTGCCGTCACGGCAGAAGAAAAACAGTGATGCTTTACTTTTACTTACATGTCAATGCAATACAAAACAGAGGCTGGGAAACTGTACTTCGTAACGCTCACGGTGGTCGGGTGGATTGATGTATTCACCAGAAAAGAGCATGTAGAACTGCTGTATGCGAATCTTCGTTATTGCCAACAGAAGAAAGGATTAGAAATTTACGCGTACGTAATCATGTCTAACCACATTCATCTGGTTTGCAGAACTATGGATAAGCCATTGAATGAGGTGCTTCGCGATTTCAAGAGTTTCACGGCAAAGCGGCTTTTCGAACAAATCAAAGACAATCCACAAGAAAGTAGAAAGGAATGGATGATCCACATGTTCAGATTTTTCGGTAAAGGAAATGGTCAGAACAAGGAGATTCAGTTCTGGGTACATGGAACATATGCTATTGAATTGTATTCGCCCGAGGTCATATTGCAGAAAGTGAACTACATTCATTTAAACCCTGTTCGAGCAGAAATTGTGGTTGAACCCGAACATTATCTGCATAGCAGCGCGCATCCAGACAGGCAACTTTCGGTTTTGCCATTGGATTGATTTTGGCGTACGCCATCGAGTATGAAATCCGCTATCGCGAGCGTCCTCGCTCGTGGCGATTATTTATCTGGCGTTCTACCAAATCATACTTTGCCGAGACGGCATTCAATACCAATCACGAGCGAGGACGCTCGCGATAGCAAATTCAGTAGCTTTGCCATTCAAAGAGAAAACATGTACGAAATACTACTTCGCTCACACTCCGGATTACGATGGGTCGTTTTCGCTTTAGTGCTTGGCGCCATCTTCCGAGCGTTCACCAATATGTCATCAGGGAAATTCACTCCGTTGGATGATAAATTATCTCTATTCTCATTGATTTCGGTACACATACAATTGCTTTTAGGATTTGGTTTGTACTTCATCAGTCCAGTTGTGAAAGGGGCCATGGAAGCTGGAATGGGCGCTGCCATGAAGGATTCTGTGATGCGATTTTGGCTCGCGGAACACATGACGGGAATGATAATCGGTATTGCACTTATTACGATTGGTAGGATAACAGCGAAAAAAGCCGCCACAGACCAAGCGAAATTCAAGAAGATTGCCGTCTATTTCACCATCGGTTTAATCATCATTCTAGCAACTATTCCGTGGCCATTTAGGGAAGCCTTAGGAAGAGGTTGGTTCTAATGAATCAGATTTTAGCGCTTATCATTCTTGGTTCGTTTTGGGCTTGCGGGAACACAGGTTTGGAAAGTGCTGAGAACAATGAAGGCAAGCAGGTTTATAAAACATATTGTGTGGCTTGTCACGGTGCTGATGGTAAACTGAAATTGAACGATTCGCCCGATTTGACGTTCTCATTAATGACCTTAGAAGAGCGAATTAAAAACATCACCGAAGGTGGAAGTATGATGCCAGCCTTTAGTGAAGTTATTTCTGAGGAACAGATTAAATCAGTGGCTGTTTACTTGGATCAATTAAAAAAATCAAACTAAGACTTGGGAAATTATTACGAAACCGCACCTGTTCAAGAAACGGCCGTTTTGGTCGGTCTCATTCAGGGTAACGTGACAGAAGAGAAGGTAAAAGAGTACATGGAGGAACTCGCGTTTCTTGCCATGACCGCTGGTTTGGAGACGAAGAAACGCTTCACGCAAAGACTTAACAAACCCGACCCGAAAACATTCATGGGTTCGGGAAAAATCAAGGAAATTGATGAATACATCAAAGAGCACAACATTGATGTGGTGATTTTTGATGATGATTTGAGTCCATCACAACTCCGCAACCTTGAGAAAATTTTTGAGAAGAAGATCTACGACAGAAGTCTTCTTATTCTCGACATTTTTCAAGCACGCGCTCAGACCGCACAGGCTAAAACACAAGTAGAGCTCGCGCGATATCAGTACTTGCTTCCGCGATTGACTAACATGTGGACTCACCTTGAAAGACAGCGTGGTGGAACAGGTACTCGAGGTGGAGCTGGAGAGAAGGAGATTGAGACGGATAGAAGGCAAATTCGAGATAAAATATCATTGCTCAAAAAGCAGCTTAAGGAGATTGACAAGCAAATGGCCACGCAACGGAAGAGTCGTGGTCGGTTGATTCGTGTAGCGCTAGTTGGTTATACCAACGTGGGAAAATCAACTGTAATGAACTTGTTGAGCAAATCAGAAGTGTTGGCTGAGAACAAGCTTTTCGCCACACTCGATACAACTGTTCGCAAAGTGGTGATTGAGAATCTGCCATTACTGATGTCGGACACTGTTGGGTTTATCCGAAAACTGCCTCACTCATTGGTAGAAAGTTTCAAATCAACGTTGGATGAAGTTCGCGAAGCAGATATTCTACTGCATATAGTTGATATTTCTCATGGCGAGTTTGAAGACCATATTAATGTGGTAAATGAAACATTGACTGAGATTGGTGCGCGTGACAAACCAATTATTCTCGTTTTCAATAAGATTGATGCATACACCTACGTCAAAAAAGACGAAGATGACCTGACTGAAATCACGCGTGAAAATTGGAGTTTGGAAGACCTAAAAGGAAGTTGGATGAGCAAAATGGGTGAAGATTGCATCTTCATTTCTGCCACCAAAAAGGAGAACATAAACGAGCTCCGAGACCTGCTTTATGAACGAGCCAAAGCCGTTCACATCACGCGGTACCCTTACGATAAGTTGCTTTATTAATCAATTCGTTGCGAAACGGCCCTAACTGTAACAGCGGCCAACGGTTTTTTCAACGCGTATTCCGCTTTAGCGAAAGTATCTTCTAGCGCCTCAGGCATGTTGACAGAAACAACATCCTCGTCATTTCCAATTTTACAACGGAAAGGATTATCTTTTTTCATCGCCAAATAAATATCCCAAAGCGTAACGCTCATGGCTGGTCTTCCAAGGAAATAACCGCCACCAATTCCTTGCTTCACTTTTATCAGCCCAAATTCCTTCAATCGACCTACAATTCTCCGCACAACTACGGGGTTTGTACCAATACTTTCACCCAATTCCGTGCTATTCACTAAGGTCTTATCGGTTCTATCGAGATAAACACAAATATGAATGGCATTGGTAAAAGTTGAATCGATTTGCATAGATGGAATTTTGGCACAAATGTAACTCTTAAAGTGTTTGTTGAAGCTGAAAACGACATGTTTTTGATCTTTTTTACTCCACTCCTTTGGAGGGGTCGGGGGAGGCCTATATTTGTCCAAAATCCCAGAAAATGAGCGCTTATATATACGATGCAGTACGCACACCGCGAGGAAAAGGAAAACCAGACGGTGCTTTGGCTTCGATAAAACCAGTTGACTTGCTGGCTTTGACCTTCAAAGCTATTCGAGATAGAAACAACCTTGACACCAATTTGGTCGAAGATGCCATTATTGGATGTGTGAGTCCCGTGAAAGACCAGGGCGCAAACATCGCTAAAGCAGCTGCTATTGAAGCTGGCTATGCAGATACTACAGCTGGTGTTCAAGTGAATCGTTTCTGCGCTTCTGGCTTGGAAGCCATCAACATGGCGGCCGCGTATGTAGGAAGCGGAAATGCCGATATGCTTGTTGCTGGCGGAGTTGAAAGTATGAGTCGCGTGCCGATTGCATCAGATGGCGGAGCAATGTATGACGACCGCGATTTCATCACAAAACATGGACTTGTTCCGCAAGGAATTTCAGCTGATTTGATTGCATCGAAGTTTGGATACAACCGAACGCAGTTGGATGAGTTTGCGTCTCGTTCTCACGCTAAAGCAGACAAAGCTTGGGCTGAAGGACGCTTTTCTAAATCGATACTTGCTGTTAGCGATGCTGATGGAAATTTGCTCTTAGACAGAGACCAAGTTATCCGACCTGGCACAACGGCTGAAGGTTTGATGAAGCTAAATCCATCATTCCAGAAATTAGGAGACATGGGATTTGACCAACTCGCATTGCAGAAATATCCTGAGGTTGGCACAATTAACCATGTTCACCACGCAGGAAACTCTTCAGCCCTTGTTGATGGTGCAGCCTTAACCCTCATTGGAAGCAAGGAAGCAGGAGAGCGACAAGGATTGAAACCACGCGCTCGAATCCGTTCTATGGCATTGACTGGAACAGAACCAACCATCATGCTTTTAGGCCCAGGCCCAGTTACCAGAAAAGCTTTGAAAAAAGCAGGAATGGAAATAGGTGATATCGACCTAATTGAAGTGAACGAAGCATTTGCTTCTGTTGTGCTTCGTTTCCTAGAAGACCTGAATATTGACGAAAACAAAATCAACGTAAACGGAGGAGCCATTGCCATGGGTCATCCGCTTGGCGCAACTGGCGCAATGCTTATGGGAACTTTGATAGACGAACTAGAACGTCAAGACAAGCAAACCGGTTTAGTAACGCTTTGCGTTGGAGGAGGTATGGGAATTGCTACGATTATTGAGCGGGTTTAATCGTTTGAGTTTCCAATAGCAATTTTGATTCTCTCAATAATTGTTAAGCGAGAATCGTTTCACTTTAATCTGATTAAGTTTGCACCATGAGCAAGTTGGCGGGCGCTCCCTTACAAGAAGTTATTACAGAAATTCGTTGGTCTCTGACTACAGACCAAGAGAGAAACGATTATCAGTTTCTAACTGGTGATTTGTACAGTTTGGTGCGCGAAAAATTCCCACATAGGGAAGTAGTGATTCCTGCTGGATTACCCCTTGAAGTATTTATAGGAAGACCTGCATTGAGATTTAGAGCTTCGGAAAAAGGTTATCCTTTAATTCAAATTGGCCCCGGAGTTTTAACAATTAACACGGTTGGCAACGAGTATGATTGGGATACCCATAGTAAAGACATAGAGTTCGTTTTGACCAATTTTTTCACCGCCTCAAAACTTGAAGGAAAATCAGTTAATGTTACTCTCGCTTATATCGACTTTTTCGAGTTTGACTTTGAAAAGGCTAGCGTTGTAGAATACCTAGCTAAAAACTTGAACACACAGTTAAAGTTCAATTTCATTGACACAGGAGAACTGCCAAAAATATTTAATGTGACAATTGGCTATGCTGAGGAAGTAGGAACAGTTAATGTAAATATTGCTAGAGGAAATAACCCTTCGGGGCACGATGGAATAGCGATTCAAACAAATGTCATCATGGAATCGTTAGAGTTTGAGCAAAAGGGTATTGAAGACCGTCTGGATGCGGCACATACTTGGTGCTCCGAGTTGTTTAAGAAAATGACCAAAGGAGAGTTGTATAACTCTTACGATAGTAAAAACTAAAATGTATGATGATGGCACCTAATCGAGTTATAAATAATATCGTTACCGGGTTGCTTATTTCCGTGCCAACTTTGGCTTTGTCCTGTGAGAGTTCCATTACGGAGCAATCAGAGGTAATTACCAATACGGGAGTTCTCGGACAATCATTTACGGCCACATCAACAAGATGTTTGGTGCAAACTGAGACAAACGTTCATTCTACTCGTGTGACTAGAATTGAATTCAATGATTTAGATGATTCTGACTTAAGTGATATTTCTTTCAATCATCTCTATTCAAAAGGGAAAGCAATTACAATTGAGGTTAAATCGATTGAGAAAGGTCGTTTTCATCTAAATCTTTAATGGCGTTGGTTTGGCAGAATATCCTTGGTACGAGCAAATTCTAAAAGGAGAAAAGGGTCTTCAGCAAGGAGACCTTATTAAGGATTGCCCCATTATTATCCCTACTTCTACTATTGAGACTGGTAATATACCAGCTGAGGTTAAAAATTTTGACATTGTAATTCTGTCTCAGTCTTGCGATTTGGAAAATCGCAAGGTGGAGCTAGTGCTTGTTTCTCCTATTTGGTCGGTTTCTGACGTGGAAAAAGATTCACAATTTAAATCTCCAAAAGAGTTCGGGAAATTTGTAGAGAAAGTAACGCGTGGTGAACAACCCAACTTTCATTTGCTCAGTAAATGCTCAATTGAATCTTGTGAATTAGAAGGACAATTGGTGGATTTTAGAAATGTATATGCTGTTCACATCAAGACACTTGAGTCGTTGGCAAGCGCAAACGACCGAGTTAGACTGCTTCCACCGTATCGAGAACATCTCTCTCAATCTTTCGCACGGTTTTTCATGAGAGTAGGTCTTCCAACAAAGGTCGAGTTGAACTAACGCCCAATCTCCAACCTCACTCCCTCGCTGTGCGTGGTAAAATCAGGCGCATACATGCATTGCAATTGTGAAATTCCATTACTGAAAGTACCTGCTTGAGTAACGTTCAAATCGTATTCAAAAACGAAAGTTCCTTTTGGCAAGTAACCGAAGAAAAAATTCATCGCGGCATCTGTAGTAGAACGGTAGTAGCTCATGCCTTCTTGATACTCCGCGCCCGAAAGTTGTTTGCGTGGTTCAAAGCTTGCAGCACGCATATCTTTTAGATGCACATATTCCATGTGGCGGTCGGTTTCCAATGTAATCTTTACGCGAACTCTATCTCCAACTGAAAGCGTAGGGGCGTAAGGCCTTACGCCCGTACCAAACGATTTCATCAACGGACCATTTTCCGTGTCCCGTAGCAACATCACTTCACGCGTCATTTTTATAGGGTTGTCAGTCACTCCGGTAATCTTATCCAAATCTTCGAAATATTGCCAGTAAACGGCTCCCCAAGCCACACCTTCATTGTCTTTGGTCACGGTCACATTTCCCATTTCTGAACTAATTGAGTTCTTCGTCCAATTGGTTTTGAAATAGCCAGTGCCAGCTTCGGTTTTCAAGTCTTTGTCTGTTCGCGGATCGATGGTTTCGTTACCCATTTTGATAGATACCAGAGGTTCGGTTGTAAGGGTTTGCCGCAGCAAACCCCTACCATCATTATTTCCCATGCCCAATAATGCATAACATGCTTCGGCCGTGGCTTTGGTTGTTTCCCAACTTTGGGTTTGCTTCTGCTTCAGCAGCCAAATATTCATTTCCGAAACCATCTCTGCATCGTTAGCCACTTCATGGAAAGCTTCCAAAATCATCACGTGGTTTTCAATTGGAGCTTGATGCCAGTAATAGCCTTTATCCATAGCCCAATACGTGCCAAATTCCTCGCCATGTAAAGCTGTTTCACGAAGTGAGACAATGACCTTCTTCGCATCGGCCTCAAATCCTGAACGGTTTAAGATGACAGCTGCCAAACCTTTTTGCGAAGCATCCAGTTTTGTCCATTTATCGCGGATTTGTTTCAAAATAAGGTTGTATGTCGTTTGCGACTTTCCTTTCAGTTTGAAATCATCCAACCAAAATGACCGTGCATAACTCATATGAATATCGGTCCAACTTGGAGTGAAATCCTTTTCCTTCAGCGCTCTGCGGTCATAATATTTTACCATTTCCTCGTCAAGGAATTCGATGGCTTTAGCAAGCATGGTTTGCGTTTCTGCATCCATTTTCCACACGCCCATTTTGCGCATTTTCCCAAAACCGGAGATGATATAACGCGTGATGTACATATCCGATTGCATTCCATTAAACCAGCCCCAACCACCATCAGGCTTTTGATTTTGCTTCAACTTTTTGAGTGAAATCGCGAGTTCGGATTCCATTCGGTCGGTATCAAACAGTTCGGCAATTCGTCTGCGTTGCTCAGTCTCATTCTGTGCGTCCCGAACCCAAGGCGTTTCAGTTAGCAAAGCCTGTTTCAACTCTGGATTTTTCTCCAATTCTGAGAGGAACGCATCACCTTCCTTATTCTGCGCAGCACTTTTCCATTGGTCGAAAACACGTTTAATAGCAGGGTCAGAATTGGCCAAGTAAGAACCAATGGCATTCGAATAATATCGACTGAAAATCTGTTCCGAACATTCGTACGGATATTCCATCATGTAAGGCAACGAAAGCACTGCTAGCCAAATTGGGTTTGGCGTAAATTCGAGCGTAAGCGAATGATTTCTTAATGTAGGGGCGTAAGGCCTTACGCCCTTACTATTCACGAGTTTATCAAACGTGAAATGAAAGGTTCCTTTTCCTCTGACAGGAAGAGGCATGGATTCCGTTACCAACATGCGGTTTGAAAGAACGGGAATCGTCTTTTCCTCTCCGTCAGAATGATTTTCTGACCACGCCTTCGTGGTGAATTTGACAGCAGCAATTCCTTCGGGAACATCGATTTCCCAACTCGCAACCGTAGAGCCATTCTCAAACTTCAGCTGTTGAACTTTGAATGCCATCTGCAACTTTTCGCCAGTTAAAGCATCCATTAATTCGAGTGATGCTTCGGCTTTTGAAACCGTTGAATCCAACACATTCACTTTCACCTGGAAAATCAGCTTATCTTCTTCACGAACAAAACGTGGATAGTTTGGTGTAATCATCAACTGCTTTCGCGTCACGACTTCTTCCATAATCGTTCCTATTTTCAAGTCTTGGGTTGTGGCAAGCCCCATGAACTTCCACTTGGTCAATGATTGTGGCGCGTTGAATTTCAGCTCAACCATACCATTCTCGTCCGTTTCCAAATGCAGGTGGAAGAAAACCGTCTCACTAAAATCCGACCGCATTTTGATGTCTTTCGGTGGTTCTACATTTGAATCGTCAGAAAACACTTGGATTTCTTGAATCACCTCCATAGCATCAGCTTCAGCTTGTTCGGAAGCTAACTTTTCCATCTGCTTTGGTCTTCGCTTTCCTTCAATTCCAGCTACTGTTGAAACAGCTACGGCTGCACCTCTTGAGGGCATTCTGACAATATCATCTCCAGAAATCGTGTACATCCCTCTTCCGAAATAATACCCGAACCAATTCAATTCTTCAAAACTCCGTTGAACAGATGAACTTGGATATTTCGTCCAACCACGGTTCCAAACCTGAGATTGTGCACGATTAAAAGAACTTGTTTCCCAACCGAAACTCGGGTTTATAAAACGATATGGGTTCAAATTCCAATTGTTGGCAGCCAATACATCTAGCGAAGCATCGTACATGGTTGTCAGCAATTCCGCTTTAGCTGCTTTGCCACCCTTGTCGGTAATTTTTACCGTCCATTCTTCCTTGTCATCAGGTGACATTTCCTTTCGGAATGTTTCCAGCTTCACATCTAACTGCTTGTTTGTGTATGGAACAGAAATCGTTTTCGACCAGCTCAGGAGTTCATTATTACGAACGGCTGTGACGTGAATCTGTGCATTTCCGCGCCATTCTTCCGTTACCGGAACGCTGATTTTCTGCTGCGTTCCAGTAACAGAAACTTTCTGCGTGTAAATCAACTTATTCGTGTTGAACCCTTTGTCTTTCACCTCAATTTCAATGAAGAAATCAACCAAATCGTATGACGAACCAACTAAGAAATTCAGGGTTTCGCCCGGCTCATAATTCTCTTTAAGCGCGTGAAACCAAGCAGTTGTGAAATAGGGTGGCTTCTTCGCTGCGCCATCCACCAAATTGTAATACTGCTTCTGAATCACTTCTGTTCCAAATGCATCTTTTGCAGTCAATTCAACCAAATAATATCCTTGTCCGAGGCCATTGATTGGTGCCAGATTCACTTCGCTCGACTCAGCAGTTTTCACCACAGCATGAAACATGTTTCTACCCTTTTCCCATGTTTGATAATCGTCTTCATCTTTGTAAGGTTCGTTGCGGAACATTCGGTTATGGTCAATTTCCGATAGGTAGAATTGGTCAGGCGATTGCCATTTACGATTTCGCAGAATTCGCTCATTCTGAATCAGTTTCCACACATCTACGGAAACCTCCGCATTCTGCTTTTCTCCCGATAAGTTGGTAGCCGAAACTGTGTACTTATTAAGCTCACTTTTCTCAATGGTAGATGGAACATCTATGTTTATGTCGAGCGAATGATAGCCAATAGAAACACTGGATGTTCCTGTTTGCATTTCGCCACTTTGGTCAGTTACATCCGTCTCAACCTGATAATTAAAAACAGGCTTGTATGCGGCCTTCACCAATGGGTCTGGTTGCGCCTGAAACGTTACATCAAAAACACCCGAAGCATCGGAAGTTGCTGTTCCGAACGCTACTTGCTTTGGCTGCGATTGCGGCATCCAACCCCAGCATAGCCAGCGATAAGGAAAACGCGCTGTTCGCGTTACGCGATACTTGATTTCCGCTCCATCCAGCGGCACGCCTGAATACGACATGGCAGTTCCTGTAACGGAAACGGTGTCATTTACGCGGTACTGTTTTTTGGGCTGATTAACCGTCACCTCAAACTTGGGACGCTTGTATTCTTCCATTCGGAACGAATGTGAACCGCTCTCGTTTCCGATGCGAATCATGCCATTCAGTCCGCCAGTTGGCGCGATGAATGTTCCTGAAAACGTTCCGAATGCATTGGTTTTGAGGTTGAGTTTACTCACCTCTTGCCCATTGGCATCAAACATCTGAACAGTCGTGGTTTTATCAATCAGCGGCTTTACTTCCGAACCATTGCTCGACAGCGTAATTCCCTTAAAGTGAATAATCTGACCTGGTCGATAGATTGCTCTATCCAAGAAAAAACTCGTCTGGTCGTTCCAACGAATATCTTCCTTGTTCCTGTGCGCATAAACGTTATCGGCACCAATAAATTTATCCTCTTCGGAATATACATCAGCAGTCAATCCACGGTAATTCTGGCTTTGCCCTTTCCAAATAGCTTCGCCCTTGGTATCGGTCGTGAGTGTTTCTTCCAGTTGCAGCTTATTACCTCGCGTTTTACGGTCGTAAATCATCGACACCAATTCAATTTTGGCGTTGGAAATAGGCTTTCCTGAGTCGCGAGAAACCACTTTCAAAAGCGTTTCTCCCTCATCATTCGTTCGCTTGATAAGCGCTAAATCTGTAACTGTGATAATGCTGTACGCCACCACGTCTGCGTTAGTCGATAGGCGCGAGTTCGAGCCTGTAAAAACGACATACGTTCCAATAGGAAGCCCTTCTAACGGAAGCTCAATGCTGTGCTGTCGAAAATCTCCTGGGTTCGGTACGTCAAACGTTTTTTCAGAAATTGTTTCCGAGTTTGATTTCAGCCAATTGACAAGCTTCTCTCCATAATTCTTGCGTGCATTTTCGCGGTATTCAATCGCGTCAAGTTTGGCTACGCGAACGTGAATTGGCCACGTTGAAGCGCTTGCATCGCCCGCATTTCGGTAACTGAATAGAAAACGGAACGGCTTGTCTGGTAGCGTATTCGCTTCCGCTTCCATCGACCAAGAACGCTGGTGTATGCGCTCAGAAAGTGATTTACAGTTCCTCGCACCAAGCGTATTTGGGAATTTGTTGATGTACACCTGACAGAGCGAATCAGCCGTGTTCCACTTCCAATGGTCTGGATGTGTTGGGTCAGAAATCACAGCACCTTGAGTCTGATATAGATTGGCCAAGTAATACGCCACTTCGCCAGAAACAGCCTCAGCACTGTATTCCTTCAGCAATGTTTTGAGAGCCGTTTCGTACAACTCATCCGCGTTTGCAGAAACTCGTCCGTCCATGAATTCCAAACGCTTGAGGTCCTCTGTAACCAACGCTTCCTCAGAAACTTTTTTTGCTTCGCGAAGCAAATCTTGATAAAGAAGAATGGAATTAATGGCTGGCTGAATACCTGCACTCTTTGGTGCTTCCCACGCTAGAAATTCATCTGAAGAACCAAGTAATCGGGCATCATCATACACACCAGAACGGTCAAAATTGATGAGGTCTCGTTCCTGTGAACCGTAGAAATCCAACGCTCGCGATAACAGCAAATGGTAAAGCGATGGACGCAATTCACGATACGTATCAGAACCTGTAAGAATGGCTTCATAATCTTTCAGCGAAGCGGATTGAAGCACTTCTTTATTCTCCAGCGATAGTTGAAAATGCTTGTCTGCTTCTTCGGCAATACGCTTGAAATCCCACGTCAGGATGTTCTTGCCTGAATTCTCAGAAGCGGTCCGATGTAGAATCTGCCAGCTGTTGTTTTTGAAATAACCCCAATGCATTTCAGCCAAAAGCGAATGCAAAATTTGCTGGGTTGGCTCAGGCACCGTTTTGGCCTCATCTTCTAAACGAATGATGCTCGCAACCAGACTTTCTTCCTCAAACTCTGCTTGGAATTTAATCTCGTGAATCACAGCCTTTACCAACTGCGGACTGTTGCCTTCTTTTATTGCTTGGTCGTGGATTTTCTGAACGACCTCTAACGCAGATTTGGGCTTGCCATTGCGCGTGTGTTCGTCTACTTCTTGCCACAAACCACCATAATCTGGCGTTCCTATTGGCAATGCGAAAAGCGTAAATATTAGAAGGGAGATCAATCTCATTTATCGGTTTTTCTATTGGATGTCGAAGTTACTGGTATTCCATAAGGCAGCATGACCTTCCGCCTCAGGCGGAGAGGAATTGTGTAGGTGAAGCGGGCAATCATCGTTCCATTTCCAGTATATATTCCCGATATTTGATTTATCAGATAATCATGAAAAAGCAATACATAACAGACGCTGAGGGCAACAAAGTTGCCGTGATTCTGCCAATCAAGAAGTATGAAAGAATGCTTGAAGATTTGGAGATGAAAGAGGATGTGGCGCTTTACGACAAGGCTAAGGCCGAAGATGATGGCGAGCGCATCGATTTCGATGACTACATAAAGTCTCGATAAGCTGGAATCTGACAAGAAATTTTCCCCAAACAAACGGCCGCTTGTTTCCCTGACGAAGGAAGAGTCTCTTTTTTCAAACTATCCGTGAGACGCTTCGTGCCTCAGCGAAGCAACTAGTAAACATGTAATCAGGGCGTAATTCCTTACGCCCCTACGGAAACGTTACGTAAATCTTTCCGGTAGTGGAAAGCGGTGCGGTTGCATCATTGTCAAACTTGGCTTGTTGGCAAGCCGCTTGCGCCTTTACAAAAAGGTATTTATCGTCTGTGGTTTTGGTGCCTGGTGCACCCGGATCGGCACTCATAACGTTCCCGTATTTATCAATGGTCACTTCAACCACAACTACGCCTTCGTCTTTTGTACCAAGGCCAATTTTCGGGAATTTAATCATTTTTCGAGCTTCCATTTCGTACTCTATTTCCTTAAATCCTGTCTTGAACGTCTTTCTAAGATTGGTAGATGAGGTAGTAGAGGGGTTTTTCTCATCATAAAAATGAATGGTACGAACATCTGAAACCAACATATCGAGCGGACGACCATTGGTAAAAAACGTAAGCGTTGGACCTGAAATGGATTTCACTTCGCCATTTTTCTGCGAGCCGTCTTTCATGATAACGGTGTGCTGACTGTAGGCATAAGGCGTAAGGAAAAAGGAAAGAAGTAAAAGCGGGAGTGTGATACGTGACATGGCTTTAGTTTTTTTCGAAGGTAGGACGAAGATTGTGCCACTAACGGAAGCCGATAATTGAGTATTGAACAGCATGGTTTTGATAAATGAACTCCGTGTTCTCCGTGCCTTTTTCTTTGCATCGTGATCTTGCCGCAAGTTTTTTTGAACGCATCTTTTTTTAGTGAAAATGTCTCTTAGTTTTGGTTCTAAATCTCTGTTGAGATAATTAAAGTCTTCGGCCATTTACAATCCCATAATATATGAACCATGGCAGCCACGTTCAATCAACGCTTCGGATTATGATTCCAAAAATCATTATCTGAAAGCTAGGACGGTTCGGTTCGAAGGTATCTTAGACGAACAACTTAGCTTAACCGCCCTTAGTGTTGTCGATGACGATGAGCTCGAAAAGTACCTGGAAGACTTAGATTATTTAGGAGACCGTGGACTTCTGAAGCGGGTCGGGTGTTGGCTCTCCTTTCTCAACGAACCATGTTTTTACAGTAGAGAAACGTACTCTCATCTGGTTTATTCAGTCCTTATTGCTACCAAGGAAAACGGGCTTTTTAGAAAGCAAACCAGCCATGAGTTTCAAATTAGTTTGGACTTATTAGGTCGTATTCTCAAGAGAAAACCAAAGTTGAACTTGAGGAAACTGCGGTCGGCAGAATACTTGTTATCTGCGTGTTTAGTGTTTAGCAAGTACCCCGGAATGGCGATCGGTTCTATCAACGAATCTATCGACCATATTGATGAATATGGTTCAATCGAATCGCTGAGTGATTTCTTCGCGCACCTATTTGTTAAGTATGAGAACCCGGAGTACCTGATAAACCATTTACCACAGCTTGCACTTAGTGAAATTGAGTTGTTGATGTTTGTTTTGCAGGGAAATAACATTCGAAAATTTCATTCACTTCCAATGCCCATGTCGCGCAAAGAGTCTTGGGTGCTTCAAAATGAATTTCCAACAACTCTTAAGTTTGAGGAAGACATACTCCTGCGAGAAATTGTTTGTTCCAAACTGCTGATTGGTGCCAAAGGAGGGGAAAGAGTGCTTGAGGAATTTGTGGAGAGCTGCAAACGATTCCAATTCAATTTGCAAACTTTCATCAAAGACCTGCCGTTTTGGAAACAGGCTTTCCATCTGTGCTGCAAAATAGAATGGGACGAAGTGGCCATGAACATGACTGATTTTCTGGACCACATCGATTACAGACGCTACGTTGATGAGAATGATTTCTCGCTGAAGGGAAGAACTGCCCTATCGTTGGAACAAGAACTTAATGACTGGAACAACCGTCAGGAATATGAGGAACTATTGAAACTTCTTCATCTTAGCTGGAATGGACAGGGAATGAAGCCGAGAGTCTTTGAGCTTCATGGAAATGAATACCAATTTGGAGAGATAAAAAACGGCCACGAGCTTCAGCAAGAATCCCTAAACCTGAAGCACTGTGCCCTGAGCTATATTCAGCATTGCGCTGATGGACATACCTCCGTTTGGAGCCTGAAACGAAAGGAAGATGCGCAATTCCGATCATACATTACTGTGGAAATAACTGCAAAAGGGAGTGTAACGCAGGCAAGAGGTCTCTGTAATCGCGAATTAACCCCAGAAGAGGAAGGTCTTCTTCAACTGGTCTTAGACAAGTATGATGCTCCTGATGAGGATGGTTGTGATCGGGTGAATTTGGATGATATCGAGCTTTAAATCTTATTGACCACCTTGGCGAAATATTTTCCAATTCCATGCAGATAAAAGCAGGGTATTACATTGATGAGTTCAACTCCTTTCTAGGTCGACTGGTAGGCGAGGATGTGGTGGATGCGTTTTTCCAAGATTCTATTGGGATTACAATTGAAGGACTTCCGCATTTTTTCAATGAAGAAGAAATCAATCCTGTTCACAAGGTTGCGTGGAACATCATCACCAGAGGAGAACCAACGCGGGCATCATTGTGGTTGGCAACCACCATTCTGAATAAGCACCTTGGTAATGATGCTGTTAAAACGACTTACCAGGGCGGAGAGATACGCTTGGACTTTAATCTGGATAGTATAGGAGAATTACACAAGGATCAGGTGGTATGGTTACTGACGAAATTTAATTCGTTGGATGAAGAAAGCGTAGCTGAGCTTGGTTCGTCCTGTTTAAAGGTTTTTCGAATATTAAAGGACCTTCTGAGGTCTGCCCAATTTCAGGTTGCAGCAATGCTTGCATTGTTCACGGGAAAGCTTGATGTTGATGCCAAGCAATCAATCTCGATTCATTCTGATGCCTTTTTAGTTCAGACCTCACTAGATGATTTGAATGAGTTGTTCGACAACATTAATGCTTTACTCAGTGAATCTGAAACACCAGCAGATAAACTCATAACTGGCGATTCATCAGGTACAAATCAACTTGCCATAGGGTTCACCGCAAATTCTGAAATTAAATTGCTGAATCAGTTAGAGCAGAAGGATAAGTTCTATTCGAAAGTGCTGACAGATAGACGAATTGAATATGGTCAGCTCGGAGTGATTGTTGAAACGGAGGAACACGATAAATATATCCAGCGATTTAACTACCAGTCAGAGGTGCAACAAAATGCTATCGTCTATTTTCTAAGAAACCTCTTTAGAAAAAAGGACTTTAAGCCGGGGCAACTGGCGATTATAAATAGGGCACTTCAATGCAAGGATGTCATAGGACTTTTGCCAACTGGTGGAGGAAAGTCGCTAACCTATCAAATCTGTGCAATTCTTCAGCCGGGAGTTACGGTTGTGGTTGATCCAATCAACTCATTGATGAAGGATCAATATGACAAGTTGATAGATGCTGGCTTCACTAAGGCACAGTTCATCAATTCATTCAACTCCAAGGATGAACGTGAAAAACACCTTGAAGAGCTCACTGAAAGCCGGTATTTGTTCCTGTTTGTTTCTCCAGAGCGATTCCAAATTGAGAAGTTCCGGAATGCCTTAGGTAGTTGTAAAGCCAACAATGTTTTTTACAGTTACGCTGTAATTGATGAAGCACATTGCGTGTCTGAATGGGGCCATGATTTTAGACACACGTATTTGAATCTTGCTACAAATTTGAAACGGTTTTGCGCAGTACGATCAAAAGAATTGACGCTTTTTGGTCTGACCGCCACGGCTTCCTTCGATGTGCTTGCCGATGTTCAGCGTGAGCTGGGAATGAAAGAGGACGCAATTATAACGTTACCTGCCCAAGCAATTGATAGACGGGAATTGAGATTTGAGATTGTGACTGTCGAGACAAAAGCGTCAACTGACTTGCGATTTTGGGAGCGAGAAAATTTAATCAGCGAAGCAAAGTATCCCGAGATTAAGAGTATTCTACATCAGATGCCAAAGAGAATGCATTCGATGGAGGCTTCGATGAATTATTTGGATGTTTCGAATGGATTCTACGAGCCAAAAGATAATTTATACAATAATGCTGGAATCATTTTTTGCCCAACTAAGTCAGCTCGGTTAAAGAATGGCGTACTGGCCGTAAAAGAATCTTTGAAAGACGAAGACTATCTCAAAATAGGGACCTTTTTCAGTGGAGGGGACGATGACGTCATTCGTGATAGCCTGATTGAAAGTGAGGCTAAGCTGTCGGTTGATAATCAAGAAGACTTTATCAGAAATAGGACTAATTTGATGATTGCAACGAAAGCTTTCGGGATGGGAATTGACAAGCCAAACATCAGATACACTGTGCATTACTTGTTCCCGAATTCAGTTGAAAGTTTTTATCAAGAGGCAGGAAGAGCTGGTCGAGATGGCTATCCAGCACTGTGCTCCATTCTATACAACCCAGTAGATGTTCAGGGAAACTTGGATTTCTTTCAAAATGCTTTCAATGGTGCTGATAGAGAGAAGGAAATCATCAATGAGCTTTTGGATGAAGTGCAGTACGAAGACAATTTTAATCTGAATGTACTAAAGAGAAAGGTTCAAGATCAATTTCCAGAATTGGTCTCAATGAAACTAGATAATAACCGTTACATATATCTTAATGGGCCGTATCGGGAAAACCCAAATGATCGAATTAAAATTGGCAAATTGGATTTGAATAATAATCTAAGAAGCTACCATGACGCAACTCAGAATTTTGACCAAACAAAGGCAGATCAAATCCTCGCTTTTGCCAGAGACTTGTTGAAAAGGGAATGTCCAGACGAAAGGTATTTGGACTGGTTGAAATTGAGTTCAACACCTGGGTTAAAGACACTCATTCAGCAGAGCAAAAGCAATTTATTCACATTAAGAATTGGATTCACTAATCGGACCGTCACTCTAATGACCGAAAAGATAGTGGCAGCTGGGTATGAGGAGTTTGAAGAGAGGATTATCCGTTCAGCATATAATTTTAGTTCGGATCCCGAAGAGTTCCTTGAAAGCCTGCACTTTCAGTATAAGAAGTTCACAGAATACACTAAGTCATTGGAACTGGACTCTGAACTTACCGAGTATCTCAGAGGTAAGTTTTATCGAATTAGAAGTTCCTCAGATACTCAGAGATCAATTTACCGGATGACCATTGCTGGAATTGTCGATGATTACATGATAGATTATGTCGGCAGGTTTATAGAGGTGAAATTCAAGGCCAAGAAAGATGAAGAGTATGTCGAACATTTTCGGGCATACCTCAAGAGGTATTTAGGAAATCAATCTACCAACAAACGAATTTCGAAGGTTAAACGTAGAAAGGAAGAGTCGATTCTTCAGAAGGTTTTGTACACTTTAATCGAGTTTATCGAAGAAGAAATTGCAGAGAAAAGGCGAAGGTCGATTGAGTATATGTCAAACTTATGTGTCTTAGGTGCAGAACAGGGAGATCAGGCTTTTAGAGAAAACATCGTCTTTTATTTCACCTCTAAGTATGCGAGAACCGATTACTTACCTAAAGATACGGATGGTGGTAGAGTTGAGAATGCTTCAATTGTAAGGAAATACTTGAATTACATCAAGAATCCACCAGACGGACTTGGTAGAGAAATTGATAATGCCAAGCATCTCCGTGGTGCATGTTCAAGTTTGAGGATTTCAATGCGGGAAGAGAACGCAAGTATAGATCTGCTCACTGCTTTTAGTCTTTTCGCTTTGGATGCCAAAGAGGAAGATATGAAGGTAGAGTCAATAGAAAGGCCAATGATAAACGAAGCTGTTCAACTGTACCTAAAAGGGTTTAATAGGTTGTTGAAAATTGATGCTTGGAGTGATGTGTCACAGCTCATGACGGAATTCAATAGTAAAATTGTTGATATTAACCCAGTAGTGGGTTCGTTCATAGAGCCGCTGACTGAGAACTTACTACTGAATCGAACGTCATTCAAATTGAATGACTTTTTACAAAAACAACTTAAATCATGAGTGAGGCTATAAGTGTACAGGCTGAGTTTGAGAAACTCATAATCGAACTAGAAAAGCTCAAATCTGTCAACGAGTTTGCTACTGCTAATACTGCGAGTGCACATTCCGTGATAGAAGGAATGGATGAGTTTATCAGTACAAGTAAGTCATTGCAAAGCCGAATTGAGGAGCAACAAGCTCAGGAGTATGTGCGGTTGACCCAAGCTATTGAAGAGTTGAACAAACTCAGTGCAGACTTGGTCAAAACAAAAAACAGTTTGATTACAGAAAATTCTGATTTGCTAAAACACCACGATGAAGCATTTCAGAATGGGGTCAAATCACTGACCGAATCCGTTAATCAGAAAACACAAGGTTTATCTACAGAATTGCAATCGGCTACTAAGCAACTGACTGAGAAGTTGGCTTTGAGCCATCAAGCAAGTTCCGAGCAAATTACCCACGTAGAGGAGGCCGTAATGTCTTCCATTGAAAATATGAGGTCTACGTTTGCCCAAGTTCAGTTAAAACAGTCGAAACAAATCAAACTACTTGTTGTATTTGGAATAGTCATTTCTCTAGCAGGGGCTTCTCTTACTTTGTGGCTACTTCTAATTCGATATGGCATCATTTAGCGTTGACCAAAGTCGCTTCCATGAAAATGCTCAAAAACCACCTTCGCTTTGGCCTTGCCAATGGCTTCGGCCAGTTCTTCCTCAGTGGCTTCTTTCACCTTTTTTACGGAACGGAATTTCAATAGCAACTGCTCCGAAGTCTTGAAACTAATGCCTTTGATGTCGGTCAGTTCTGACTTGACCGTTGCTTTGGCCCGCTTGTTTCGGTGGTGCGTAATGCCAAAACGGTGCGCCTCGTTTCGCGCATACTGAATAATCTTGAGGGACTCGGAGCGCTTATCGATATAAAGAGGAACCGAATCGCCTGGGAAATAGATTTCTTCCAGCTTTTTGGCAATGCCGATGATGGTCATCTTGCCGCGTAGTCCGAGTTTGTCGAGGCTTTTAACCGCGCTGCTCAACTGGCCTTTTCCGCCATCAACAACGATGAGTTGTGGCAGCGGAATGTCTTCATCCACCATGCGTTTGTAACGTCTATAGACCACTTCTTCCATGGAGGCGAAATCGTCAGGGCCTTCCACGGTTTTGATGTTGTAGTGGCGGTAATCGCTCTTATACGGCTTGCCATTTCTAAAACAAACCATGGCCGCCACAGGATACGCGCCCTGAATGTTGGAGTTGTCGAAACACTCAATGTGGCGCGGCTGCTCGGTCATGCGCAGGTCTTTTTGCATCTGCTCCATGATGCGCGTTACGTTTCGCTCGGGGTCGAGGATTTCGGTCTGCTTGTCTTTATCTCGCTTGTAGGTAAGGGCGTTTCGTTCTGATAATTTGAGCAGTTTGCTCCTGTCTCCGCGCTGCGGAACAACAAACTTTACTCCCGGAATTTCCACTTTCAACTCAAAGGGAAGAATGTATTCCTTGGCATCAGAATCGAAGCGTTGCGAAAGTTCGATAACAGCCATTTCAAGCAGTTCTTCATCCGATTCTTCGAGCTTCTTTTTCAGTTCGATGGTGTGAGCTTGAACGATAGCGCCTTGAATCACCTTCATGTAATTGACATAAGCGGATTTCACATCCGAAACAATGGAGAACACATCAGCATCGTCTACAACTGGACTGACAACCGTTGAGCGACTTTGGAATTTCACTAATGCGTCCAATTTCTCTTTCAGAATCTGTGCTTGCTCAAACTCTAGCTTCTCCGAGAATTCATTCATCAACATATGAAGGTGCTCGCGTACTTCTCTTACGTTTCCCTTGATAATTTTCTTGATGTGCTGTATGGCGGTTTCGTAGTCTTCTTCAGTCTGTTCGCCAATACACGGCCCTTTGCAATTACCAATGTGGTATTCTAAACACACCTTGAATTTCTCTGCCTGAATATTCTCTTGCGTGAGTTTCAAATTACATGTACGCAATGGATATAACTGGCGAATAAGATCTAAAAGCGTGTGCATCATTTTTACGTTGGCGTACGGTCCGAAATACTGCGAACCATCCTTTATAATTCTCCTTGTTGGAAAAATACGCGGATAAGGTTCCTTCTTGATGCATATCCACGGAAAGGTCTTGTCGTCTTTCAGCAACACATTATAACGCGGCTGATATTCCTTAATGAGGTTGTTCTCAAGTAGCAGTGCGTCCAATTCAGATTCAACCACAATAAACTTGATGTCTCGGATTTTCCGAACTAGGATGGCGGTCTTTCGGCTATCGTATTTGTCTTTCGCGAAATAGGAGGAAACGCGCTTTTTTAAGCTTTTCGCTTTCCCAACATAAATCAACTTCTCATCCTTATCGAAATACTGATACACCCCAGGTAATTCTGGAATAACCTTAAGAAGGGTTTGAATATGCTCTGGGGCCTGACTGACACTCACTTTGCAAATATAACTTGATGCTATACGTACCTTTGATTAAACATTTAATTCTAATCATGAAAAAACTATTACCCCTTTTGTTTATCGGTGCTATTGGTTCGGCCAACGCGCAGGTAATTATTGATGAAGCCGATTTCCCAGGCGTTGGTGAAAGCATAACATTCGGTAACGATAATAACATTGCTGACTCATTGAACCTCAGTCTTGGTGGTTTTGGTGGCAATCAGACCTATGATTTCTCCATGCTTGCAACTGATGATTTGAATGAAGTTGGTTTCTATGACCCTACAGACCCTGCCATTCAGGGTGGTTCTGATTTTCCAACTGCAAACCTTGCTGTCGATCAGCTCGGTGGCATTTATGCCTTCGCACAAGTAGGTGGAGGAGCCGTGAATATCATTGGACTTGGTGGTGACTTTGCGGAACAACTAGAAAGCCCAATTCCAATTGTGGTTTCATTGGTTGCTCAGGATCCTTGGACCTTGTTTGAATTCCCTGCTTCAGTTAACTCACCAATATTGATTGATACGGCTCAATTTGAAGGAAAGTTCTTTTCCGATGGCCTGATACCTCCATTGTTTGCAGGTATTTTAGGCTGGGACCCGGACTCTGTTCAGGTAAAAAGAGTGATTTATTACTCTGCGGAGGTAGATGCAGATGGAACGTTGACCGATCCCTTGGGAGGAACGCACAGTGTGATTCGAATGAATGTGATAGAAACGAGCATTGATACCATCTGGGGCTGGACTCAGCAAGACGGATGGCAGCGACCACCTTCCAACGCAGAGTCTGCTCTAGGTGTTCCGAGTAATGAAACCGTATACCGCAAGCGATACATTGGAAAAGAAGTAGGCTACTATGTGGCTGATATTACAACGGATAATCTCGGTGAAACAGTATCTGGGTCTTTTATTTCCAACCAAACACAGTGCTGTACAAGTGTTAAAGAAATTGTTGCCGCAGGAGAAACGGTTCTTTATCCAAACCCAACAAACGACAACATTCGTGTGAGAACAGGTGGTGATATTTACCAACTAAACATCATGGATATGAGCGGAAAACTGCTTCAATCAGAACAATTGACCATTGATGGACAAACAGTTGAATTGAACGGATTGGCAAACGGGCTTTACGTTTATCAAATGCTTGATGAAGCTGGTAAAATGGCTCATACAGGTCGTTTTAGTGTGATTAAATAAAAGGCTTTCACGCGGAGACGCGGAGAAATAATAAAAGGGCTGTCAACGTTAAGTTGACAGCCCTTTTTGTTTAGAATGAACATCCTCCTTATCCCACCCTACTGTTAAACAGCGTCACCCTGATTTCTATGACAAAACCAAACGGTTCTCATACGGTCTTTTTTCTCTGATTACGGCAAAAGCACGATGAATGATTTTGTTCCTGACCGCATTTAGGATACTCATCTTATTTTTTCC
>Ga0222662_1000384_pt1 | contig 37502 bp, 35 predicted proteins | sample AntAcemetagen600_FD_179821 | JGI IMG/M metagenome (GOLD analysis project Ga0222662, IMG submission 179821) | Saline water microbial communities from Ace Lake, Antarctica - #600 | ecosystem: Environmental > Aquatic > Non-marine Saline and Alkaline > Saline | place: Antarctica: Ace Lake... | reverse complement strand
CGACGGTCTGCAGAAGGCGCTCGCGGAGCTCGAGGACACGTTTGGACCCGCCCCGCCCGAGGTGCGGCGCTTCGAGCAGCTCATCGAGGTCAAGGTGCTCGCCCGGGAGCTGCGCATCGGTCGCCTTCGCACCGTGCGCGGGGGGCGCCTGCAGGTGACCATCGAGGAGGGCACGCCCCTGGACCCGATGGCGCTGATGCAGTTCGTGGCGTCCCGTCCGAAGCGGTACGCGCTGCGGCAGGACGGGGTGCTGTACGTGACGCTGCGCGAGGGAGAGCGGGACGATCTGGTGGAGACGGCGTTGGACTTGCTCACCCGGCTCAAGTCGTTCGTGAGGGAATCGCCGGCCCCTGAGGAGGTTTGATGCTCCCCGAGGCGCCCCCTCGCGCGTCGACACCCCAACGGGCGGCGTGCTATCACGCCCCGCCGCGGGGCCGTTTCGCACATCGTTCGGGAGAATCAGACATGCATCGCACTGAATGGCTAGCCAGCATCGTTCTCGGCAGCACGCTCATGCTCGCAGCCTGCGCCGGTGGCGACACCAGCTCCACCTCCGCCGGTGGCTCCATGACACCGATCACTTCCCCCACGCTGCCCAAGGCTGACGTCATCGGGGAGACCCTGGGCACCGTCAATGGCATCCCCATCGGCAGCAAGGAGTTCGATGCGCTGGCCACCCGCAAGGGTCGGGGCGAGGAGCTGGATGCGACGGCGCGCGGCGAGATCGTCGAGCGTCTCGTGGCGGAGAAGCTCCTCTACACCGAGGCGCTGCGCCAGGGGATCGACAAGGACCCGAAGATCCAGAAGATGATGGTGAACACGCTGCTCAAGCAGGACGTGTACAGCTCGGTGAAGACCAGCGACATCACCGAGGACCACCTCAAGGCCTACTTCGAGGACCACAAGGACGACTTCGTGGTGCCGGCCAAGGCGCAGGTGAAGCGCATCCTCATCGCGCCCGAGGGCGGCGCGGAGGCGGACGAGGCGGCCTGGGCCGCGGCGAAGACCGAGGCGGACGCCGTGCGCGGCGAGGTGTTGGAGCGCAAGGCGGACTTCCGCAAGCTGGCCCAGGAGAAGAGCGCAGGCGCCTACGCGCGGCGCGGCGGCGATCTGGGCTTTGTGACCCAGGACGGCAAGCCTGGCATCCCCGGCGAGGTCATCGAGGCTGCCTTCGCGCTCGAGAAGGGCGACGTCTCGGAGCCGTTTCGCACCAAGGATGGCTGGAACGTGGTCTACGTGCCGAACCGGCGCGAGCGGGTCGAGCGCACGTTTGAGCAGATGCGCGGCAGCGTGCTGCGCAAGGTGAAGTCGGACACCTACCAGTCCCTGTACGACGGCTACGTGGACAACCTGCGCGCCGGAGCCAAGATCTCGCTGGACGACGGCAAGATCGGCAGCCATGTGGTGCAGGCCCCCGAGCGGCCCGGCCTCCGCGCTCCTGGCGACACGCCAGACGCGGTCGAGCCCGAGAGCGACGAATAGGTGAACTCGGGGCGTTGGTCGAGCGCTGCGGCGGCCGCGGTCCTGTGGCTGGCCGGCTGTCCGTCCAGTGCGCCGCCCGCGGATGCGACGGTCGCCTCGGTAGGCACGCGCAGCATCGAGGCCAGCGACCTCACGGTGGTGCTCCGGGGGATGGCCGATCAGGGCGAGATGCCCCGCGGAGCCGACTTTGGCGAGCTGCGCCGCCGGACGCTGGAGGCGCGGATCGTCGAGGAGGTCCTGCTCGACGAGGCGGAGCGGCGCAGCACCACTGTGGCGCCGGACGCCCTGAACGCCGAGGTGGCCGCCCATCTCGGTGAGCCCGCGAACGCCGCGGTATTGGAGGCGGCCATCGCGCTGTACGGCAGCGAGGCGGCCTGGCATCGGGTCATCGCACGGCGCATGACGCTGACGGCCATCGAGCAGACGCTCCGCACGGAGCTGACCAAAGGGACGGCTGTGACGCCCGAGCAGGTGGATGCCGCCCTGCCGCGCTACGCCGAGCGGCTCGATCGGCCCGCCAGACTGCGGGCCAGACAGTTCTTCGATGAAGACCCGCTCGTGGTCCGCGCGCTGCATGCCCGCCTCGAGGCGGGCGAGGACTTCACGGCCCTCGCGAGGGAGGCCGGCGACGAAGGCGGCGGGGAGCTGGGCTTCATGACGGAGGACGACGCGCCGTCGCTGCTGGTGCAGGCCTGCGCGGGCCTCGCGCCGGGGGAGCACACCGCGGTGCTGCGTTCGCCGCTCGGCTACCACGTGTTTCAGTTGGTGGCACGCACGCCCGCTGGGAGCCTGCCGGACGAGGCGGCCCGCGAGCTGGCTGAGACCTGGCTCGTGGACGAGGCTGTGGACAGTCGGCTTCGCGCTTGGCTGGCCTTGCGGAGCAAGGAGTTGGGTCTCACCGTGTACGAGGATGTGCTAGATGCGGTGCGGTGTTGTCGAGATGGGGTGCCGTATCTGGCACTCAGCAAGGAGAAGTCGTGAAGTTGACTCAGGTTCTGTTGCTCGCTCTCGCGGTGCTCACCGCGACCCCCGCGGTCGCCGGCGACATGGTCGATCGCATCATCGCCGTGGTGAACCGCGACATCATCTTGCGCAGCGAGATGATCGAGACCTTTGAGATGGTCAAGGGCGAGGCCCTGCGTGGGCGCCCGGCCGGTGAGCGGTCTGCGGCCGAGGCGGAGCTCAAGGGCGACATCCTCGAGGGCCTCATCGCGAACAAGCTGATGGAGCAGGCCATGGACGGCGCGGGCATGGAGGTGTCGGATGCCGACATCGAAGCCGCAGTGGCGGACGTCGCCCGTCAGAACAGCCTGACCGTGGACGCGCTGTACGCCGAGCTCAAGCGCCAGGGCATGGAGGTCACCGAGTACCGCGCCGAGCTCGCCAAGCAGCTGCGCCAGTACAAGTTCATGAACCTCGAGATCCGCGGCCGAGTGAAGATCGCCGACGAAGACATCATCAACTACTACAACCAGATGACCGCCGACGTGACGCCGGATCTGGCGTGGCGGCTGCAGATGATCCTGCTGGCCTACCCGGCGACCGCCACCACCGACGACCGGAGCCGCATCGATGCGGAGGCGGACGCGCTGCTCGGTGAGATCGTGGCCGGCAAGGACTTTGGCGAGGTGGCCGCTGTGCGCTCGGACGATCCCGCGGGCAAGGCGAACCGCGGCGAGGCTGGGGTGGTCAAGGGCAGCGAGCTGAGCCCGCTGTTCGCGAGCAAGCTTGAAGCGGTCGAGGTGGGCACGCCGGTCCGGGTGGACACCCCCGGCGGCATTTATCTGCTGCGGGTCGCCGAGCAGGTGGATCGGGCGAAGAAGCCGCTAGCCGAGGTCCGCGAGCAGATCAGCCGGGTGCTCTACGACGACGCGATGGAGCGCGAGCTGCAGATCTGGACCGAAGAGGAGCGCCGACGCGCCCACATCGAGATCCTTCTGTGACGGCACCGATCGCCGTCACCTGCGGCGATCCCCTGGGCATCGGCCCTGAGGTGGCGCTGGCGGCGTGGGTGCAGATGCGGGCTGCCAAGCAAGCACTCAACGCGGTGTTCCTGGGGCCGACGGCGCTGTGGGAGCGCGCCGCGGATCTGGTCGGACTGGACGCAGATGCCCGGGCTGCTCTGGTGATCGAGGAGCCGAACGCCAGCCTGGACGACTACGGCGCGATCCCGGAGATCGCGGCGGTGGCCACGGCGGTGCACGGCTGCCTCGACGGGCGCTTCGGCGCGGTGTGCACGGGGCCGGTGCACAAGAAGTCTCTGCTTGATCGCGGGTTTCCCTTCCAGGGCCACACGCCGTATCTGGCTCATCTGTGCGGGCTGAGCCCCGAAGAGGCGGTGATGGTGTTCGCGGGCGGCGCGCTGACTGTGGCCCTCGCGACGGTGCACCGGCCGCTGCGCGCGGTCCCCGAGACCCTGACCCTGCGGGACATCGTGTGGGCAGGCAAGGCAGCGAGAGACCTGCTCGTGCAAGGAATGCGGCTGCCCGAGCCCCGCATCGCGGTGTGCGGGCTCAACCCCCACGCGGGTGAGGACGGCGCGCTCGGCGACGAAGAGCAGACCCGCGTCATCCCGGCGGTGGCGGTGATGCAGCGCCAGGGGCTGGATGCCCACGGGCCGTTCCCGGCGGACACGCTGTTCCCGGCGGCGGCGCGGGGGCGGTGGGATCTCGTCGTCGCGCTCTATCACGACCAAGGGTTGATCCCCGTCAAGACGCTCGACTTCGGCAAGTCGGTCAACATCACCGCGGGGCTGCCCATCTGGCGGACCTCGGTGGACCACGGCACGGCGCGGGACATCGCGTGGACCGGCAACGCCAACAGCGAGCACATGGTCTCGGCGCTGCGCATGGCGCAGAGGCTGGCGGCGGACCGGGACTGAGCGCGGTTCGCAATGAGCTGAGCCGCTACCGCCCCGGGTGGTAGATCCACGGCAGCAGCGTGCCGTCAATGGGATGGAACGTGGGACCAAACGGCGCGGCGAGGCCGCCCCGGCTGACGTTCTCCCGCGGGAACGCGTCCGGCGGAACCAGCGCGGCGCCCGACGGCCCGCCGCGGCTCAGGCCGACCGGGAGGAAGCGCCCGGTGCGGGCCTCCATGCTCAAGCGCAGGATCGACGCGAATGCCCCGCCGGCAGGCTCGGGCGGAGTGTCGCTGCGCAGCGCGAGTAGGAACTGCACGTCCACGTCATCGTCTCCCGCTTCGACCGCTGCTTCCTCGATCAGCTCGCCGGCCCAGTCCCCGTCCCCGCTCGTGCGGGTCAGCGCCAGCGCCACCTGGAGGCGGGCCGTGGCTCGATCTCGGGGCGAGTCCATGAGCTTGATCACGGCGGCGAGCTCCCGCTTGCCTGCCGTCGTCCGCCCCAGTCCAGCCTCCGCCGCGGCCCGGGCGACTCCCGCGGCCCGGCGGCGCGCCCGCTCTCCGGTCAGCGGACCCAGGTCGGAGACGAGGTTGTCGGCCATGGCGTAGCGCTGGTCCCCCAGCGCCCGATAGGCCCAGAGCAAGCGATCGGTCTGCAGGTGCTCCCGAGACCCGCTCGCCGCGTCCAAGGCCGCGAGCAGTCCGCTGTAGGACTCGTCCAGGCGGCCATCGATGTACAGCAACTCGCTGGCGAGCATGGCGCCGCGCCCCTCGGAGACGGCGTCAGCCCAGGCTGCGGCGAGATCGGCGAGTCCCCCCGCAGGTGCGGCCTCGGCGATCTCCAAGAAGTATCCCCGCGCGGCGTCGGGCGATCCGAGCACCAGGGCCACCTCGGCGGCCTCCTGCAGCAGCTCGGGCGGCAGGGGCGCGCCGGTCTCGACCTTGTGCTGTCGGGCCGCATCCAGGGCCAGCTTGAGGTTGCGGAACCCTTCGGTGTACTCGCCGCCGCGACGCAGGACGCGGCCGAACGCGAGGTACTTGCGGGCGAAGTCGTCCTTGGCCTCCTCGGGCGCGAACTCCAGGCTGCGGGAGATGGCAGCGGGATCCGCGCCCGACCAGGACTGCAGGATGGCAGCGCCGAAGCGTGCGTCCTCGCGGCCAGCGTTCTCGTCCAGCGCAGCCTCCCAACCGCGCAGGGCCTCGGGCAGGTCGCCCGCGTTCAGCGCGTCCTGGGCCGAGTCGATGCGCAGGTTCACGCCCAGGGTGCCCCGGAAGACGTAGGTGGCGACGGCCGCGGAGCTCCCGATCGCGACGCCGAGCAGCAGGACGAGCAAGGAGCGCTTGCGCTTCTGCCTCCGCAGATAGGTGTCCACCAGGGTCTCGCCAGCGGCCCGGGAGAGGTACTCGGGGTCGCCCTCCATCGACGGGGCCAGCTCGCCGGCGTCCTCGCGGTCGATGATGGGCCGGATGGACGCGGCGGTGGTGTCCAGCCGCTTCGCCCCCGGAAAGTTGCCCTTGTGCACCGCCTGCGCGACCTCGGCCGTGGAGACCTTGTTGTCCTGCCACTCCTGTAGGTGCTCGAGCTCAACTCGCACCTCGCCGGCGTCCTGGTAGCGCGCGGCGAGGTCGCGGTCGAGCAGTCGGGTCAGCACTGGGCCGATCCCGGGGATGCAGGCGTCGGCGTGGGCGATCGCGTCCGTCAGGGGGTGATTGAGCACCTTGGTGATGATCTCGGGGATGGTGCGCCCCGCGAACAGCAGCTTGCCGCTCGTCATCTCGTAGAGCAGGACGCCGAGGGAGAAGAGGTCAGAGGCGGCTCGCAGCGGCCGGAGTCCACGCAGCTGCTCGGGCGACATGTACAGCGGCGTGCCCTTGGCGATGCCGGTCTCGGTCGTGTCGAAGAGGTTGCTGCTGGCCTTGGCGATGCCGAAGTCCATCAGCTTCGCCTGGCCGCCGAGCGAGATCATGATGTTGCTCGGCTTGAGGTCCCGGTGGACCAGCTCCAGCGGCTCGCCGTCCTCTCCGTCGATGTCGTGCGCGTAGGTCAGCCCTCTGCAGATCTGGATCCCGATATCGAGCACCACATTGGGAGGGATGCGCACCCGATGCTCGCGCGCGACCTCCATGAACCGGGTCAGGTTCACGCCCTCGACGAACTCCATGGCGATGTAGTAGGCGCCGTCGTCCTCGCCGAGGTCGTACACCTCGACGATGTTGGGGTGCCGCAGCTTGCCGCCGATCCGCGCCTCGTTGATGAGGGACCGCACGTGCTCTTCGTTCTGACGCACGAGGCTGTCGCGGATCCGCTTGATGGCCAGGGTCTTCTTGAAGCCCATGGGGCCGTCGAGCCGGGCGCGAAACACCTCGGCCATGCCGCCCTCACCGACGGGTTCGAGCAGCGTGTATCGACCGAGACGTGCCATTCCGTCTTTATTCTATCAGTGCAAGGTCCCTCAGATTTTTGGCCGGGCGGCCGATGGAGGAGCCATGTCTCTGCATCGTCCCTGGCTGCTTCTGTGTTTGGCCCTCTTCCTCTCGAGCACCCTGTTGGGTTGCGGGCCGGCGTTCCGGTACCGACCTGCTGACACGCTGGCCAAAGGGCACGTCGAGGTGGGCGGCGGGGTCGGCGCAGGAGTGCGGATGGGCGACGGGTCGTTCGGGGGCGGCGAGCTCCAGGCCTGGGTCCGTGGCGGTGCCAGCGACCGGGTCGAAGTGGGCGGACGGTTCTACAGCCACATGCTGAGCAGCTTCGGCGGCGCCTTCGATCTGCGCTTCGCGCCCGTGAAAGGCGTCATCGACCTGAGCCTCGACTTCTCGTTGCTCGGCGGCGCGTGTTGCCTCGCAGGCAATGAGAACAGCGTGCTGGGGGCTGCCATTGGTGTGGACCTCGGCTTCTCCATCGGCAAGCGGTTCGGGCACGAGCACGCGCCCGCGATCTACTTCGCGCCCCACTTCCAGCTCTCGCGCACCCTGCCGTTGGAGCGAGACTGGCCGATGCAGCTCTTCATGCCCGTGGGCGTGGATATCCCGCTGGGCAAGACCATCATGCGACTCCGGCCCGAGATCGTCGTCGCGGGGCTGTTCTACAAGGGCAACCGCATGGACTGGCGCATCGCGGGCGGGGTGGGCCTGGCGCTCAGCGGCCCCGGGGCGAAGCTGGTCAAGGAGCGTCGCCGTGCCGCAGCGCACCGCGAGGCCGAGCGGCTGGCCGGCGGCGACGAGCTCGAGCCTGAGTAGCGCGATGCCGGCCTCGCGCCGGGTCCGATTGTCAGGGAAGCCTCGGCGCGCATTGCTCGGCCGCATGGCCGACGTTAGGTTCCTCAGGTGCAAAACGTTCACGGCAACATCGCCGGCCTCAAGCCCTCCGAGCTCAAGTCGCTCGCCTACCTCTACCGCCGCCGCCTGGCTCCGCACCAGATCATCAGCCCCGAGCTTGCCAGGAACCTGAGCGAGCTCTCGTCGGAGATCGGGCGCCAGATCGGCGTGATGGTGGACCGTCGCGGGGCGGTGACCCACGTCATCGTCGGCGACACGAAGCGGCTGTTCATCCCCGAGCTGGGTAGGCAGCGCGCGGGCCGGCAACGCTTTCGCGGCCTGCGTCTGCTGCACACCCACGTGCTGGGGGAGGCGCTCTCTCGAGACGACCTGACCGACCTGTCCTTGCTGCGCCTCGATCTCGTGGCGGCGCTGCAAGTCGGTGACCTGGGTCTGCCCGGCACGTTGGAGTACGCCACGCTGCTCCCGCCCCAGGCGGTCAAGGACGACGCGCCTCCGTGGCGGGTCGAGGGGCCGCTGCGCGTGCACGCGCTGACCGAGGACTTCACCGACCTCATCGCCGCGCTGGAGGGCGAGTTCGCGTCCGCCACTGGGCACGGGCAGGCGGTGGACGAGCGGCCCCGAGCCATCCTCGTCGGCGTGGAAGAGGGCGGCGAGCGCGGGCTGGAGCGTCGGTTGGCAGAGCTCGAGCGGCTCGCGGACACCGCTGGGCTCTCGGTGATCGACACCATCGTGCAGCGGCGCCGCAAGGTGGACCCCCGCACGGTGGTGGGGAAGGGCAAGCTCGACGAGCTGCTGGTGCGTTCGATGTATCTCGAGGCCGACCTCCTGGTCTTCGACCGGGACCTGAGCCCGTCGCAGGGCAAGACCATCGCCGATCGCACCGATCTCAAGGTGCTCGACCGGACCCAGCTGATCCTCGACATCTTCGCCCAGCACGCGCTGTCCCGAGACGGGCGGTTGCAAGTCGAGCTCGCCCAGCTCAAGTACCTGCTGCCCCGACTGTCGCTCATGCAGAAGTCGCTGTCCCGTCTCACCGGCGGCATCGGCGGCCGCGGACCCGGCGAGACGAAGCTCGAGATCCACGGTCGGCGCGCCCGCGACCGCATCGCGCGTCTGGACAAGGAGCTGGCTGAGCTGTCCCGCAAGCGCGAGCTGCGGCGCCACGCGCGGCGCAAGGCCGAGGTGCCGGTGGTCGCGCTCGTCGGCTACACCAACGCAGGGAAGAGCACGCTCCTCAACGCGCTCACCCGCTCTGACGTCATCGCCGAGGACAAGCTCTTCGCCACGCTGGACACCACGTCTAGACGCATGACCGTGCCGGACGCCCGGGAGGTGGTGCTGACCGACACCGTGGGCTTCATCGAGCACCTGCCCCAGGATCTGTTGCGGGCGTTCCGCGCGACTCTGGAGGAGCTGTCCGACGCGGAGCTGCTGGTGCACGTCGTGGACGCCTCGGATCCGCATGCCGTCTTGCACAACGAGGTGGTGACCCGGGTGCTGGCCGACCTCGACCTGCAGAACATCCCGGTGCTGGTGGTGCTCAACAAGGCGGATCTCGCGAGCCCGGCCCAGCTGGCTGATCTCGGCATGACGACCGGCGGACTCCCGCTCTCAGCGCTTCGGGCCGAGGGTCTGGACGAGCTGCTCGTCGAGATCGAGGCGGCGCTTCGACGCGCTGGCCTAGGAAGCGTGCGCCCCCAATGGCAGGTAGAGTCAGAAGCGCTGATGGCGCGCCTCGAGGACGAGACGGCCCAGGAGTTCCCCGCGTGACCGAGCCGACCGGCAGCACCCGATGAGTCTGCCCGACCTCGGGGACCACGACGAAGAGCGCGGCGCTGAGCTCGTGCGCCTCCAAGCGGCGCTGCTGTACAAGCGAGCGTCCTGGACCGAAGCGGCCGGCATGGTGGGATCGGCGGCCCTCTTCGGAGCGATGACCTACCTGTGGGCGGACATGCGCGGCGGGTGGAACGACCACCCCAGCTGGGAGCCCTTCGCGGGGATCGTGCTCGGCGCGGCGTTGGGACTCGGGATCGCGCGGCCGTTCGCCGAGTGGTTGCGCCTTCAGGCGCGCATGACCGCGGTGCAGCTGCGCATCGCTGAGCACAGCGCGTCCACACGGCAGTCGTCCGAGGTGACCGCGCGACGCATCGAGGACCTCGTCGAGGCCGGACTCACCGGGGAGTGGCCGGTCGCGGCCAGCTACTCCGATCTGGACGACGGACCGCCTCCTGTCGACGGCTAGCGGCCCGACAGACGGCTAGCGGAGCCGCTTGAGCAGCTGGTGCACCCGGCCCAACGTGCGCCAGGTCGGGCTCTTCCACACCTCCTCGAGCCGGTCCTGCAGCCGGGCCAGCTCCTGCCAGGAGTCCTCGAGGAAGTCCACCGGCACGCCGCCGGGGGCTCTCTGGGGGTCTTCGACCCATGCGAGCAGCGCCGCGGTCGTCTCGGCCATGCCGTATTGGGCGCGGTGGGTCGCCCAGCGCTGAGAGAGACCGTCGGGCATCGCCTGGGCGAGGGCGGCGAGCTTGTCCGCCAGCGCGTCTGCGTCGCCTACTGGCACGACGTGAATGAGATTCGCGGCGGCGAGCTCGTGAGTCAGCTCGCACAGATCGGTCGTGCAGACCGGCACCCCGCGCTCCAGCGACTCCAGAATGCGTGTCCGAGCGCCAAACTCGGCCTCGTAGCAAGGTCGGTCCATGCTGAGGCTCAGCCACGACCTGGCGAAGACCCCAGGGAGCGTCTCCAAGGGGACCCAGCCGAGGAAGTGGAACCGGGCCGAGTGCGCGCTCGCCATCGCCCCATCCCGAAACGCGTGGTAGGTGCTCTCGTCATGGCCGGGCAGCGCGCCACCGGTGGACACGAGGTGCAGTCTCGGTTCGCGGTCCATGGCGCCGAGCAGCCCAGACAGGAGCGTGTCTCCATCCAACCAGTTGTTGTACCCCCCACAAAACAGCACCGTGAGTGCGTCATCGGGCAGGTCGGGGAACGCCTCGGGGAGGGTGTCGCCGTGGGTCTGCAAGCCCTCCACCGAGCCTCGCGCTACGTGCACCAGCTCATCGCCGGCCGCGTCACCGGTGAGCCGCCCCGCGAAGCCGAGCGCGCCGATGAGCGAGCCGCGCTGCGCGCCGGAGATGACCGAGAAACGGTCCCCGCGGGCCAGGGCCTGACCCAGCATCTGCCGGTAGCGATGGATGGGATCGGTGCTCCCCGAGCGCAGCGCCTTCGCCTGCGCCTCGCACATGGGATCGCCGGGAACGTCCACCCACAGGGGCTCATCGCCGGCGGCGCGCGCTCCGGCCGCCATCGGGAGGAACGGACCTGCGGTCACGATCACGTCAGGAGCAAACTCTCGCCGCAGATCGCGCACCCGCAGGAAACGCCCTGGCTCGTCGGGACGAACCACTGCGTACTCGTAGGAGCGAGGCTGGCCGTGCACGGTCAGCGTGCGGGGCACGGCCCGCTGGACGGCATCCTCCTCCTGGGGGCTGGGAACGTCGCGGCGCACAAAGAGCACCGCGAGCACCTCGTGTCCGGCGGCCAGCAGGGGGAGCAGGAACTGCCGGGCGCGCAGCTGCGGAAAGCCGAGCTCCCGGGGCCCGTCGTCGGGAAGGGGGCCGGTGCCGATGAGCAGGACGCGGGTCACGGCAGGGACTCGCTCTCGCCCGAGACGTGGCGCACCAGTCCCCAGTCGTGGGGGAGCTCGACGATGCCGTGGTCGTCCCGCGGGCAGGTGACCCGAAACTCGTAGAGCTGGTTGTGCCACACGTGGGGCTTGAGGTGGTGCTTGTCGAAGGCGGCGATGCTGATGCGGTACGTGCCGGAGAGCAGGGGCAGTAGGGGATAGTGGATGAAGTAGGTGTACACACCGTCGTAGGTGCCGCGCATGGCCTCGACGCGGTCGAACCGAGTGTTGGGGCCGTATACGTACAGCTCATCGTTGCGGAACAGCGCGACCCCGAGGATGGGGTCGTCCACGGGGGCGAGCGTCTTGAAGGTCGTGGCGATCGTGACGGCGTCCCCGGTGGTGAACTGCTCCGTCTCGGCGCCCGTGTGGTCGAGCACGCGCACCGCGATGACCCGGATCTCCCCGGTACCCGTGATGATCGGCCGCTCTCCGTGGGTCTCCTCGTAGTCCTGGGTGGTCTCGTCCCGTGCCCACTCCGCGGCCAGGCGGACGGGCTCGTGCACGGCAGACAGCACGGCGTCGCGGAGATCGTCACCGTCCGTGGTGGAGAAGTAGGGCACCGAGCCCGTCGGCGCAGTCGGGACGGCCACCGGGGGGAGATCGCCCGACGTCTCGCTCGCGACGCGATGCGCCATCGCTCGGCTCTGCGCGCTCTCTGCGCCACCGAACAGCCGCGCCTTGATGCGGCCCTCCTTGTCGCGCGCGACATCCACGTACGCGTTCACCACCTCGGACGTGGGCCCTTGGTGCACCACGCGGCCTCCGTGCAGCCACAGAACATTGCTGCACAGGGAGCGAATCGAGTGCAGATCGTGGCTCACCATCACCAGGGTGCGCCCCTCAGCGAGGAACTCCTCGATCTTGAGCACGCACTTGCGCTGGAAGTATTGGTCGCCGACCGCGAGCACCTCGTCGATGAAGATGACGTCGTAGTCCATGTGCGCCGCGATGGCGAAGGCGAGCCGAAGCTGCATGCCCGATGAGTACGTCCGCACCGGGTGGTCGATGAACTCTTCGAGCTCGGCGAACTCGATGATGGGCGGGGTGAGGGCGCTGACGCGCTGCTCCCCCATGCCGAGGACCGAGCAGTTCAACGCGATGTTCTGGCGCCCGGTGAAGTCGGGATGAAAGCCCAACCCGAGATCGAGCAGGCCCGACAGCCTCGCATCCACATGCAGCGAGCCCTCGGTCGGCTGGCTCACCCCGGACAGCAGGCGCAGCAGCGTGGACTTGCCCGCACCGTTCGCCCCAACGACCCCAAACGCAGTGCCTCGCGGCACCTCGAACGAGACATCACGCAGCGCCCAGAACTGCTTGTGGTGCTGCCGGTTCCCAAAGAACTCGGCGAGCCGCGCGCGGTCGGAGGGGTAGATGTCGAAGCGCTTGCCCAGGCCGTCCGCCGAGACTGCGAAGCCCGGGCTGCTCGGTGGCTCACTCATCGCGCGCAAGAATAGCCCTGGCGTGGGGCCCACCGCGCGGACCGAAGGGAGGAGCGCTCGTTTAGTTGAAGTTGGCGGTGCCGTCGGGCGGCGTCAGGGGCGGGGCGGGATCCCCCAGAGCGACCTGCCACAACGACGTCATGAACACTTCACCGGGCAGCCACTCAAACTCTGCCGGGCGGTCTGCGCCGCGATACACCACAAACATCGGCAGCCAACCCTGGGTGCCCCAAGGGGACGCGATGCCGTCCAGACCCGCGTGGTCGGCGAGCCATCCTGCGTTGCGCACCATCGCGAGGTGGGTCGCGGTGAGCCCGGCCGCCGCGTAGGTGTCGATGAGCTCGCTGATGTGCACGCCGTCGGGGCTCAAGAACCAGTCTTGCTGCATGAGTTGATCCGCCGAGATGAGGGCCAGAGTGGTGAAGTCCTCGGTCTGTCCGTCGACGTCGCTCTCGCCGTGCAACAGGAACGACAGGTCCCCGGCCGCCAGCATCTCCGGCGTGCAGAAGTCATCGATCCCCGCGGGCTCGGGCTCGGTCTGGATCTCGTCGAGGACCTCTGTGAACTGCAAGGTCCCGCTGCAGCCCGCGCAGCTCGCCGATGTCAGTGGGCCAAATCGGGCCTCGGCGAGGAAGGGGATGCGCTGGCGGCACAGAGGGGCGCCGCTCTGCTTCTCTGTCCAGTACACAAACTGGAACACGCCCGAGGTCTTGGTCGTGACGAGGCTCGGTGCGCCTGTGGCATCGACCTCCCCCTCCATCGCCATGGCGAACGTAGCGAGTGAGGCGTGATCGGCCGTCGCGTCGTCGTCGTCATCGTCGCCCACCGGATCCGGCAGCGGCACGAGATCCGGGGGATCCGAGCAGCCGGTCAGCATCGCGAGGAGGAGCAGCAGGGGAAGGGTTCGCTTCACTGCGGCCAAAGCTAGTCCGAGCCGCGCGGCGGACTCAAGGGTCCATGTGCGCCCGGGGGGCCGTGGCGGTCACACCAAGTCCGGGAACCTGCGGCTATGCCGGGTAAACGTCACCGCACCGAGCACGAACGTGGTGGCCGCCATGGTGGTGAAGATGAGCACTGAGCCCCACTGGGGGAAGACGTGGTTGAGGATGAGCTCGCGGTAGATGCCGACCAGGTGGCTCAACGGGTTGAGCATCAGGAGCGGCGCGAACTGCTTCGGGAAGAGGCTCGCCGGGTAGAAGATCGGCGTGATGAACATCCAGATGAGCAGGGCGGGGCCTAGCAGGTGTCGGGTGTCCTTGAAGTAGACCTGAGTCGTCGCGAGCAGCATCGCGAGGCCCATCGTGAACACCATCTGGATGAGGAGCACGGGCAGGAACAGCAGCGCGTGGGCTGTCATTCCTTGACGGGTCGCCAGGACGGCCAGAAAGAGCATGGCGAAGCGGACCAGCGCGTTGAAGCCGTCGGAGAGCACCACCGAGGCGACCAGAACTGAGGGCGGGAAGCTGAGCTTCTTGATGAGGTGGGCGTTCTCGCGGATGAGATCGACCGAGCGCGAGAGGCTCTCGGAGAACGACAGCCACGCGACCATCCCACAGAAGAGAAAGAGCGCGTTGGTTCTGGTGTCGTAGTGGGGCTCGAAGCGCACCAGGAGAATGACAGTGAAGACGAAGGTGTAGGTGACGAGCTCAATCAGCGGCTGCACCACCGTCCAGAAGAACCCCATCAGCGAGCCCACGTAGCGCTTGCGAATGTCGTTCACCGCGAAGCTGCGCACCAAGAGCCAGTAGCGGGCGGCTCGGGTGGAGACGCTGTCAGTTGGGCGGACTGCGGTGGCCTGTGCGGAGCGGATCACGGGGGCTTAGTGTGTCATCATCCGACCCCGGAGGGCGACGTGGGAAGCGACTTCGAGACGCAGCGACGAGAGCAGGAGGCCGCGCGGAGGACCGCAGCGACGGAGCGTGACGCGGCCCGTCGCGAGGCTCTGGCGGCAGGAGCACGGGCGCCGAGCCGAGCGGACGGAGCCAGTCCGTCAAGCGCGAGTCGGATGGTGATGATCGGGGCGGGTGCCCTGGCTGTCCTCTGTGTGCCGGTGGGCGTTCTTGCCTGGGCGACCCCGGTGGCTGCCGTCGCGTTTGGCGCGGCTGTGGTGTTCACAGCGGTCGCCCTCGGCGCTCGCTCGTTCGCCGCGAAGCAGGAGGGCCAACAGTCGCTGGGCGACGCCCGCCTCGCGAAGTTGGCCGGTGCCTTGTCGGGCACGCCGGCTTGGGAAGGGGCGCTGCAGCGGGCGAGAGCGGCGGTGCAGACTGCGGGACTGGATCCCGCGCGCGCTCGCGAGACCGCCCAAGCGCTGGACGCAGGAGCAGCGGAGATTCGAGAGCTGAACCGGCTTCGGCTCAGTGCCGGTGGGAAGGACCTCGCGGCGCGCACCGACGCCCGGATCTCCGCGTTCGTCGCCAACTGTGACGCCATCGTCTCGGCGCTCGCACCGGCCGCGAGCTCACCCCCCGCGTCTGCATTGGACTCCATCGCTGAGCAGTTCTCCGCGGAGTCCGAGGCTCGCGCCGAGCTCGACGAGGCTCTCCGGGCCGCCTCCACCCTCCGCCAGCCCGCCGGGTAAACGCGGAATCGTCCCTCTGATAGAATCCGCATCGCTGCACGAAGTGGCCCACGGACGCCGATGAACCGCACCCTCCTCCTCTCGATCACCGTCACCGCGCTCTTGTCAGGCTGCGGCAATGGCGGCGTGCCGCTGCAGACCTGGTGGGGCCCTCTCGACGCCGGGGAAGGGGAGTCCCCGTTTCCGCCGGGTGGCGCGTATCAGGTGCAGGGGTTTGTCCACAGCGTAGAGACCGATCCCGCGATCAGCGGCTCCGCCGCCCGGGACTTCGTGGAGGTCGTCCTCGTCGGCGCCGATCAAGATGTCTCGTGTGACGCATACACCCGCTTCATGCTCGACGTGAGTGAGCTGCAGACCTACGTCGACGACGTCCTCGCGCTCGAGCCGTCGGCCCGCCCCGACACCTGGGTGCCGTACGTTTGCCAGGAGATCAACGGCGCCGCCAGGGATGCCTTTGGCGGTGAAGGCGTCTATCGCGCCGTGCACGTGCTGCTCGAGGTGACCGGCGGTGCGGCGCCGAACAACGGGGTGTTTCGAGCCGCGGTTCCCGGGTCGAACCCCGACACCTTCGAGGGCGCTGGCCTGCTCACTGCGGGCTCGTATGTATCTCGGATCTATGAGCGGTCGCAGCACGGTGAGGGGATCCTCCCTGACAGCGGAACGTCTGGCACTGCGCCGTGGCAGGACCCGGCCCAGGACATCGATCCCGCGGACCTGTGCCCCACGTTGTTCGGCGCGCTGCTCGACGATCTCGATCGCGGGCGCACCACCTACCCCGATCGTGCCTCGATGGCGCTGCAGGCTGCGAACCATCGGTACTACCACCACTATCTGGACCAGCAGACCATCCAGGTCAAAGGGGAGGATCGCGAACTGGGCGTGACCCTTCCACAGTGGTCTATCGCGGGCGAGCAGGGCGCCGAGGCCGAAGTGACGCTGTTTGGTCAGGTCTCCCGGGTGCCCGACATCTTCCCGTACCAGCAGGTCCTCGTGAGCTCGCAGGCCACCACCGTGCGGCTGAACGCATGTGATCGGCTGTCCGACGTCGCGGGGCTTGTGTGGCCCGAGGTGGCGGGTCTGCCCGGCGCGCCGGCTCGCGCTCCGCAGGGTGACGATGACGACTCGGCGGGCGACGACGACGACTCAGCGCGCTGACTCGATCGGCCGCGGCGCGGTTCGTCATTGACACCACCCGCACCTGACGGCGAGAATCAGGAACGGCTTTGGGCTCTTAGTGGGCCCCCCCGGAGGTAGATCATGGCCCAGGACTGGACCGTCGGACGCGCATCGACCTTCTACGGAGTGATCGAGGCGATCGTCACTGACAACAAAGACCCCGAAGGCTACGGCCGGGTGCAGGTCGAGTATCCGTGGTTGGGAGCAGGCACGTTGAGCGCCTGGGCCCGCATGTCCACGCCGATGGCGGGCAACGCCATGGGCTGGGTCATCTACCCCGAAGTTGGCGACGAGGTCTTGATCGACTTCGTGAACGGCAACGTCAACGAGCCCATCATCCTGGGCAGCCTGTTCAACGGCAAGGACAAGCCGCCGTACGACAACGCGGACGGGGACAACAACATCCGCACCCTGGTGTCGCGCTCGGGTCACGTCATTGAGATCGATGACACCTCAGGGGCCGAAAAGATCACCCTGCGGGATACGTCGGGCGGCCTCGAGATCGTGATGGACACCGCGGAGAAGCTCATCAGCTTCAAGTCCAGCGGCGACATCACGTTCAAGGCTGACGCGAACTGGACGGTGGAGGCCAAGGACATCGAGATGAAGGCCAGCGCCAACGTGAAGCAGGAGGCGGGCTCCAACTTCGAGGCCAAGGCGGGCGCGAACAACAACATCGAGGGTGGAGGCCAGGTGAACATCAAGGGCGCCATGGTCAACATGAACTGATGGCGCTGCCTCCCCACAACCCGCACTTTGAGCCCATCGTCGGCTCGCTCATCGGCACGGTCCTCGACAACAAGGACCCCGACGGTCACTACCGCGTGCAGGTGCAGTACACCGTGCCGTCCGGTGAGGTCCTCTCGAACTGGGCCCGAGTCATGACTCTGATGGCAGGGGTGGAGTTCGGGTGGGCATGCCTGCCCGAAGTCGACGACGAAGTGATGCTCAAGTTCGTGCATGGCTTCCCCGACGTGCCCATCGTCGTCGGCGCCCTACACAACGGCAAAGACGTCATTCCGTTCGACAACGGGGACGGCAACAACGACGAGCGAATCTTCTGGTCGCGCAACTTGCACAAGCTCACGTTCAACGACAAGAGCGGCAGTGAGTTCATCAGCATCTACTCGACGGATGAAGTGACGACCTTGGACATGAAGACGTCGGACAAGCTCATCGCCTGGACCAGCGGAGGGGACGTCACGTTCAAGTGCGCCGATGGCACATTCAAGGTGGAGGCAGGCGCCGACATCGAGATGAAGGCGTCCGCCGCATCCGCAGAGATGGCGGGCAGTAACTTCGACAAGAAGGCCGGCGCCAACTTCGACGTCAAGGCGTCCGCGATGGTGAATATCAAGGGCCCGAAGGTATCTACGTCCGCCTGACGTCGCGCCGGTCGCGCTCTTTCTTGCGGAATTCCACGTGGGCCTTTGCAGAGCCGGTGCCCCTGGTAACCTCCCCGTCTTCGTGAGCGATGACTCCTCCCCAGCCCTTGTTCGACTGACCGCCCGCACTGCGGGTCGGCACGCTCGGATTCGGGGCGTAGTGGGGTTGGCGAAGAGCGCCGAGGCATTCGCCGCGAAGGAGAGCGGGGCCGTCGTTGCTCGCCGTGCGCGACATCGGGAGGCGACCTACGCAGAGGCGCGCGACGAAATCCGCAGCGTCGATGATCACTTCCGTCGGATCCGGTATCGTTCGGGTCCCTGGGACGGGGGCGCCGACGCGATGTTGCCGGTGTCCTGGTTTTTGCTCTGGAGGAGCAACGTTCAAGAGGAACCGCGCCCTGCCTTGCTCCTGAAGGAGCCCGCTGCGCGCGTCAAGACCAGCGTTCGGGAAGGTCTGCCTGAGAGGGTGGCTCCATCCAGGCCTGATCCAAAGTCGTTTACAACCCGCGCACCCGCGCGACTCACCGCAAGGGACAGTTCGTCCCTTAGATCCCGTCCAATAACGGAGGAGTAAAGGCTCAATGCCCAACTATCAGACACCAGGTGTGTACATCCAGGAAATCGACTCGGGCGCAAAGCCGCTTGAGTCAGCCGCGACATCGAACGGGGCCTTCATCGGCGTCGTTCCGGTCAACGGCTTCTCCGAGGTGAGTTGGTCCAACAGCAAGGGTGAGGCGCAGCTGCGTCGTCTCCCGGGCGACGTGATCACCGATGCCAAGGCCAAGCTTCCCGACGTCGGCGGCCTCATCAGTTCGCTCGGCCTCGACGCCGGCGACGTGAATGACCTGAACAAGTTTGGCGGCCTCTTCGGCCTCAAGCCCAAGGTCACGATCAAGGGCGACCAGGCCACTGTCGAGCTCGGCAAGGGCAAGGTGGACCTGTCTGCCGCGGATGTGGACGCCAAGGGCCGCATCCTGGTGAAGGACAAGACCAAGGTCGCGTCCATCATCGACGAGCTGACGACCAAGGGCGCGCTCGAGAAGTACAACCCGTCCACCGTGGACGAGGTGCTCGACGCGTTCGGCGGCGAAGAGGTCATCGTGAAGGCGGGTCTCACCCGCTTCTGCGTCGGCCCCACGAAGGTCACCAACCCCACGCAGTTCAACAACTTCATGCGGGTCGCCTTCGAGGAGTACATCGTCGAGATCAACGGCCAGGGTGCGCTGAAGGGCAACGAGGAGGCGCTCGACGCTCTCTACCTCGACTTCCTCAACATCCCCGAGGTCTTCAACTTCGTGATGGGCGTCTCCGGCTTCTTCAAGAACGGTGGAGGCATCTGCTTCACCTACTTGATGTGCGCCGAGGACAGCAGCATCCCGCTGGTGAACCCGAGCAAGCCCCGCGATGGCCTCGGTGCCTTCGATGACCTGGAGAACGACATCCAGATCATGGCCGGCCCCGGTCTCAACTACAACCAGCAGAAGGAGATCCTCGAGTACTGCGAGATGCGCGCGGATGTCTTCGCGGTCCTCGACGGCCCGAAGGACCGCATGAGCGGCGAGGACATCGAGAAGAACGGGCTCCTGCCCGCGTCGGATCGTGGCTACGGCGCGCTCTACGTGCCGTGGGTGACCGTCACCAACCCCTTCAACGACAAGCACAAGTCGTACAAGAGTGAGGTCGCGGTTCCGCCCTCGGGCTTCGTCGCTGGTGTCTACGCCCGCGTCGATGGCACCCGTGGCGTGCACAAGGCTCCCGCGAACGAGACCGTCGCTGGCATCACCGGCCTCGCGTACAACGTGAACAGCCGCGAGCAGGCGGCGTACAACGTGCGTGGCATCAACGTCATCCGTGACTTCGGTGGACGTGGCGTGCGCATCTGGGGTGCTCGCACCCTCTCGACGCTGAGCAACCCGAGCTGGAAGTACATCAATGTGCGCCGGCTCTTCATCATGATCGAGAAGACGATCCAGACTGGCAGCCAGTGGGCGGTGTTCGAGCCGAACGACCACCGGCTGTGGGCGCGCCTGCGCCGCAACATCTGGGCCTTCCTCTCGCGCGTGTGGGCCTCGGGCGCGCTCGTCGGCAAGACCGCTGAGCAGGCCTTCTACGTCAAGTGCGACGAGGAGACCAACCCCGCCGAAGAGGTGGACGCCGGTTACGTCAACATCGAGATCGGCATCGCGCCGGTCAAGCCTGCTGAGTTCGTCGTCTTCAAGATCGGCCAGTGGGATGGTGGCGCCGCGATCAGCGAGTAAGTGAGTTGAACGTGTCAGGGCGGCCCCAAATCTTGGGGTCGCCCTGACTCGTTTTCGCTGTGCGAGACCCGTGCGGCGAAGGAATTCGAAAAACCCGATCCACGAACGACGGATCGGATCTAGAATGAGTCGCCTCACCGATTTCTGGTGCGGCATCCTGAACGCGGCCCTCGGGCCGACACCTTCTATAAAGGAGAACTAAGGTGGCAAACCCAGGCGTAACTGAAGAGCTGTACGGCGGATTCAACTTCCTGCTTGAGATCGAAGGCATCACGGGCGACTCCGCCGTGGTCGTCGGCGGCTTCAAGAGCGTGACCGGAATGGACTCCGAGACGGAGATCATCGAGTTCAAGCACGGCAACGACATTCGTGTCCGCAAGAAGCCCGGTCGTACGACCTACTCCAACATCGTCCTCGAGCGTGGCTACACCGCGTCCGATGACCTCTGGGAGTGGCGCAAGTCCATCGAAGAGGGTGCCGTCGACCGCCGCTCCGGCGCGGTCATCGTCCTCGACCACGACGCCTCGACCGAGGTGGCGCGTTACGAGTTCTTCGAGGGCTGGCCCTGCAAGTGGTACGTCCCGGAGATGAGCTCGGACCAGAGCGGAATGGCGATCGAGAAGATCGAGATCGCCGTCGAGCAGGTCAAGCGCTCGTAGTGAGAGTTTGAGCGATTAGCTCTTGATAGGCCCCCGTCCTGGCAACGGGTCGGGGGCCTACTCTTTCCAACCCTTTCGTTCTCTGGGCCTTGAACGGCTCCCTTCGAGAGGAATCAGTTATGGCATCCGACAGCGCAACCGAAGAGCTCTTCGGCAGCTACAACTTCCTCCTTGAAATCTCCGGCGTCACTGACGGCGGGACCGAGGTGGTCGCAGGCTTCTCCGGGATCACCGGCGGGGGAGTCAAGATCGAAAAGCGGGACGTGACGACCGGCAACTCGGTCCGACGCGAATACGAGCCCGGCCCGGTCGAATACGAGAACATCGCGCTGACCCGCGGCCTCACGATCAACTCTGACCTGCTCGGCTGGGTCAAGGACACGATCGAGGGCAAGGACGACGTGAAGCGCGATGGATCCATCATCTTGCTCGACAATGACGCTTCGGAGGTCCGCAGGTGGGACTTCTTCGAGGCGTTTCCTGTTTCGTGGGCTGGCGCAGAACTCAGCTCCGACGGCAGCGCCGTCACGATCGAGAAGTTTGAGATCGCGGTCTCCCACGTCACCTGGTCCTGATTCGCACCCCGTCCCCACCTGGCCATGAACACCGGCCCCTGAGGGAGATTTGACATGAGCGACGACAAGCAACTCGGCAACTACCGGTTTTTCATTGAGATCGACGGCGTAAACGTCGGGTATTTCAAATCCATGTCGGGGCTGGCAAGCAAGCAGGACGTGATCGAGCACCGCTACGGCGGAGACCGCTCCGTGCGCCGCAAGCCTGGCCGCGTCTCGTTCACGAACCTCGTGCTGGAGATGGGATTTACCACCGACAGCACGCTGTGGGACTGGCGCCTCGATACGGTGCAAGGCAAGCGTGAGAAGCGGGACCTCTCCGTGGTCATCCTGGATCACGATGGCACCGAGCAGGTGCGATACAACGTGTTCCGTGGCTGGCCCGTAAGCTGGGAGGGGCCCAGTCTCGTGGCCGGTGCCGGCGAGACCGCGGTCGAGAAGATCGAGCTCGCCGTCGAGGACGTCCAGCGAGCCTGAAAGAGAATCTCTGAGGCACGCGCCGATGTTCGGCGCAGCGGCCACCGATTGACACGTTGAAGAGGATATGGCGGACCATGGAGCTGAAGACCGAGTACGAGTTCACCCTTCCCAAGGGGTACATCGACAAGGAAGGCAACCTGCATCGCAAGGGCGTGATGCGGTTGGCCAACGCCAAGGATGAGATCATCCCGCTGACCGACCCCCGCGTCATGCGCAATAAGGCGTTCATGATCATCGTGCTGCTTTCGCGCGTGATGAACCGGCTGGGAACGATCGACAGCATCAACACGGGGATCGTCGAGAACCTCTTCGCCGCAGACCTGCGGTACCTCGAAGAGCTCTACAACCGAATCAACGAAGATGAGGTTTCAGTCAAGATCAAGTGTCCCAGCTGCGGGCACGGCTTTGAGAAGGAGTTCGGCAGCCTGGGGGAATAGTTCGCTACCCCCTGGATAAGCTGTACCAGGAGGTAGCGTATATCGCTTACCACTTCCACTGGGCACCGGACGAGATCATGGTGCAGTCGCACAAGGAGCGGCACCGGTGGGCAAAGGAAATCGCTGAGATCAACAAGAAGATCAACAGCTCGTTTTCCTGATTTTTCCGGGACGAAAACCCGGCGGAGGAGACGATGGCAGTCGCAGAATCCAGCGCGCTCCCCGTCGAGTATCGACCGGGGCTCGTCCTGGGAAAGCCCCAGGCACCGACCCACGACGACGGCGTCGTGCGGACCGACGTCGCGTGCTTTCTGCGCGTGCGTCTCTCCCCGGTGCCCCTGGATCCTGTCGCGTTGGGGTTGCCAGCAGACTCCGTGCAGACGCTCGTCCTCGATGGCCTTCCCGGCTCCGAGGATGGGACTGAGTGCACCCACGCGACCCGTCATCGACAGATGGACGAGTGGCAAGACGCCACGTTCGCCGGTGAGTACCGGACCCGGCAGCCCGCGCTAGCTCGCCACTACTTCCTCAACGGTGGGAAGACGCTGCACCTGCTCGATCTGCTCTTTCATCTTCCGCCGCTGGACTATGACCGGCTCGCCGAAGACGAGGATCCCGAGTCCGTAGAAGAAGCCCGCGCCGACGCAGCCCTGCTGTCCTTTTACTCCTGGGCTCTGGAGCGGACGGATGACTACGGTCGCGGCTCCATCAACCAGTACGGGTTCCCGGAGTTGTGGCTGCACCACCCGCACCTGGTGCCCGAGATCTGGGCGATGTCCGCGAGCTTCTGCAAGCGCACTGGCAACCGCTTCCTCATCGCCGACTCCGCTCCCCCGTGGCAGATCATGGTGGAGGAGGAGCGCCGCCGGCAGGCGGCCGCGGGTCACGTCGGTCGGCTGGAGCTGACCCCCCGCCGGGTGGTTGGGGAGTGGTACCGAGAGGAGCGGTGGAGCAAGTCCCGCTTTGACGGAGTGCCGGCTGCGGTGTCGTTGACGGTGGACGCGATGTTGGAGACGTCTGCCTCGCTGGCCCGAGCCCAGGTCGATCTCTCCTGTATCGGTGTGTACTGGCCATGGGTCGTGAACGAGCGGGGCCTGGTGGTGCCACCCTGCGGAGCCGTCGCTGGGATCTACGCCCGCTCGGATGATGAGAACGGGCCGGTCGGGGTGATGAAGCCGCCGGCGAACGAGGTCGTCAAGGGCGTCGCTGATCTCGCCATCAACGCCGATGAGTTCCCGGCCAACCTGCTGATGCGGGCCTCGGTGAACATGTTCGAGAGCCGCGCGGGCAAGGGAGTGCTCGTGTGGGGCGCCCGCACCCAGTGCGAAGACCCGAGCTGGCAGTTCATCAACGTGCGCCGCTTGATCGGCTACATCGGCAAGCAGATCGAGGCCGAGAGCCAGTGGGCGGTGTTTGAGCCGAACCGGGACTCTCTGCGCCGCCGCCTGAAGGAGGACGTGGAGTTCTTCCTCAAGGATCTCTGGGTGTTGGGCGCGCTGGAAGGCGACTCGCCCGAAGAGGCGTTCAAGGTCATTTGTGACGACAAGAACAACCCGGCCAGCGTGATTGACGCGGGTATGCTCATCACTGATGTGTGGGTTCGCCCAGTCCAGACCAACGAGTTCGTCCACCTGCAGTTCACCCACGGAGACGCGTCCCAGTAGGGGACGGAGGTAGCCATGTCCGACAACACCGACGACCCGTACGGCTCTTTCAACTTTCACGTCGAGATCGACGGGGAGAGTGGCATCGAGGCGCTCTTCAACGAGGTGTCTGGCCTCAAAGGCGACGTGGAGGAGTTCGAGATCAAGGAGGGTGGCGTCAACGGCTACACCCACAAGATGCCGGGCCGGGTGAGCTGGGGTCCGATCACGCTCAAGCGTGGGATCGACCCCAATCAGTCCTTCTACAACTGGTGGCGTGCCGTGGTCGAGAACCAGTCGGGCAAGATCCGCAAGAAGGTCCGCATTGTAATGTTGGACGAGGACTTCACCGAGAAGAAGTCGTGGACTCTGGTGGACGCCTGGCCGAAGTCGTGGGAAGGCCCGGCCTTCAACTCCGGCGGCTCTGAGCTCGCATTTGAGTCCATCACGTTGAACCACCACGGCGTCACCGAGGCCAAGAAATAGCAAACCCTGATGGTGCATGGAGTCGGCTCGCGCTGCTCCATCCCGTCCCGCGCAGCACCATGAAAAGGAGCCCGCGATGTCGTCTCTCAAGAAAGCCGTATTCAAGGTCAAGGGATCCTCGGAATACGAGGTTCAGTTCAACCCTGAGTCCATCTCGCTGAGCAAGGCCGCCGACTGGGCAGAGAAGAAGGGGGATCACACCCTCGACCTTCCGCTGCTTGAGTGGAAGGGCGGCAAGGCCATGAAGCTCGAGATGACGCTGTTCTTCGACACCTACGAAGCGAACAGCGACGTGCGGGACAAGACCCAGCCCATCGAAGAACTGTCGATGGTCAAGGACGAGACCCACGGGCCGCCCATCCTGCAGTTTCTCTGGGGCAAGGCCTGGTTCCATCGCGGAAACGCGGTGCTCACCTGGACCCTGACGTCGTTCAACACCACCTACAAGACCTTCAACGGCGACGGCGTGCCCGTGCGGGCCGAGATGAAGGTGACGTTGTCGGAGTATGCGACCGAGGACGAGCAGAAGGCTCGTATCCGGCTGCAGTCACCCGACCACGAGAAGGTGCACCGGGTGCGCCCCGGCGACACGCTGCACTCGATCGCGATCGCAGCGTACGACGACCCGTCGAAGTGGCGGCCCATCGCAGAGGCAAACAACATCGAGGACCCGCTGGCGTTGACGCCCGGTGCCGTCCTCCGCGTCCCGCGCATTCGCTGAACGCGGCTGCCTCAGCCCTGCGGTGACCCGCAGACTCGGAGAGCATCATGGGTGAGCACAATTACGCCGACTGGGCGATCAAGATCGACGACGAGACCATCAAGGCCTCTGACGGCATGGAGGTCTCGGCGATCGTGGTCGATCTCGAGATGGACAAGATCGACACCTGCACACTGGAGTTCGCCGAGGTCGCCCGGGGTGTTCTCTCGGGCCAGCGCCACAAGATCGGTGACACGATGCAGGTGGACCTCGGGCACTCCGAAGAGGGGACTGAGACTCTGTTCAAGGGGGAGTGCGTGTCGCTCGAGCCCCGCTGGCCCGAAGGCGCGCCGGCGTCGTTGGTCGTGCGCGGAATGGACCGCCTGCACCGTCTCAAGCGAGGCACCGCGGTGCGCTTCTGGGAAGAGGTCAAGGACTCGGACATCGTCACCGAGATCGCCGGAGATTGCGGGCTCTCGGCCGACGTGGACTCCACGCCGGAGACCCGCAAGTACGTGCTTCAGAACAACGTCAGCAATGGCGAGTTCATCAAGGCCCTCGCCCGCCGTAATGGGTACGAGGTGTCGATGGACGACAAGAATCTCTCGTTCAAGAAGCCGGCCAGCGGTGGGGCCACGATCGATCTCGGCTACGAGATCGAGCTGATCGACTGCCGCATGCGCCTCAACGCGCTCTCGCAGGTGTCCGAGGTGATCGTGCGCGGCTGGGACATGTTCCAGAAGAAAGAGATCACGGGCAAGGCCAAGACCGGCGACGTCAGCAGGGGCGGCGGCAAGAAGCTGGGCGCAGACCTCGCCAAGGACGCTTTTGGTGACGCGACCGCGTACGTCACCAACTTCCCGGTCGCCAACCAGGGTGAGGCCAATGCGCTGGCAAAGGCGCTGATCTCTGGCCGCGCTGGGCAGTTCTTGCAGGGCTCGGGCCGGTGTGTCGGCAATCCGGCGCTGGTCCCAGGCTGCTCGGTCAACCTCAAGCTGCTCGGCGACTACAGCGGCAAGTACACAGTCCACGCGGCGCGACACATCATCGGGCCCAAGGGATACGTGGTGGACTTTGAGTTCAGCTCGAACACCGATGGGGCTGGCGAGTAGCCCTCTCTTTGGGGCTCCTCGTCATGGGTCTGCCGCGGCCGCCGACAAAGGACCGCCGCGCCTTGCGTAGAGGGCGTCCCCTCGCGCACAATCACCGCCCGCACCGTCCCAATTCACAGGACGGAGCGGCGCGTTTTTTCGCACTAGGAGGGGCGTCTTGAGTCGCGAGTTTCTCGGACGAGGATGGGCCTTCCCGGTCCGGGCAAGGTCAGACGGCGCGGGGATCGCGCTGTCTGAGCACGAACGCAACATCATGCAGTGCGTGCACCTTGTCCTGAATACCCAGCCTGGGGAGCGCGCCATGCTCCCGGAGTTCGGGTGTCCGCTTCAGGACCTTGTGTTCAAGACGAACTCCGCAAAGACCCGCCACGAGGCGGAGATGATGGTGCGCGAGTCGCTTCATCGCTGGGAGCCTCGCATCGACGTGCAGAACGTCGAAGCGCGCCCAGACCCCGAGAATCCGAACCGAATCAGCCTGCACATCGACTTTCTGGTGAGGAAGTCCAACAACCACCAGAACCTCGTGCAGCTGCTGCACCTGCAGGAGTTCTACGATGCCGATTGACGCACCGAACCTCGACGATCTGACGTACGCAGAGATCGTCGAGCGGGCGAAGCAGTTGATCCCCGTCTACTGCCCCGAGTGGACGAACTTCAACGACGCCGACCCCGGAATGACGCTGGTGCAGCTGTTCGCGTGGATGACGGAGATGACGATCTATCGTCTGAACCGCGTCCCCGACGCGACCTACGTGCACTTCCTCAACTTCATCGGAGAGCGGCGCGGCGCGGCGCTGCCGTCCAAGACGCTGGTCTCGTTTCGCAAGATCAACGACAAGACTGGCCCCGTCACGGTGCCGAAGCTGACCGAAGTCGCGACGACGCAGACCGAAGACGTGGACGAGGTCCGTTTCCTGACGTCGCGTGGTCTCACGGTGCTGGGCCCGCGACTCGAGCGCATCCTCGGATTGAACGTGTCGGGTGAGCGGGACATGGACCGCGTGCGCCTGGCTGCCGAGCGAATCATCGACGAGGACCCCGAGAGTCCGCCGGTCTACGAGTTGGGAGAAGCCGCCGGAATCGACGCCGGGCTCCCGCTGCTCGAGCTCGACGAGGTTCGCGACAACCTCAACGCAAACATCTACGACCAGCACCTGTACATCGGGCACAACATGCTCGAGCGGCTGCACACCGACAGCGAAGTGACGCTGCACGTCGAGCTCAAGGGCGATGAGAACGGCAAGCTCTTTGAGCTCCAGCGCTTCTTTCGCTGGGAGCATCTCGGCCCGGACGGCGAGTGGACCCCGTGGGAAGACAACCGCAAGCTCTTCGCGTCGGGCTTTGATCCGCAGCCTTCGCTCGCCGAGTGGCCAGACGCGGAGCGCGAGCTGGTCTCGGACAGCGGTCGCAACTTCTCCCGATACTGGATCCGTGGCGCTCTCGACTTCGAGAAGTACTACCTCGAGCTCATCCGCGAGCACCCTAAGGGCCGGTTCAAGCCCCGGCGTGGTCGCACCCGCCCCATGGAGCTTCGGGTCGAGCCCATCGGCACGACGACCCTGCAGTACGCGTTCAGTGAGCCCATTCGGCCTGGCCTGCGCGAGTCGCTGATCATTCGCTTCCCGCGCTTGAGCCTGACGGTCAACCCCACCTACGTGCCTGGCATGGAGTGGTTCTACTTGACCGAGGACGGTCGCTGGGCGCACCTGCCCGAGCGCAACCTGCGCATCCGTGGCCTCGACGCCAACATCCAGGGACCGTTGCCCGCGGACTGCGCCACGCCGGTGCAGGTGCAGTCGAGCCGGACCCGGTCGGTGGACCTCGCCGCGGTGACCGACGAAGGCGAGCTCGTCGTCTCGCTCGAGCGCCAGATCCAGCTCGAGCTCTTCAAGGGGCCGAACATCAACCGCCTCGAGGCCACCTCGCTCGAGAGCGTGCCGATCGAGCCGTTCAGCAACAGCGAGTACAACCTCAAGCCGGTCGAGAATCAGGCGCTCTACATCGGCTCGGATGTCTTTGAGGACACCGTGGAGCGGGTGGGCTTCGAGTGGGGCTACTTCTTCAAGAACTGGAAGTACCCCCGCGCGGGAGCGACCGGCCTCGAAGACGACCTGCGCCGCTACAGCTTCAAGCTGGAGTACCGCGACAAGCACAAGTGGAAGCCGATCAAGCTGTCGGATGACGACGGCAACGAGTACGACGAGTTCTGCTTCGCCGACATGCAGCCCAACTTCGACCAGGAGGACCAGTTCTTCCGGGTGCGGATGATGCTTCAGCCGCCGAAGCAGATGAAGGGCATCGCGCCCGTCGAGCTCAACGGACGCAAGACGTACTGGATCCGGCTCACGCTGGTGGACGCCGACCTCACCGATCAAGAAGAGGTGAACATCGGCCAGACCCAGACCAGCAAGGTGGACAAAGAGGGTGAAGCTGGCTCGACCCGCGAGGCGAGCAACATCTTCATCAACCGGGACGTGCACTACTTCCCCCAGCTGTTCGAGATCAAGGTTCAGCATCGCGGAGCGCGCCGGAAGAAGTCCGCCGGTGATGGGCCGCAGTGGTACAGCCATGTGCTGCACGACTTCGAGGCCATCGGCGTGAACTACAACCGCAACAACCCGCGGTTCACGTCCATTCGCCCCCTGGTGTCGCGAGGCAGCCGCAAGGTCACGAGCTTCCCGTGGGTCGCGCCTGTCGACATCAACAAGCCCGGTCGCTGGATGTACATGCAGTTCGACCGCGCCCTGCAATCGGACGAGGAGTTCAGCGTCTACTTCCGCATGACGGCGGAGGCCGTGCGCGGCGCCGAGCGGGACGCGAAGTGGGAGTACCTCGACGGTGACCGCTGGCGTGAGCTGCGGTTCCTGCCCACGCCGTTCGACTTCAGGGGGAGCGGTTTTTTGCGCTTCATCATCCCCAAGCTGGGCACGAGCTCCGGCGAGGGCGTGCAGTGGGTGCGCTGCCTGGTCCCTGATCGGGTCCGGCGCGCGGACGGCACCATGGGGGTCGCGCGTTACCCGCGGCTCACCCACGTGATGCTCAACGCGGCGGAGGTCGTGAACCTGCAACGCCGCGAGCTGGAGCGGTTCTCGGCGTTCGGGGTCCCCAACCAGACCGTGAATCTCGTGTTCGGGCCGATGGTGGTGTTGGACCAGGAGCTGCGCCAGGCGCTCCCTGACGATCTGCACAACGAGGAGTTCATCTCCTTGGCCATCGAGGAGGGCGACGACACCCGCGACTGGGAGTGGTCCGAGGACGACGATCTTCGCGACGCGGACCGCAGCTCGGCCATGTACGCGGTGGATCCCGCGCGGTCGAGCGTGCGCTTCGGCGACGGCGTGCATGGGATCATCCCCAAGGCCGGCACCCACAACATCGTGGTCGAGCACTACTACACGACCGATGGGCTCGAGGGGAATGTGCCGTCAGGCTCCATCAGCGTCTGCCCGACCTTTGGCTCGCAGGTGGTGGTGAACAACCCGTTCCCGGCGACCGGCGGCCGTCACGTGGAGACCGTCGATGACCTCGTGCGCCGAGCGCCGAAGGCGCTGACGGGCCGCTCGCGGGCGGTGACCACGGACGACTTCGAGCTCATCGCGAAGGAAGCGTCGGGCACGCTGGCGCGTTGCCATGCCTACAAGGACCCGTCGGACGACCCCTGGGTGGTCAGGCTCACGGTGCTGCCCGAGCGTGATCTGCGCACCAAGGAGATCCCGGACGCGGAGGAGATCGGCCTGCTGCGGGCGGTGCGCGACTACGTATCCGAGCGCTGCCTCATCAACACCCAGGTGAAGGTGGAGATGGCGGAGCTCATCCCCATCACGGTGGAGCTGCAGTGTCGCTTGCAGCCCGGCACCAACCCGTCGGGAGTGCGGGAGCGCGCCGAGGAGTGGGTGGTGCGGTTCCTCGACCCGTATCACGGAGGCGTGGAAGGGGAGGGCTGGCCGTTTGGCGAGCTCCCGCGCGCCGAGGACCTGCAGCACATCATCACCGAGATCCCCGAGATCCGGCACGTGGAGCACTGCGAGGTGGCTCGGGCCCAGACCCCGGGCTCCCCGCTGTCCATCTCGCGGCGCCTGGACCCGCGCACGGTGAAGCCGAAGCAGCTGTTCGTGCTGGCGAGCACCCCCACCGTCGCGGTGGATGAGGGCTGATTCGTGGGCGACCTGCAGACACTGACGCAGATCCTCAAGGAGCGACTGGAAGGCCAGTCGGGACTCGAGATCGTGCGCCACGTGCTGGGCAATCCCTGCCAGGTGGAGTACGTCACCGAGCGGCGGCGAAGCCTGGAGGGTCGCGTCGTCGGAGTGAAGGTCCGGCCCCACGGAGGCAGCCAGCCCACGACGATCAAGCTCGACCCTGAGGTCGACGAGATCCGGTTTGAGCGCGGCGGCGAGCGGATTCGCTACTTCAACCTCGAGGCACGGGACCGCATCAGCCTGCTGGTGGCGACCGAGGGATACGGCAAGCACTTGCCGGCAGTATTCACCCGGGGCATGCAGCGCGAAGGCGTGGGCGCTGGCGGCATGGACGTGGACTTCCTGCGCCGCTTCCTGCTCGTCTTCCAGACGCTGAACCATCACACCGTGAGTCGCGTCGCTGGTCGGGCCGGCATCGTCGATCCGGTGCGCGCGGATCCGAAGTTCCTGCCGTGGCTCGGCAGCTGGCTCGGGTTCACGTTGGACGAGCGCATCCCGGTCACCCGGCGGCGCATCTTCCTGCGGCGCGCGGTGGAGCTGTTTCGTTGGCGCGGCACGGTCCGCGGCATCTGCGAGATGGTGAAGACGCTCACCGGCCTCACCGTCACCATCCAGGGGCGCCGAGGGCCGCAGCCCATGGAGCTGGGGAACTGCGCGCTCAGTCGTCCGCCGGACAACATCGACGAAGACGACCGCAGCGAGGCGGCCTCGGAGTCGGCGGCGCTGTCCCTGCCGTACGTGACCCACGCCGGAGAGCACCTGCTGGTCTCGCCTCGGTTCAGTCGGGAGGAGTACTTCACGATCGAACTCGAAGAGCGCGAGGTGCTGGTCCGGCGCTATCGCGACCGCCTACCAGAGCTGCTCGAGCAGATCGTTCGCATCGCAATGCAGGAGCGCCCGGCGCACTTGAACTTCGTGATCTGTTTCCGTGACGAGGGAGCAGCTCACAACGAACTTGTTCTCGCCGGGGCTGGCGCCATGACACCGAATTCGGTGCTCGGCAGGGCCTGTCTCGCGTACAACACTTCAACCCTGGGCAGCCCCAAGGGCTGACCGCCATTGGCCCATCGATGGGCCGACTTTAGGGAGAGCCAAATATGGAGCTCGTCTACAACAAGCGCCTGCGGCCGTTCGAGGGCATGTGCCTCTCAGACATCGATCTGCAGGACGAGCAGAACTACACGCTGTGGAAGCGGCGCCTCACCAACACGTACCTGAACGGGCACGGGATCGTCTTTGGGCTCCGGCCCGAGGTGATCCAGACCGCAGACGGCGACGTGGTGGAGTTCACCGAGGGCTACGCGATCGACGCCGAAGGCAACGACATCGTCGTTCCCGAGGGGCAGCGCAGCGAGCCAGTGCCCGACAAGCCGGGCAAGTACATGATGTTCCTTGTCTACAAGGAGCAGCCTGATCCCACCAGCCGCCGGCAGGCCTACAACTCGACCGAGCGCCATGAGACGCGCACGGAGGAGACGTTCCAGATCGTCTTCAACGAGAAGGAGATTCGCAATGGCGTGGAGATCGGGCGCATCCGCGTCGGCGACGGTCGCAAGGTGGAGGGCGGCGTGGTCGACCTTCGCTACGTGCCCAAGGCCTCCCGCCCGGAGCCGGAAGACCTGAACCAGCTCCGGGGTCGCCTCCAGGAATACGTCGACGCACAGGTCGAGCTGTTCATGAAGGCGTTCCTGGTCGAGCAGAAGCCCGTCGCCGATGTGCGCGCCCACCTGTTCTTGCAGACCCTGGTGAGCTCGGAGTCCCGGCTGCGCAGCACCGGGCTGTCCGAAGAGGCCATGTGCGAGATGTTCTCCGTGCTGATGGAGCGCGCGCAGCAGTTCCTGCGCGGAGTCCGCAAGGAGAACGCGAAGGAGGGGCTGTTCGCACACTTCAAGACCAGCTGGCAGGCGGTGAAGAAGATTCAGGCGAACCGGCCGAAGTCGGACAAGCTCGACATGCGGCTGGACTGGATGAGCAAGGCCCTTCAGGGCGCCATCAAGGCAGCGACACGTGACCGCGAGAACGTGCGCGGGATCTACTACGAAGAGGTTGACGACGATTAAGCCGGACCGGTTGGCGGGACTCGCCCGCCGCTGGCCTCGAGCCGGATCGGAAGCGCCGACCGCGCGCTGGTAGTCTGACCCACAGGGAGCACGCCGGATGAGCACCGAGACAGAGGAAGAGGACGTCGAGATCATCGTCATCGGATTCGATGACGATGGGAACGAGATTCCGGACGAAGAGGTCGAGGACGATCTGGAGACCGACGCCGACGGTGTCGCAGACCTGACGTTCCAGGACTCCGACCGCCGACGCATGGAGTACGACAACGACGATCGTTTCGCGATCTACAAGCTCATGGCGTACTTCCACGAAGATGTGGTGCGCAGCGGGCGCGTCTTCTGTGCCGGCGCCGGAGCGCTGGGGAACGAGGTCCTCAAGAACCTCGCGCTGCTCGGCGTGGGTGAGGTCTGGTTCTGCGACTTCGACGACATCGACAAGAGCAACCTCGCGAAGTCGGTGCTCTTTCGGCCTCGTCACATCGGTCGTCCGAAGGTCGAGGTGGCCGCCGAGGTCTTGCGGGACATGTCGCCGGAGACGAAGTGGGTGCCGAAGTCTGCGGACATTCGGTACGAGATCGGGCTGGGTGTCTTCCGCCGCATGGACGTGATGATGTCGGTGGTGGACTCCATCGATGCCCGCGTCGGCTTCAACCGGATCTGCGCGGCCCTGGGCAAGCCGTGGCTCGACGCGGGGATCGGCGAGCTGAGCTGGCGGGTGTCTTGCTGGGATAGTGACGGGGGCCCTTGCTACGAGTGCACCATGGACCAGACGATGAGGCAGCGACAGCACCTGCCGTATGCGCCAACCTGCGCCCCGCTCGCGGAGGCGATTCGGGAGATGAATCGGCAGCCCACGTCGCCCCTAGCGGCGGCGATGTCCGGCGCGCTGATGGCCCAGGAGGGGCTCAAGCTCCTGCATCAGGCCAAGATGGAGAACCCTCCCGAGCAGCTCGAGATGCCCAACGGGCACCAGTTCTACTTCGGCGGTGGCGCGCCCTATCTGGAGGTGCAGACGCGCCGCCAGCTCGAAGGCTGCCCCGGGCACGAGCACTGGGGCGACATCCACGAGGAGCCCGGCTTCACCGCCGACGGCACCACGCTGCGGGAGCTCCTGGAGAAGGGCGCCGAGCTGCTCGAGGTGGACGTCAAGAAGGTCGCCATCCCGCTGGGATTCGACTTCATCTACGAGCTTTATTGCCACCAGTGCAAGCAGCGCACCGAGCGCTACACCCCGCGTCGGGTGCGCAACCTGGATCTGTCGTGTCCGCACTGCGAGAACGAAGAGGCTCGCCCCGAGTACAAGCGCGCGCTGCGGGTGTTCGAGAAGTTCGTGGACAAGCCGCTATCGCACATGGGCTTTCCCAAGCTGCAGATCTTCCAGGTCCACGGGGGAGGGCGGAACATCGCCATCGAACTCACGGGCGACGAGAAGGAGGTGATGGGTGGCTAAGGACACTCCCGGCTGGGGATCCCCCGGAGACTTCTTCCCTACCTTGATCGTGCTCGGCACGATGAGCGTCGTGTGGGGGCTGGTGCAGTTCCGCGATGGCTCGACGTTCCTGGGGCTCGCGCTGGCGGCTCCCCTCGCGGTCGGCATGCTGAGCGGGGCGACGAGCCGCATGATCTTCGGCCGCGAGCGCGGTGGGGTCGGCGCAGTCGGCGGAATGGGCGCAGGGGTGTTCCTCGTGATGTGGGTGATCTCCGTGGTCTCCGCGAAGCTGTCCATCGAGTCCGCGGGAGCGACGTTCGACCCATCGGCGAACATGGTTCCCATGCTCATGGGCGTGGGAATCGGCTTCGCGGGTGCATTCCTCGGAGCGCTGTCCTTGGCCCACTACCGCGCAGGCGGTCAGGTTGAGCCCGATGAGGACACCGACGACCTCGAGGACGATGAGGAGGAAGACGACATCGACTACAGCACCGAGCCCGAAGAGCTCGTGTGTCTGCTGACGAACCAGGTCGTCAACCGGGACCACGACGTGTACGTGGTGTGCCACAACAGAATGAACGTGACTCAGGTCTGCCATGCTGTCTACCTCAAGGACTACGTGCACCTGCTGGAGGGGCGCTGCCGGCGTTGCTACCAGCCGTTGCGCGAGCGTGACCTCAAGGGGATGAGCAAAGGCTGACCTGGAAACGGAGAGCGGGGCTGCGCCGGGGCCTCGCTTGTATATAATTGCCCGGCATTCTCGGACGTTCGGCGCCCTTTCCCCCACAAACCGGGGGCCTCCCGGCGACGCAAGGGGTGAATCAAGTGTCAGACGTGGTCAAGGTGCGGCTCAAAGAGCCGACCGGTGGAACGAACCGAACCGTGAAGATCAGCGCGAATGTGCCGGCTAGTAAGCTGGCGCCTTTTCTTGCTCGTCAGCTCAAGATGAACATGACGGACGAGCAGGGCCAGCCGCGGACCTTCAAGATCTCCGTGCCCGATCGCCGCTCTGGCGGTCGCAAGCACTACATCCTCCAGCCGAATGAGTGTCTTGGTGACGCCGGCGTGGAGGAGGGCGACGAGATTCGTCTCGTCATGGAGCACATCCCCGCGTAACGCGGCACGGCCAGGAGGCCACCCAGATGGCAGGCAAGAAGACGAAGCCCACGGGCGACGGCAAGTTCGTCATGGCTCGGCTCGAGACCGAGTGGGACATGCTCCAGCAGTACATGGTGGAGCAGGACGAGGTGGAGGTAGAGCCTCTCGACTTCACCTGGGGGGAGGAGGCGCTGCCCTACAAGTATCGCTTCACCTTCCGTAAGCCGACGATCGGCACGCCGAAGATCAAGGTGCAGCTGAAGAACTTCCCGTTCGATCACTTCCCGATCAACGAGGAGGTCAGCTTCGACATCTACTTGTCGGAGGCCTACCCGGTCGTGAAGCCGGAGATCTACGCGAGCTCGGACATCTGGCATCCCAACGTGAGCCCGAACGACGGGTACGTTTGCTACGTGAACGACCGCACTTGGGACCTCACGGTGCACCTCACCGACGTAGCCGAGATGCTGCGCGGGGTTCTGTCGTGGGCCGACATCCACGAGAACCCGGACAACTTCTACAAGCGCGTAGAGATCGGCGACTATCTCAACCCCGACTCGGCGGGCTGGGCCTACAACCACGCCGATGAGATCGAGAACTTCCGTGTCTTCTACTACGAAGGCGGCGGGATGGCGTTCGACATGGACGGTGACGACGACTAGCTCGTCGATGTCACGACCGGCCAAGGCTCGCGCTCGCGCGGGCCTTTGGTCGTTCTGGGAGAGCGCGTCCGTTCGGGTGCAGGCCCGTGGGAAGCGTGGGAAGGGCTGTTCGCGCTATCGCCCGCCGGGGTCGTCGCTGCCGCTCAGATCCACGCGCAGAGTACGGGCCACCACCGGATGCACCCGCTCGATCTCGCGGTACACATCCTGGGCGATGTGTCGGACCGAGCGATTGCCCGTGCGGCTGCTGCGCTGCTGAACGAAGTGGTGCAGTGACCGTAGATTCCAGGTGATCAGGACTCGCTGGCGGAACCCCAGCGGCAGCACGTAGGCCGCGGCCGAAGGGGCCAGCTCGCTCAATAGCTGGAAGGCAGCCTCTCCTCCGTCCATGGCGGCACGGAACATCGTCTCGACGCCTGCTTCGACCACCTCGGGGTCCACGAGGTAGCCGTGGGCCGCCGAGGGTTCTTGGGGGGTCCGGGTGGAGATGCGATGGCGCTGCACTTCATGCAAGGCGACCCCGTCGAGCACGACCTCGAACGTGTATTGCACGTGCTCCAGCTCTCGCAGAGGATCGTCATGGCGACCTCGGCGGCGCAGATAGTCGTCCAGTACTGCGGTGCGCGCGTCCTGGTCCAGTTCGTCCACTCGGGTGCGCACGGCGCCGTACGGGAGGTCCGTGAAGCGGTACAGGATGGCGGTGACAAGTCGGGCCTCTACGTTGTCGGGGGTGCGCACGAGCTTCGCTCGGTTGCTCGCCGTGGCCGCGGAGCTGCTTGCTTGATCGAGGAGTTCGTTCGCCCACGAGGCGATGGCCCGGTCGGTCCCGGCTCGGTACTTGACCTCGAGTCGTGGATGCAACAGCGACGGCAGGGCAGGGCTCGCGGCTCTGAGCATCGACTCGCTGAGGAGCTTCGCCTCGGGCTCCTTCCTCGCGCCGAGCTTGTCGACGAGAACGCGCAGCCCTCGCGCGTTGCCGGTGAGCGCGATGTCGGTGCGGGTCGCGAGCGGCAGCAGCTGCCGCTGGACGGACCGCACGATGTCTGCGCAGCGGCGGTTCCACGACGCCTCGGACTCGTCATCAGAGCGCGGGTGCAAGCGCGCCGTCGCCTCCGCGAGCGGAGCCGCGATGGAGAGACGAACCGCGAGGAGGCGCTCGGTCGCCTCTTGCCAGGCGCCTCGGGCTGCCGGCGTGTCCAAGCCGCCGGGCTGCACCAGCGAGACGGCCTGCGCCGCTTGGGCTCGCCCGGACTTCTCTACGAAGGAGACGGTGCGAGAGTCGAGAGTGGCTCGGGCGACAAGCAGCGAGACCCCATCGGCGGCGAGGTGCACCACGGCGTGCTCGCCGATGGAGTCGTGGCCGAACGCGGCCAGCTTCTCTTCACGCTCGATCTGGGCCTGCCTGTTCGCGCCGAGCGACACCGCAGGCATCGATGGCGAAGACAGCACGCCCCGGTGGGTGAGGGCCTTGCCATGGGGCCGCAGCGACTGCTCGCTGCGTGCCCATGAGGCGAGCAGCGCGGCCATCTCTTCCGGCGGCAGCGAATCGAGGCGATAGACGTCCAGAGGGGGTTAGCCCTGCTTCTTCTGGCCGAAGTACAGGGTCAGCCCAGCGTTCACGCCAAAGAATCGGTAGTCCTTCCACCGGTCCCACGCGTACGGGACGTTGACCCCCACCGTGAGCTCCAGGGTCGGCATGGGGAAGATCTTCACCCCTGCACCGGCATGCTGGAAGCCGAAGTACTTCGTGCCCGAGGTCTCGGTGTTCACGAAGCTGTGCTTCTGCTTGCTCTCGATGTAGATGCTCAGGATCGGTGTCGG
>Ga0222662_1000383_pt1 | contig 37512 bp, 36 predicted proteins | sample AntAcemetagen600_FD_179821 | JGI IMG/M metagenome (GOLD analysis project Ga0222662, IMG submission 179821) | Saline water microbial communities from Ace Lake, Antarctica - #600 | ecosystem: Environmental > Aquatic > Non-marine Saline and Alkaline > Saline | place: Antarctica: Ace Lake... | reverse complement strand
TCGAATCTCTTCGCTCGCTCCACTTTTAGATAAACAAAGGCCCTTGAATACCAAGGGCCTTTGTTTTTCAAGAGGGTATTCGGTGTAACATCCTCTAATCAATGCTGTGCGCTTCCTATCCAACCTGAGGATAGTCTAGTGACTATTAAATACCCTCCAGATTGCATGGATGCGATCTGTGGATGCAGTCCGACTACCAACCCGCCTCTTTCAAAAGCACCGGTACTCCTGGTTTCGCGGGCAGCACACCGCTCTTTCCGTAATAGGGGTACGGAACCGCGCGTTCGTGAGGAATTGCAACCACTTTGCCGCTTTCAAAGATATTTACCAAGGTGAAGCCGAATTGGTCCCCTCGTTCCAGAGGACTACCCCCGTTCCCGGCAATTACCTGCCAAATCGAGTCTTCAATGCGGAAGGCCTCCCATAGGTGTTTATGGGCGCACAGGTAGGCAACGAAATTCCCGGATTCCTGAAAGGTTTCCGCCAAATCCCTGGCCAACATTTTGTGCCCACAATTGTAAATCGTATTCGCGCCATTTGACGGCATTGAGCGCTTCCAATTGGCCGGATAGGCGATCGGCTTATGGCCAAGTGCGAATAAGAGGTCGTCTGAAGAGTCCACTTCCTCAGCCGCCCAGTGGAAGGGGATCCATCCAGGGGGAGGCAATTCCTTCGTAATTTCCACGGGGTGTTGGCAACAGGACGCAGAGGTATTGCGGTAGGTTGAATCCGTATCCGTATTCAGCACCATAAACCGGACTCGTTTCCCATTGTTACTATCCACTGCGAAGGAGTAGGAAAACTGTTGGTTATCCCCAGCGAGAAGGTCCTCGAGATGACTCGAAGGTGTCGGCCCATTTCCCGGTTGCGGGGGATGTTTTTCTGAATTGATCCATTCCAACCAAGCGGGGTAAGCCGTCGCGTCGGGCACTTCATAGTATTGTTTATGGCCAGTCTGAATAGACTTTAGCACCTCATGGTTCCCGGCGATAGGCACGAGTTGAATCCCGCTGGTGGCGAGGGCACCCTTGTCCCACAATATTTGCCATTGTTTCAGTTGTCGTGTCAGCGTCTCACCACTTTGCTCATTCCGCACCAGATCACCCACAAAGAAGAAATACTCGGGCAGCCGATCCAAACGGCTTATGTCCTCGAAAGTCTGCAAGAGCTGAGGTTCGTTTACGGTGCTCGCAGGCAGTGGAATCCCATCCACCACTGACCAGCCTACCCGATTGCATCCGATAAAGACGAAGGACAGCACAATCGGATCGGATGATGGCGCAGTTGTAGATCCCATATCATCGGAAATGTCTCCTCCAATGTGTACCGCGACACCTGTTTCAATGCCGATGGGACGAGCTGAGTTAGCTTTAGTGCCTTGGGATAGGGATGGGCTGAGAAAACAACCACCCCAGAGAAGGGCGAGGAGAAGGTTAGGACGTGGCTTGTTCATAGTTACTTCCTTTTAGCCTATTGAGTCCGCCATTACGAAGCAGTAGTTGCTCGACAAAACTTACCAGGCTTTCCCGTGAAATCGAAGGCCCCGCGCCAGTTCCCGTGCGAAGAACGGCCCTCGATAGATCCATCCAGAATAGAGCTGGACCAGATGGGCTCCTGCATCGAGCTTTTCCGCCGCAGAGGCGGCATCGTGGATCCCTCCGACTCCGATAATCGGCATTTTTCCTCCTGTCTCCTTTGAAAGAAAACGGACAACGTCGGTTGATCGTAGCTGCAAGGGCTTGCCGGATAGCCCCCCTCTCTCGTAGTCGCCGTGAGGCAGGTTATGGCGTTGAATGGTTGTGTTTGTGGCAACGATACCGGTTACACCACTTTCATTCACAACTTCCAAAATCTCAGCGATTTGGTGGAAGGATAGATCTGGAGCAATTTTCAGAAAAATCGGCACCCCTCTTTCACCAGGTAGCCGATTCAGCCCTTCCAGGGCACCGAGAATCTCCAACAAACGACTCCGTTCCTGTAACTCCCGAAGCCCCTCTGTGTTTGGGCTGCTTACGTTTACCGTAAAATAGTCCGCGAGACCTACAAGATGACTAAAGCATGCCGTGTAATCGTTAACTGCATCCTCGAGGGGAGTATTCTTATTTTTGCCGATATTAACGCCGACCGGGCAAGTTCGCTTCCCAGGAGGTGGCAGTCGCCGCAGTCGTTTTGCCATCGCCTCCATGCCCCGGTTATTAAATCCCATCCGATTCACGATTGCTTCCTGCTGTGGGTAGCGGAAAAGGCGCGGCTGGGGATTTCCCGGTTGAGGCTTCGGTGTAACTGTCCCGACCTCAACATGGCCAAAGCCGAGAGCCGCTGAAGCTGGGACAAAATCCGCATCCTTATCCATTCCAGCGGCCAAACCCACATGATTGGGAAAAGTTAGACCCGCGACCTCTATAGGACCTGACTTCCCCTGATTCATTCCGGCAAGCAATCGACAAAGCGGCTGAATGCAGCTCAGAGACTGTAGAAAATTCCTCCCATATTCGTGGGCTCTTTCCGGTCCAAGCCGGAAAAATAAGGGCCGAAGCACCTTTTCGTATAGGACATCCATGATTTTTTAGAGCTCTCTGCGGGACATCCGATCCTGAAAAATTCACTATCGCAATCACTTTTGGTTTGCATCCGACATTATTTGGCTCGTCGAGTGTGGTATGTCTCAGGCAAACCCTAAACTTAATTGGTGTATCGCACGGCTCGGATCCGACCTTAACTGGTGGGTGCAAGAAATCAGCGACGAAATTCATTGGGATGTGGATGGACTTGGAATCGTAGATCCTCGTCAAGTATCCTACATCATCGATCTCCTTGAACCATTGCAGGAATACCACCTGGACCCACAGCTTTTCGAAAATGCATTTTTTGGCTTTGCGATCGGTCGTGAGGTTGAGGACGGTAAAGTTCGTCTCGCTCGAACCAAGAGCTCACTGCTCGAAGCGGAGGAGCCTCTATTCGCCCTCCCCGATGTAATCGACGAGGAAAAGGGACCCTATGCCGATTTCATTGACCACGTCACTCGTCTCCGCGTGCGCCTGTTGAATGACTTGATCGACTTCAGTCAAAAACTGACCGTGGAAGAACTGGAAGAGGAGATTCGCGAACAGCAAAACAGTGATCTTCTCGAAGGGCGTGCGACTCACTTTTTCCAGGAAATCACATCGATTCTGGAATATGTGCCCGAGGGCTACGAATTGGAGGCTGATGAAGAGCCAAAGACCTCGTCCGAGGAGGATGCGGTTGAGGAAGGGTTCAGTGATCTTACCGACGAGGACGAGACCATCGAAGAAGATGATACGATGAAGTGGGATGAGGACTCCGACGATGAAGAAAAAAGCGAGGACAAACCCAGCGAATCATAAGGAGGGATGGATTATCTTGCAGACATTGGATTCGTTGAAAGTATCTGGGATGAATCGCTTAACGGCACCGTGGGGGCGGCTCGCCGCTTCGCTGAGGCCAACAGCAGATCTTCTTTCGCAATAAGCATACAGACCAGCATACGGCTTCTCGCTTCATCCGGTGCTGATGATGAAGAGATCGTAGAGCGCTTCATGAAGGCGTTTCCGGTTATACCATTTGACGAACCACTAATTGCAAAAGCTGCCTCCCTCTTCCGAGCCCATGAAATCCCATTAGAAATAGCCATCGAGGCGGCGATTGCAAAACACCACGAGCTGAAAATCCTCACGGGAGCTCCAGAGCGGTATTCCGCCTTGCCCGGTCTCACGATCGTCAATTTTCGCGACGAGGATCAATAGCGTCCGGTTTCGATCCTCTGAATTCTTCCATAGTTACACACCCCTCCGCGGCGATCCCCTCTCGCCGCAGCACACAAACCAGAGTCAGTATTAGGATCTTCAGATCGAGAAGAAGCGAGACATGGTCTACATACCAGACATCCATCTCAAACCTCGACTCCCAATCGATCGCGTTTCTTCCGTTTACCTGCGCCCAACCAGTGATTCCAGGCTTACTATCCATACGCCTGGCTTGGTGCGGTGTGTATCGGTCAAGATATTGAGGAAGTAGCGGCCTCGGACCCACCAGGCTCATATGGCCACACAATACATTCCAAAGCTCCGGTAGTTCGTCGATGCTCGTTGAGCGAAGAAATTTCCCAACGCGGCCCAACCGCATCTCATCGGAAAGGACCTGACCGGCTGCATCTCGTTCATCACTCATCGTCCGGAATTTGCAGAGAGAAAACATCCGGGAATCCTTTCCCGGCCGCACCTGCCGGAATAATACCGGACTGCCCAGGGCTGATCGGATGACAACCCACACTACAAGGAGAATTGGGATCAAACAGATGAAAAGAAGCAGCGAAACCCCGATATCAAAAATTCTCTTACCGAAGCGTCGGTACATCACAATGCTTGTTCCGCCGCAGGGGATGGATTGGACGGAACGGTAGTATCACCGCGCGGGTCTTCACCGAGTTCCATATCCCTTACGTATTCCTCCAAAATAGCGTATTGGACAGGATTCTGGTCCGGATTCATATCGGAGAGCACCTTGCGCGACCAATCCAAAGCCTCCTGTTTGCGCCCCAGATCCAGCAGTATTAGCGCACGAAGTCTCGCGTAGAGGGCAGTTTGAAAAGGCTTTTCGTAAGCGATTTTATAGTACTCTTGCGCCTTTTCGGGATCATCGAGCACGGTCCAATAAATCCGTGCCTTTTCGGCTGGAATCGCTGGGGAGTCGGGAATAAATTCTGCGGCCTCGGACAGTAATTTAAGACCACTCTCCGCCTGTTCTCTCCTGATACGTTTTTCAACGGATTTGGGTGGACTCCGACGCTCCCCAAATCTCCACACTGGCATATCGTAAACGATCATCCTGGAGGCCTCGATCCAGAAATAGGGGAAATCCGGTTGCAACCGCGTTACAGCCATGGCGGTGGTCTCTGTGAGACCGTGATTCTTTTGCTGCCAATAATAGTTCGTCTGCAGCCACAAAAAATCGGCGGCCAGCGCCCTCAATCCACCTAGGGAACCAATGAGAACCGACTGTCCCATCCCCTCTAAATCCCCTAGATCCTGACGGGGTGGTTCGAGCTCTGATCGAAGCGGAATCGTGATAATGCCCGCGAAGAAACTAGCTAGAAGAAACCACAGTATCGGAGGAATAAATTGCATCACTCAAATCACCCAATTATTCACGTTTACAACTCCCTCCTCTGGAAAAATCGTGTCGCTACAAAAAGATAGATCAAAGAGTAGGTGCTTGCGTAGAGAATTGCTTTCAGGAAATCAGGATCTGCGGGAGGTTCGTTAAAAATGCGGAAATCGGGCAGTGCGTAGGCGAAGAAAAAGGCCAGCCCTTGGGAAAATAAATTTTCTCCCTCTCGATAAAAATCAATCGCCAGATGGACGAGATGAGAGGCAAAGAACAGGGCGAAACCCATTGAAACCGTGTAACTGAAAGATTGGGAGAAAGAGGCAACTGCGAAGACCATCGACCCAAGAACGGCGAACTTGAGCATTTGGAAAAACCCACTTGTCCAAGCCTCGGCAAGCAGGAGAGGCAGAACAGCCTTGTTCACGGAAGGATCCTGCTCCAAGGAAGAGCTCCTCCACCAAAGAAGCAGCGTCAAGAGTATCAAAATCCCGAGGACAAAAACAAGGATCGGCGCAAGGGTTCCGAGAAACTTTCCAAGTAAAAATTGGGAGCGGGTTACCGGACGGGCGAGAATGGGGAGAACCGTCCGCTGCTCGATCTCCCGGAAAAATAGTTGCGCGGCCAAGGTTACGACTAGAATGGAGCCAAAGAGTGATATCGCTCCTTGGCCCAAGTCATTAATGAAACGGACCTCGGCAGAACCGAAGTGGAAATTCGTCAGAAAAATAGAGGCGCAAACCAATGCTGCGGCTAAGAGACCAAAAATGCTAAAGACTCTTGAGAGCACAACCTCCACCCAAGTGTGGCGGGCGATCAACCAGAGAGCGCGCAGTCCTTTCATAGTACAGCCTCCTCAGCACCTTCTCGAACCAAATCGATAAACACCTCCTCCAGGGATCGCTCGTAACCAACCCCATCAGAAACACTGATTCCTGCTTTCTCGGCAAGTCTCCTACCCTCATCCAAATCCTGCTGACTCTTGTAAACGAGAGAAGGTCGGTGGGCCGTACGTTGCAAGAGTGAGTCCATGGTTCCCTCCGCGATCATTCTTCCTCGGTGAAGTATGGCAACCCGATCGCACACTGATTCAACCTGACTGAGCAAATGCGAGCACAGAAGGACCGTTTTCCCCTTGGATTTTAAAAGCCGAATCAATTCCGTGATCTCGCGGGCTCCAATTGGATCCACTCCAGCTGTTGGCTCATCCAGAATGATCAAATCCGGATCGTGGACCAAAGCCTGAGCCAACCCAAGGCGCTGCAGCATGCCCTTCGAGTAGGTTCGAATCGGGCGACCCTCAGCACCATTCAGCCCAACAGTGGCTATGACCTCACTGGTCCGCTTTTCGAGATCTGCTCCTGTTAAACCGGAAAACCTGCCCATAGATTGAACCAGTGCCTCTCCGCTCAGGTAACCGTAAAAGAAAGGAGCTTCCGGAACATAGCCAATCCTACGACGAGATTCCGGATTGGAGGGTTTACCACCAAAAACCAGACAGTCACCAGAAGTAGGCCGAACCAAATCCAGGCAAATTTTAATCGTTGTGCTCTTTCCTGAACCATTAGGTCCGAGCAATCCAAAAACCTCACCCGGGCGCACCTCAAGATTAAGACCCTCCAAAGCCTGAACAGTGGTCACCCGCACAGAGCCGGAACGAAAAACTTTCCGCAATTTCCTCAAAGTAATGGCCTGTTCCATAATGCAATAATTTACCACCAGCATCCCCATATCGGAAAGGAGAAATAAACAAAAAAAAATGGCACGCGGCGAGGGAGTCGAACCCCCAACCTCCTGATCCGTAGTCAGGTGCTCTATCCAATTGAGCTAGCCACGCAAGATGAGAAGCGAGAAGGAAAGACCAGCGCGGCCCATTGTGTCAAGCTTTCCAAGAGTAAATTCCCCTTCCTATCCAATTGCATTATCTCAACCGGATACAATAAACTCAACCATGATGAGCTTGCCAAATTTCCTAACGCTCTCCCGCATTCCGTTCCTCTTCTTGATTACGGCCTGCCTGTTGCTCCCAAGCCCAGGACCCGGGATTGCTTTTATTCTTTTCCTGATTGCCGCGATCACTGACTGGGCAGACGGTTGGCTCGCTCGCAAAACTGGCAATGTATCAGACTTTGGAAAGCTAATGGATGCCCTCGCGGACAAAGTTCTGATGGTAGGGATGCTGGTTGTTCTACTATCAACCGAACTGTTGCCGACTTGGAGTCTTTTTCTGGTGTTGCTCATTATAACCCGCGAGCTCTGGATTACCGGTCTTCGCTTGATCGCTGCGGCCCGAGGCACTGTGCTTGCAGCTGAACGACTGGGGAAATACAAAACAGTATTCCAGATCGTTTCAATTGCCCTACTCTTGCTCGCTCAAACAATTGTTACTGATTTTGGCGGGACTTTCGAGGAGGGAACAGCTTACTTTGCAGAGACTGCCGGTCTATTCGTTTTTGTCGTAGCGGCAATTCTCACCGTCGTTTCCGGAACGGTCTACCTATGGAAATACCGTGCTTTGATGACCGCACCGAATACCACACCCTGACCCAATCCCATGCGTGCACGAAATCCAATCTGGAGACTCCTCCCCCGACCACTGATTCTCGGCCTGACAACATTCGGGCCCATTGGACGCCTGAAAGCTCCAGGGACGTGGGGATCGGTTTGTGGAATTTTACTTTTCACTGTTCTGTTCGCTTACCTCCCTCCTGTTCCCTATCTTCTTCTTAGCTTACTCTTCATATTTCTCGCTGTCCCCTTATGCGAAGAAGCCGAAATCCGTCTCGCCCAACGAGATCCAGGCTGCGTGATTTTGGATGAATTTGTTGCTATACCGATCTGCTTTCTCGGAATCCCTTTTCAGCCGGGTCAACCGGCATGGGCATGGATTTTGGGCGGGTTCCTTCTCTTCCGCTTTTTCGATATCCTCAAGCCGCTAGGTATCAATAAATTACAAAATCTAGCTGGCGGATGGGGTGTTGTCGCTGACGATATAGCTGCTGCGGTAGCAACCAACATAGTGCTCCAGATCACTTACGCGATTCTCATATAATTTGCTCACTCATTTACCATCGCACAGGAGGGATTCAACTCGACGTGTGATAAACTCGCTCACAACCTATTTTGCAAAGCATGAAAACGAATCATAAAAAAGAACCCGAGGAGGTTTCACCAGAGGTGCGCAAGAAGGCTGAGCGAACAATCTGGATACTTTACGGAGTTATGGCGGTTCTCGTTCTCCTTCCTTTCCTTATTCTCCTGTTCCGATGAACCGGACAATTTTCATCATTCGGGTATTTTTCTTTTCTGTCTGCATTCTAGGCAGTTGGCTCATCACCCTCACTTCGAATGACTATGATGTCGGAAAGGTACTATTTTTCGGAGCTTGTCTGGGAGGGTTGGTCATCCTGGTCGATATCTACCTGAAGGGCTTTTCTCTCAGGGGTTTGTCCGCTATCACGTTCGGCTTGGGTATCGGCGCATTAATTGCGTGGATCGTGTCAGTCTCGCCACTGTTTACACCGCTTAAGTCTGACCCGGCTTTGGCCCAGAATCACCAACTTGTTCAAATGATTCTGTTCGTAGTTCTGATGTACTTGGGGTCTGTGATCGCCTTGCGGGGTAAAGATGAATTCAACCTCGTAATTCCCTATATAAAATTCGTCCCACACGACGTTCAGACCCCTTTGGTCTTGGTGGATACCAGCGCTTTGATCGACGGCAGAATTGTCGGACTTTGTCGTTCCGGTTTCTTTGGCCATGCGGTCGTCATCCCCAAATTCGTAATCGGTGAACTTCAAAACATTGCCGACTCAAACGACGTCCAGCGGAAAGCAAAAGGCCGAAAAGGAATCGAAATCCTTAATGAATTGCGTGAGAACCCAGACATAGATCTGCGCGTTGAATCTTCCGAAGTAGACAGTGAAGACAAAGTGGATTCCAAGCTGATATTTCTGGCCCGCTCCTTGAAGGCAAAATTACTGACAACGGATTTCAATCTAGCCCGTTTAGCCCAATTCGAGGGTGTCACATGGCTAAACCTCAATGAATTGGCTGATGCGCTAAATCCAGAGATCCATATAGGGCTTTCCGTCAGCTTGGAATTGATGAAGCCAGGCAAGGACACGGGTCAAGCAGTAGGCTACCTGCGTGATGGCTCAATGGTCGTTGTTAACGATGGAAAAAGATTTATTGGAGAAGTGGTCCAAGCGGAAGTGATTAGCATCGTACCTACTTCCGGCGGAAAAATGATATTCGCCGAGATCCATTAATTCCGGACCCAAAGCGGGATTTGATCTGAACACCACTGATTGAAAATAAATGGATCAGGATACCAAAGAGAGTTTGGTCGATCCGTATCAATCCTCACTCTCAATGTAAGCCGGAACCGAAAAGGAAAAACTACTGCCCTGACCTTCAACGCTGGCGACGTCCAAAGCGCTCCCCATTTTATCGACCAAACTCTGGCAGAGAATCAAGCCCACCCCAGCACCCTTTTCCTTACCCGTGCCCAAAGTGCTCCGCCTGTTTTCTGGATCAAACAGTGAGGCCAGTCTCTCTTTGGACATCCCCACACCACTATCAATCACAGAAATTCGAACCACGGTTCCAGAATTTTCAACCTTCACTGTCACCTCCGTATCCGATTCGGTAAATTTGACTGCATTCGAAAGCAAATTTCTCAGTACGGTCGTCAATGCATTGAGACGGGTAACCACGGCGGATGTCTCTGGCAGATCGAAACTAAGGGTTACTTTTTTTTGCTCAAAAATGGGTTGCAGGAGTGAGCGGACGGACTCCAGCACATCGGAAAGAGAAAATGCAGTATCTTTCTCTTCGGCTCCGCCAGCCTCATTCCTCGCCCATACCAATGCGTCCTCAAAGAACGATGCGAGTCGGCTAGAGGAATCTTCACAGGTGCGAACCATTTCAATAATATCATTTCTTTCCAAGTCTTGCTCGTTTTCAAGAACATCCGACAAGAGATTCTTCAGCCCGTACAAGGGGGCTCTCACATCGTGGGATAATATTGATAAAAACCTCTGCTGAGTCTCAATAACACTGGAAAGTTTACGATTTGCGGACCGAAGATCATCCTTTGCAAACTTCAAAGAGACTTGGCTCTTCACCCGTGCCAACACCTCCGGAAGTTGAATTGGTTTGGTAATGTAGTCGACACCCCCAACTGCAAAGCCTTCCAGGATATCTTCTTTTTGAGTCTTTGCGGTTACAAATATTACCTCCAAATCCGGGGCAATTCCCGATTCTTTCAATCGGCGACAAACCTCGAACCCATCCATTTCCGGCATCATCACATCGAGAAGAACCAAATCCGGCGGGGACTCCTCAATCAGCTCCAAGGCCTCGGGACCAGAACCCGCAAGGGCAACATCATAACCGTTTTTAAAGAGGGCGTTGCCCAGAAGTTGCAAATTCCTAGGCTGATCATCCACCAGTAAAACAACTGGTTTTCGATTATAATGCGTTGACTGACTCATTGAATTGATTGTCCGTTCGAGAAGGTCTTTCGTAGATCATCGATTAAACTGGGAAATGTTTCCATGGATTTTTTCAATCTCTTCACATCAAAAAGGCTAATCCAGTGTTGGAGCTCTTCTGCATAGGTAACAACTTGCCTGCAATCGTATGCATTACCCAATTCTGCCATCTGCTTGGAGGTGCGAAGGATGGGAGCAATGCGGAGTCTTTTGAGAAGACCCTCCCATTCGGGGAGATATGATTGTTCCAACTCAGCGATTAGGCTGCCCACCTTCTCTGGGTCCAGAGTATTGTCGCTTTCTTTTGGCTGAACTTCGTTTTCCTGGTTCGTATTTAAAAATTCTTTTTTCCGCTCTTCTTCGCTACTCGGTATAAATCGTTGCAGAACTCGCCGCAAGGCACTTTGAGATACTGGCTTGATCAGAATATCATCAAAATTAGCCCGATTGGATATCTCTCTTGCCTTACTTAGATCCAGAGCTGTGCAGGCAACGATGTGCAAATTATTAAACTGGGACTGCTCACGGAGGAGAATCGTCGTCTCTTCTCCCGAAAGCTCGGGCATCAATAGGTCCATAAGAATAAGATCCGGCTTCATTTCTTCTACCTTCTCCAAGCATTCCCTGCCATTGACAGCTTCCCGAATCTCCAAGCCATAAGAACGCAGAGAGGCTGCCAGCACTCGGCGATTGAGAAGATTATCATCGACCACCATAACGTTTCGACCGGCAAAGGACAGGGCACCCTCCCCTTTGCCTGCATCACCGTTGACACGAATTGGAGCCTGCGAGGACCCCAACGTCGCGATTCCCGGTAAATCAATTACAAAGGAACTCCCCTTGCCCAGAGCGCTACTGAGAGTCAAATTTCCACCCATCATTTTGACCAAACGAGATGTAATGGAGAGCCCCAGTCCTGTACCCCCGTAATCCTTTTGCTTTTGCCCGCGAGACTGCTCGAAAGGCTCAAAGATATTTTTCTGATCATCTTTCTCAATTCCAATCCCGGTATCCGATACCTCAAGACGGAGATCGACCTTATTAGAACCAAAAGAATATCCACGGCAATAGACTCTCAACTCAACCTTCCCTTTGTGGGTAAATTTAACCGCATTACCCAATAAATTGAAAATGATTTGCCGTATTCTAGCCTCATCAAGGACTAGTTGTTGGGGTAAGTTTGGATCCAGATCTGACTCAAGGGTGATCCCCTTATCATCGCAATTGACCTGAAAAATATTCAGCATGTCTTGAATCAGGTCCTGCAAAGAGATCGGTTCGAACTGGAGAGACATCTTCCCAGCCTCAATTTTTGAGAGGTCTAAAAGATCATTGATTAGAGCGAGAAGAGTTTTTCCACTCGAGCGAATTGCCCGTAAAAATTGCAAAAGAGCTGGGTCCGTCACCTCCGCTTCAATCAATTCGGAGAATCCGAGAATTGCGTTCATGGGTGTTCGAATCTCGTGGGACATGTTTGCTAAAAACTCCGTTTTGGAGCGATTCGCCTGCGAAGCTTCCTCTGCCATTTCCTGCGCATGCTGAATTGCTTCACCCAGTTCCACGTTCGTCTTCTCGGTCTCATCATTAGCTTCGATTAAATCCCGCTGCAAACGAACGGTTTCAACCAACCCTGCAAGACCGGAACCAACGATTTCCAGTAAAGAAACATCTCCTGCAGACCAGTCTCGGGTATCCTTCCACATCTCTGCTCCCATAACTCCCCACCAGACATCTCTCAAATGAATTGGGACAAGCAGGAGCGTTTCTATCCCCAATCGATTCAAATACTCCTCAGTCATCGGTGAACAATTGTCCCGTGACACCGAGACAATCTCACCGTTAGAAAGTTTTTGGACCCACTCAGCTAGATTTATCTCTGATCTTTCAGATCCCGTGCTCATTAAATTCACCGAGGGTGTGACGTCCCGGCTCCAGCAAGAGATTTGATCCATTTCCACACAGTCAGATGGGCTGCCATTTGTAACTTTTTCCGAAACACAAATGCGGTCCGCATCGAAAACGGAGGCGATCAGCTCAACGGCTTTCCGTATCCCATTTTCCATATCTGAGGCTGTTATCAACTCGATGAGCGCGCGCGAAGCCACCCGAAGTCGTTGATCTCTCATTTCCAAAGCTTTGGTCGCTTCATCCTGTCGCCCGGAATTTCGAACTACGCAGAAGTAAGCGTCCGCCTCTCCCCATCGTCCACTTGTAATGTGAACCTCGGCTTGAAGGAGATCCCGACCTTTTTTAAGCAACTGGGCGGAGCATTGCGGAAGGCTACCAGCGATTAAATCTGAAAAATTCTCAGCCGTGAGCTCTCGATTTTCTTTGGGAACAAGCTCGAGCAGGGATGTTCCAAGCAAGTCTATCTGATCGTATCCCAAATCATTACCTACGACTTCATTGATGTAGATAATTCCATATTCTTGATCGAGAATGAATATCATCTCATCAATGGAATTAATGAGTGAATTCAGGTTTCGCTGTCCTGCCCGATAAAATCCCTCCGATTCGATTCTATCCAGTGCGCCCTGGGCTTGAACCTCAAGTTGCTCAATGGCCTCAATAACGACACTAGGAGCAAAAGACCGCCCTATTGAGCCACCCCACACACAGCCGGCGACTTCCCCATTCCGAACGATCCGTAGTTCCGTAACAGAAAGAGGTCTTAGTTGCCCACTATCGTCACCGGATGACATTTCGGATTCATCGTAGTAGTAGATTTTGTCATGCCCGACCTCGCGCTCCAGGGTAACAATAGTGTCTAGTTCCTGTGGTAGGTTTCCGGCAAAGATTCTCTCCATGGGTTTCCCCTCATCCCGACGCAGGAAGACCGCGGAAAACTCAAATTCTGGCAAACTCGCCAAGCCCTCTGCAATGGTCTGAAAGATACCTTCCGGTGAATAGACCTCCCCAAATCGCACGGAGACCTCCTTTTCGACCTCAAGAACCTGCTCGGCCAACTTTTGCTGATCTATCAGAGAGTCGGCACCGGCAAAGCGCAAAGCCCGCCCCTGTTCATCCCTTTCAAAGACTTTCCCACGGGACAGGATCCAAACCCAGGAACCTTCCTTTTTCCTCAGGCGAAATTCCACGGAATAGCTATCCGTATTCCCGATCATGTGCTCGTAAATAGCTTCGTTCTTCCCGGCTAAGTCGGCAGGGTGAATCAGAGCCCCAACAAAATCGATACCGAGTTCCTCATCCGGATTCTTGTAGCCGAGATTCGCGGCAAACCAATCCTCATCGTAGCTGAAAACACCTTTCTCTATATCCCAGTCCCAGAAGCCAAGTCCAGTGCCGGCAAAAGCTCTTCCCAAACGTTCGGCGTCCTCTTCTTTGGAAGTCGCCAACAGGCGCTTACGTTCTAATTTTAGAGCGAGAAATACCAGTGCTCCCAAAATTGCTGCCAGAATAGCCCCGAGTAAAAACAGCACTCTGGGATCAGACCAGGAAACATCGTTCAAAGCGGAGAAATCAGGCATCGGTCAAAGTGCAAAAAAGGTCCCATTCGTAAATGAAATGCTAGAACCTTCCGCTGCGCTGGCAATGCCAATAAAAACGCCCGCGTCTCCGCGGGCGTTAAAAGTTGGTAAATCGAACCGATCTACCGATGTTCGGACCGTATTACGGTGCGAAGTAGGTATTGTTGTTGTCGATCGGATCCGTTACCTGAGGCTGAATAGGGCCATCAAGCAGGTCATTTGGATCGGTGACGCGTGTGTCGCCATCTTCCTCGTCAATCGTGTTTCTGGATATGACAGTAGGTCCGAAGCGCCTTTCAATAGTATCCACAAAGGTCTCATCGAAAGGTAAGTCCAAACCCAAGAGGAATTTGTAGATCGCGATCGTATCGTCTCCAGAGATTACACCATCATCATAGGCTGTCAGTAGATCCTGCATAGAAGATTGCAATTTGCGCTTTAAAGCTGCTCTTTCGCCATCAGGCAACTCGGAGACTGCTGATGTGGATACCCGGGGAATTGAAGGGTCAACCTCAGGAGCGTCCGCCGGATCGAGAACTTCGACACCGTTTGGACCGGTGCGCAGAATCATTCCAGAAGGGAGGTTACCATACTCGGCAGTATCGGTTCCGACAGAGGCGGAAATGTTCCCGACTAAAACGACATCACTGCCGCCAGCGGTATCGGAAGATTCTTCCTGCGCGAATGCCGAGGTTGAGGCTAAAGCGAAGGAGGAAAAGAATGTAAGTGTAGATAGAATGTGTTTCATGACGCCATAACTATCGATCTGAATTTTGAAAGTGTCAACGAGCATTTCAAGCTGGTTTTTCAAATCGGAAACCCGAAAAACTACTAATTTCATAAAAGTCTCCTTCCAAAAGACGTCATCAACGTCATCGTAACGGATCGTTTGTCTTTGATTTCCACCCTAGATCTCTCTCATCTGTAATCCCTAGTGAAGGTTTACTTTCTCAAACGACTCCTACTGGTGATTCCTACTTTGATTGGAATCACGCTGGTTGTTTTTGCCATAACCCGGTTTCTGCCTGGTGGACCAGTCGAAATGGCCCTGATGCAGGGGCAAATGTCCGAGAGTGATGGTGCTCGCACTTCCAACGAGGGGATCGGCTTGAGTCCCGGTCAATTGGAGCAACTGGAATCTTACTATGGATTCGACCGCCCGTGGCACATAGCCTACCTGGAATGGCTGGGGCAGGTACTCCAGGGCAATCTGGGGCAATCCTATCGATACCAGACTCCGGTATCCGGGATGATTTTGGAGCGGATCCCTATTTCCATGTATTATGGTGCCATCACATTCATTCTAACCTATGCGATTTGTGTCCCCCTGGGTATCATGAAAGCAATCCGGCACCGCACCCGCCTCGATAGCTATTCCTCAATCCTCGTTTTCACTGGATACGCCGTCCCGGGATACGTTTTGGGGGCCCTTTTACTGGTCTTCTTCGCCTTTCGCCTGGAGTGGTTTCCCACTGGCGGGTTTGTCAGCATGGACTTTGCGGATCTCTCCTATTGGGGGAAAATTCTGGATTTAGCTCATCACTCAGCCCTCCCCCTCGCTTGCTACATGATCGGGAGCTTTGCGTTCCTAACCCTACTCATGAAGAACAGCCTTTTGGACAATCTTGCTGCCGATTACATGAGAACGGCAACAGCCAAGGGTCTTTCGTTCCGGCGAAGTGTTTTCCGCCATGCACTCCGCAATTCCCTGATTCCCATCGCGACAAATTTCGGCAACGCAATCTCTCTCTTTGTCGCTGGCTCATTCCTAATTGAAAAGATTTTCTCTATCGAAGGGATTGGCTTGCTCGGCTACACGTCATTGATCGAACGCGACTACCCCGTAGTCATGGGAATCCTTCTCATCTCCTCAATCCTTCTTTTAATCGGAAACATACTCTCCGACATGCTGGTCGCTGCAGTAGATCCACGAATTCGATTCGACTGAGATCATGAATCCGATCACCCGTCGTCGTCTTTCCCGATTCCGCAGCATTCGCCGCGGTTATTGGTCATTTGTAATACTGGTAGGGATTGTCATCGCCTCAGCATTTGCCGAGCTCTGGATCAACAATCGTGCCCTGATCGTGTCCTACGGCGGGAAACTCTACTTCCCAACGTATGGGAGTGAGTTCACCGGAGAGACTTTTGGGGAAAATTACCTTTACGAAGCTGACTACAGGGCCTTGCAGGAAAAATTCGCCGAACCGGGCAACCCAAACTGGGTATTGATGCCGCTGATTCCCTATGGCCCAAACGAATCCGTCTACCGCGACGGCTCCTTCCCGCCCTATCCCCCTTCCATAGTCCGGGAACATTATCTGGGCACGGATCCACTGGGTCGCGACATCGTTGCACGACTGATCTATGGTTTCCGAATTGCCCTGGGATTCTCGCTTGCACTCATGGTTTTCACCTATCTGCTTGCCATTGCCGTCGGGTGCGCCATGGGCTATTTCGGTTCCTGGGTCGACTTATTCGGACAACGGCTTATGGAGATCTGGTCCAACATACCCTTTCTATACGTTGTAATTATTCTCGCTTCCACCATCCCGCCAAACGTCGGATCAAATATGCGTATTGGCTCCTTGTTGGCAGTGATGGTGGTTTTTAGCTGGGTGGGAATGGCGCAGTACATGCGAACAGCAGCCTTCCGGGAAAAGACCAGGGATTACATTGCTTCAGCCAGAGTAGTTGGAGCTGGGCCTGTGCGAATCATTTTGCGCCATTTACTGCCCAACACATTATCTATCGTTGTCACCTTCATACCCTTTACGGTCGCAGCCGGGATCACCTCCCTGACCGCGCTTGATTTCCTTGGATTCGGCATCCCTCCACCAACTGCCAGTTGGGGTGAGCTCCTGCAACAAGGTACGCAGCGCCTCGACGCACCCTGGATCGTGAGCTCAACCTTCTTTGGGATGGTTCTCGTGCTGGTTCTCGTGACCTTTGTCGGCGAGGCAATCCGCGAGGCCTTTGACCCAAAGAAGTTTTCTTACTTCCGCTAATCTTGATAAATCCTAAGCGGTTCCGGTTTTCGAATCAGGTTTGCACCCGCCCAAAAATGACTCACCATCTTTCTAATGCTTCAGAAAATTTCATTCTATCACCTTCTCCGTATCGGAGCCATCTCCGGACTTATTGCCATCCAGTCCGCTTGCACGTCTGAGACGGACACCAACTCCACTGCCGATTCTACATCCAAGGAAGGCCTGATCACCCCCGAAGAATACTATGCCGCAAATCCAGAATTCTTCGAAACAGCGTCCCTCGAGGATCTCCCTGCAGATCTCTCATGGGAGAACGGGATGGATCAGGATTTATTTGCCTCACCCGAAGCCATTCGCGGAGGCACGCTTCGCTCCTTTATGCTAAGTTTTCCACCCACGGTTCGCCTCGTCGGTCCCGATTCAAATCATTCCTTTCGTAATGTACTCCTCGACGACAACTTTATCGAGCTGGCAGATCGCCATCCTGTCACCGGAAAATTCTACGGTGCGCTAGCATCGGAGTGGGCGATCTCTGAAGACAAGAAAACGGTCTACTTCCGCCTCAACCCCGATGTTACCTTTTCGGATGGGGAAAGCGTAACGACGGCGGACTTCTTCTACCTTTTCTACTTCATGCAATCGCCCCACATAACGGCACCTTGGTATAACAATTGGTATACGGAGGAGTACGACGGAATCACTCGCTACGATGAGCTGACATTTGCCATACACCTTTCCACACCGAAGCCTGAGCCCATGGAGTTTGCCAATGTCCGACCCGTCGCCGCTCATTTCCACGGAACGCTGGGTCCGGACTGGGTGATGAAAAACCAATGGCAATTCGAACCCACCACCGGACCCTATGAGCTAAAGCCTGATAACATCCGCACCAACCGCTCCATCCGCATGACCCGGGTCGAGGACTGGTGGGGTGACCGGAACAAATTTTATAAAAACCGCTTCAACCCCGAATCCAAGCACTATGAATTGGTTCGCGACATCAACATCGCCTTTGAGCGTTTTAAGAAAGGGGACTTCGACTTATTCGGTCTGACTCTACCGGAGTATTGGTACGAACGCTCCGAGGGTGTCGACGTTTTTGAGCGGGGTCTCATCCGCAAGGCGGTCTTCTACAATCAAGTCCCCCGCCCGAGCATCGGCCTCTGGATCAACTCATCCCAGCCCGTTCTGGACGATCAAAACATCCGTAAGGGCATCGGCTACGCAATGAATTTTGACCGCGTCATCAACAAGCATTTCCGGGGAGATTTTGTGCGGCTCAATACCAGCTCCGACGGCTACGGAGAGTTCTCACACCCAACGATTACTGCCCGTGAATACTCCATCGAGAAAGCACGAGACTACTTCTCGGAAGCCGGCTACACCCAACAGGGTCCGGATGGCATTCTGACCACAGTCGACGGAAAACGATTAAGCTTCACTCTGGCTGTGGCCGAAGGACCACGAGCTGATGTTGCCCAAATCCTCAAGGAAGAGGCCCGCAAAGCAGGCCTCGAAATCAATATCCTCGCACTGGAGCCGACCTCTTTCTTCAAGCAAGTTTTGGAGAAACAACACCAAATCGCCTATTCCGGTTGGAACACCTCGCTCCCCTACCCCAGATATTGGGAAGGATTCCACTCGGTAAATGCGGATCGCCCACAGACAAACAACATCACAAATACGGCGATTCCCGAGATGGACATCCTGATTGATCAATACCGTGATTCGACCAATCTGGAGGAAAAGATGGCCATGGCCCATCGCCTCGAAGAAATGGTCTATGAAGACGCTGCTTACATTCCGGGTGCGACCGTTCCTTTCTACCGGGTGGGCTTCTGGGCCTGGCTTCGTTTCCCGGAACACTTTGACGTGCGCCTCAGTGAATCTCCCGGTCAATACGGACTTTACTGGATCGATCCCGAATTGAAGGAAGAAATCCTCAAGGAACGAAAGGGAGACAGCACCCGACCAAATGAGGTCCTCATTTTCGACGAATGGAAAAACCCCTCGTAATACAAACATGATCGTCTACCTCGAAGGGCAACTGCTCCAATCCATTCCTCTCCACGTGGTGGTCCTCGCTGGCGGGGTCGGCTATGGGGTTCACATCCCCCTCCGTGTATCCGAAAAGCTACCTCCCCTGGGGGGTGAGGTGAAGCTACACATCCGCCAGGTAATCCGGGAGGATTCTGCAGATTTATTCGGCTTCCTCGATGCCTCCGAACGTGATTTCTTTGATCTTCTCACGAAGGTTTCTGGCATTGGGCCTAAAACCGCCATCACCATGCTCAGTAGAGTAACCGCGGAAACTCTCGCCCTTGGAATTGCCTCCAGTGACACCGTCATGCTGGCAAAATGTCCAGGCATCGGTAAAAAAACCGCTGAGCGCATCGTGGTGGAACTGCGCGACAAAGTGAGCTCTCTCGGCGTTGGCGGAGCCCTTCCTTCCGGTTCCCAGGGTTCGAAACAGAACCAGACAGTGGAGGAAGCTGTGGCGGCTCTGGTCACCCTTGGCTTCAAAGCCGTTGATGCCCGCAAAGCCGTGGAGCGGAGTCTGCAAACCGCGAAAGACAGCCCTACCACTGAAGAGCTTGTAAAGCTAAGCCTTCGGTAAGACGACCTCCTTAAGAGGGCTGATTCCTACTCCCGGGAGAAAGTTCCCATCCCCTCCCCATTGAAAAAGGGGATTAAGAGCGAAGAAGCCGACCCAACATCTGGAAGGGAAAAAATGACCTCTCCCTGCCCTGCCGCATTTTCGCCCACGGGCTGAAAGAGAAACGCATTCCCATCCCAGTGCTGCAGGGGTGAACGCCATTCGGCAGGGCCCATTTGAAGCTCAAGTACACCCTCTGTCATCGAAACAGTAATGGGTCCGAAATAATCATTGGAGTAAATCCCCTCATAGCGGGAAAAGTCGGCAGCAGCAGCCGGATCAATCGGTGCCTCTTCGACATCCACCTCATATTGAGTGAATTCACTCATAAGTTGAGCAAACATTGTGTTGGCAAAACCGATCCAGTCGCGGCTTACTTCTCCTTCAAAAACCATGTCATCGAACGCGAATCCAATCGCTTCCGGCGCCCCATGCCCACCACCATTGGTAAGTACGGCGATCCCAAGATCGATCTCAGGGTATAATGTGACCGAGGTCCGCACACCCAACTCAAACGCACCGGCATGGCTAATACGCAGCCCTGCATCCGGCTTATGCTTCACCCCCCATCCGAGGCCGTAGAAAGAGGCCTCGTATGTATCCGCATTATACCCACTCTGCGAGTGAGGTCGCCAAGTCTCCGAAAGGACCTCCGCGGCGACAATTACCTCCCCGTCGAAGGTCCCCTCGGCAAGCTGCATTCTCATCCAATTCGCGTAGTCGCGGATCGTCGTACTCAAGCCACCTGCTGGAGCCTGGGCGTCAGGGTCCCTGACATACCGGGCCTCCCACGATCCATCGCTTATTTTGACGTGAATCGCAGAGCGGTTTTTTGCACTCTCGAAATCAGCAAATCGAAAACTGGTGGATTCCATCCCCAGAGGCTGAAATAACATCCCTTCTGCCGTAGTGGCAAAATCCATACCTGCGGCATTTGCCACAGCATCACCCCCGGCAGTGAATCCAAAATTCGTATAGTCATACCCATTTCGAAATGGGTAGCCCGGCTCCAACAGACCAATGCGTTCCAAGATAACGTCGGCAGAAAAACCGAGATCCTCCAAAAGATCACCGGCGTGCCCCGGCAAACCGCTTCGATGGGATAACAGATCCGCAACCGTTACATGGGCCGTCAACCACTCGTCGTGTAACCGGAGATTCACCCCGTGACTCGCTACCGTGTCATTAAATCCAAGGAGCCCTTGGTTCACCGCTACAGCTAGAAGGGTTGAGGTCATTGGTTTCGACAGCGAGGCCATTTGAAAGACGGTATTCTCCGTAACGGGTAGATCCCCTCCAACCTTCCTGACCCCCAGAGTCTCCATCAGGACAACCTCATCCTGATAGACTACGACCAGAGCCAGCCCTGGAAAACCCGTTCGTTCCAATGCCTCTTGCGCATAGGCTTTAATTTCAGGCAGGGCCGAGGTCACACTCGCCGTGAGAGGTGTATCGGCTTCCTGAGCCGCCGCAATTGGCGATAAAATTAGTCCGGTTACGCTCAGAGTGTGGATCCAGTTTTTTATCAAGTTGTGCATCATTGGTACTCGTTGTTGTAAATTTGCCATGAGTTTGGGAAATTCAGGGAACGCATGCGAGATTTCATTCCGGGAGAATTCATTTATCATTCCAAAAGCTAACGATTGCCTTTCCGCTGAGGATATTCCAATTTCTCCTCTTAATGAGTCGCTCCAAAACTTCCAAACAAGCCTCGCTGACCAGCGTTGTGGCAGGTGTCGTTCTAACAGCTTTCCTCGGCATTCTCGTGGGATTTATTTACGAAGTGAGTCAGGAACCTCAAATCGTACTTTCGGGAAACAAGGCTACTGTTAGCAAAGATTCTCCAAGCCCCATTGTTCGTATGGGCGGCGCCAACAGCACGACCAACTATACCCAAGTCTTGCGGACCGCGCGCCAAAGCGCATCAAACGGCAACCCTCTCTCGCTGGGGGTAGGCGATTTGAACCGAATCTCAGATGAATATCTCAATTTTACAGCCGGGAAACAGCAATCCTCGACGGGAGATAATCCTTTCTTTGGCATTCTACCCGATACTCCCAATTTCAACATATTCGACGAAAAGTTTCAGGCCGTCATTCCTTTCGAGTTTTTCTACTTTGGCATAAGAACCCAAGCAATCCTCGTTCTGATCGGGCAATTTGAGGAAGGCAAAAACGAGCCCTCTTACAAGGTACAAGAAGCTTGGATCAATTCAGCCCGCATCCCATCTCTCCTTGCGGGCCAAATCCTCAACCGCCTCGTTGCCGCCGCCCAGGGTACTTTGAATGAAACGCTTCTCCTTGCGGCGTGGTCGAACCTCGAGTCAATCCGAGTAGCTGGAGACCAGCTCATCCTGGATCCGAGATAACTCCGCGCCCTTATATTCTTCCTTTAATATGAATCGTAAACTCTGCCTATTCTTATCATTGTTAGCAGGCCTTGTTTTGCACGGACAGGAGATTGTAAGCCCGGAGGAAAGTGAAGAAAAACCCCAGGTTTTCGAGGGGCGCACAGGTTCATTTGAGTTTGTTGCAGCCGATCAAGGCTCTCTTCAAGTGGCCAGACGCATTGGCCGCGAAGTTTTCGAGGTCTGCGACGAGCTGATCACACTGCCCGCCGAGCGAATTCCCAGGATCTCGGTGAAGCTCGCCCCTGCCGGGCGCGGCAACCTTGAGGGAGAGAGCTACCGACTCTACCAAGACATCGCCGATGATTACGGAGTCGCGATCTCCTGGACGCCCGATTTATCCATATCCCAATTCACGCAGGCCTTGGTCGAAGCCTACTTTCGGCAGATTGTGTATACCCTGTCTGATCGGCAGCGTTCCGAGGAGTTTCCTCCATGGCTCATCGCTGGTGCGACCCTCCGAGTTCAAGTGGCACTCCGTCCATCTCTCATTGAGTATCTAAAATATCTCGGTCGTGAGTCTGAAATGATCTCTTTAGAGGAACTGGTCGAAAAAACCTCTCTTGAGCAGCTGACTCCGGCTGATCGGATCGCCTCCTACTGGTTTCTTGAAATGATCGAGAGATATCTCGGGAACGAGAAAAAGGTTCGCAAATATTTTGATACGGTCATCGAAGGGACCCCTGCCATCGAAGTTTTCCAAAGACAGGCTGCAGAAACGCTATCGCTGGCGAACGGAATCGAAGCGTGGTGGGTGATTGGATTCCAAGACCTCGTCCACCGGGAGAATGGCATCGTTCTCTCTGTGGAGCGGACGGGCAAAAAATTTGCAATTTTGAACCGATTCGAGCTCCTGGATTTTGGCCAAGTCGTATCGACAACAACCGAAGGCCTCTGGGGCTACCGTGACAATGAAATCATTCGACAGGCTCTTGCCAGAAGACTCATGGAAATTGAAACCTTTATGCCCAGAGCCAACCCCGTCTTTTATAATGCCTTCCGAAGTTTAGGCCTCCTGATGCAGCAGTTGCTCGATGGAGAGCAGGAAGCGTTTGATCTACAAGTAATCGAATTCCGCAAGGAAATTGCCATTGCCTTATCCCTGGCAGAGGACGTTCTGGTGCTGGGTCAAGACCCGAACGCCCAGATCCCCTGACGATCCGCCACCGGTCAACCGCGGGGGAATAGAATCGTTTTCTCACCCAGGTTGCACCCGGCCAAAGTCGAGCCCCAGTCCATCCCTTCGTCCCATCTCTCTACCTCTTTACCACCCACAAGCTGGCAGATAGTGTCGCACGTCTGCGGTATGATCGGTTTCAACGCCGAGGCTGCCAGACGAAGGCCTTCCGCCATATTGGCCAGCGAGGTATCGAGCAATGCGCGATCCGCCGGGTCTTCAGACTTTGCAAGCTTCCAGGGGGCGCGGACTTCCGCATAACGATTGATAGACCGAATGAACTCGAAGATTTCTTCCAGAGCCAGATGGAATAAAAATTCGTCATACGCTTTCCTCGCGTTCGTCCAACTCTTCTCCCACTGCTTGTGCAAGGCCTCCTCCGGTTGCTCGACCACCGTCGCGGCAGGGATCACGCCCTCCGTATAACGGCCGCCCATATTCAACAACCGACTCAACAAATTGCCGAGATCGTTGCCCAGTTCACCATTGTATCGGCTTAAAAAAAGCGGTTCGGAAAAATCACTATCCTGCCCAACTGTCATCTCGCGCATGACGAAATAGCGGAAAGCATCCGTCCCAAACTTATCGACCATCTCCAGCGGATTGACCACCTTCCCCGTGCTCTTGGACATTTTCGAACCAGCGAGCGTCCACCAACCGTGGACGAGAAGATGTCGTGGCAATTCAATCCCGCAGGCGTGAAGCATGATGGGCCAATAAACCGAGTGTGGCGGCAACATGATATCCTTGCCGATCACGTGATAATCAGCGGGCCAATATTCCTCGAACCTGTCAGTCCCATACCCGATCGCAGAAATGTAATTCACCAACGCGTCAAACCACACATAGGTGACAAATTTCTCATCAAACGGAAGCGGTATCCCCCACGACAAGCGCTCTATTGGCCTGGAGATGCAGAGATCATTCAGCGGCTCTTTGAGGAATTCCAGCACCTGCTTCAATCGATAGCGCGGGTAGATGAAATCGGGATTCTCTTTTAGGAACTCGAGCAGCCAACTCTGATATTTACTCTGCCGGAAATAATAGTTTCGCTCCTGAATCTCCTGGACATCGCCGAACTCTTCCGGCCAATCCCCGTCAATTTTATCTTTCTCGAGAACAAACTGTTCAGCGCGGGTGCTGTAAAATCCCGTGTATTCGGCCTCATAAATCTCTCCCGCATCAAACAGCTTTTGCAGAAGTTCCTGGACCACCTTCTTGTGACGCTCTTCCGTGGTTCGTATAAAATCATCATTGGAAATGTTTAAATCCCGGCAAAGACCTTTAAAATGTTCGGCAAGGTTGTTCGTAAATTCAATGGGTTCGATCCCCTCTTTGTTCGCAGTTTGTTGGACCTTCTGTCCGTGTTCGTCCATCCCCGTCAGAAAATAGACATCCTCCCCCGCCATGCGGCGGCTGCGAGCAATGACATCAGTCAACACCTTCTCGTAGGCGTGCCCCAGATGAGGGAGTCCGTTTGCGTAATCGATCGCTGTGGTGACGTAAAACTTTTTCATGGAAGTCCTAGTAGAAAGTCTGACGCAGGCGACGAACTCAACACCGTAAATGCACAAGTGATTCGGTAGACCCTGAAATGGTTGAATTAGTTGCCACTCAGGTCGATTTTCCGTTATCTTTCTATTGTGAAAACCTTACGAAGCTTCCCTTTCCTACTAGCACTCATCCCACTTGGAGCCCTGATCGCTGAAGAATCCCCGTTCCCCGAAACGCAGGCACGGGAGATAAATTCCTATTGGTTCGATAAAGCGGAGCTGACCCGCTACGAGCTCCAGCAGATGCGCTACGGCGAGATGAGAACCGGCGATAGTGTTTTAATTTTTGTGACTGAACCATTTCTGAGCGATAAGCAGGTAAAGTACGAGTTTGGCCCGGGGGCGAGCGCCGTTCCTGTGCTAAAGCTCAATCGCATCCGATCCTTCCAGACTGGTGTTTATGATTATCGATTGATGACCTCGGTATTCCACCCCGTTGCAGGAACTGGCCCCGAGCCGGCAACCCTGAAGGTGGCCATGAGTTCCACGGAATGGTGTGGATTGGTTTTTCAGCAAATAAACCGTCGAGAGGAAGGTCTCTTCGTGGAATTACGATCCTACTTTCAGGCAGAAGCGGATCAAAATTTAACCCTCGCTCCCGCTTGGACGGAAGACGGACTGTGGGTGCGCCTGCGGCTCGACCCGAGTTCTTTACCTGCAGGTGACTTCGCCATTCTGCCCGAAAGCTCCTTCCTCCGCCTGACCCACCTCAACCCGGCCATCCATCAAGCCAATGGCACACTGAACATGAAATCCTCCCCAGCCAGCTATCGACTTTATTATCCCTCTTTGGACCGGGAGCTGATCATCCGCTTCGAGAAGTCCTTCCCGCACCGAATCCTCGGCTGGGATGAGACGGTGAATGGAGAGATCTTCTCCAAGGGCACAGCAACCCACTCCGAGATGCTCTATTATTGGAACCGAAACAAAGAGTCAGATTCACCTGTTCGGACAAAACTTGGCTTGGAATAACGAAAGCTTTAGCAGCATCCCGTCATGAGACGGATGATCGCGGGACATCCTACTTTTCCGTTCCAGGTGTGAGGGTAAACCAGACGGTGGTCCCCTCACCCTGAACACTCTCTATCCAAATGTCTTCTCCGGATTGAGAGAGAAGCCCCCGGCAAAGGCTTAAGCCAATACCTGTTCCCTTTTCGCTGGCTGTTCCCCGCTCGGACCCGTTGCTGCTGCCTCGATGAAAGCTATCAATGCGTTCCTTGGTCATCCCAATTCCCTCATCCCGGACAGAGACGGTATACTTTCCTTTTCGCAACTCTCCAACCCCCAATGTAACGGAGCCTCCCGTCCTAGAAAACTTGATAGCGTTTGATAGTAAATTCCTAAGAACCACCTCTAGAACTCTCGGGTCAATTCTAACGGAGGTGCCTGGTGGAATATGGTGCTCGAGACTTACCTTCTTATTCTGAGCAGTTGGCTGAAAGAAATCGGCCACGTTCTCCACAAGAGGGGAGAGCTGGAAATCCTCTTTTTGCGTAAGAGAACCCGAGCGTCTCGAGTGAACCCAACTCAATAAATTTTCCAGAAGAATGAGGCTCTCCGATGAGGTTTTGTGAATCATCTCCACCAGCTCACGCCCTGCTCCCTTTACCTCAAATTCCCCCGGAGACATCAACTCATAAGCCAGACTCTGAACAGCGCCGAGCGGTGATCTCAAATCGTGGGCAATAATCGAAAGAAGATGATCCTTATCCACATTCAATTGATTCAACTCCTTGCGGGAGGCCCGAAGGCGTAAAATCGCATCGACGGCGACTCCCGTCAGGATGGCAATCAATACTGCACAAAACAAAAGCCAATAGAACATTGCCCGATCTTGGTTCAGGTATCCACTCCACCCTCCTACTGGCACGCCCGCCAGAATCCACTCACCATCCGGCAGGCTAATCCTCACTGTAACAGGGTTCTGGTCGAAGATTGCCTCTTCCCCAAAAAAGACCGCACCGTTATTGCCCTCACCATCGTATCCTCGCATGGCGAGCAGAACTCCTTTCTCTTTCTCCTCCAAACCGGCGATCCGATACAATTCGTCCCGCTTAATCACAATATCCGTCATCCCCCAAAATGGGAATGGGGCAGGCTTTGTTTTGTCAAAAATCGGTGTGTAGCTGATGAAAGCCATGCCCCCCTCCACCAACTCGACCGGACCCGCTACGAAAGTTTTTCCCGTGCGGATGGTTTCCTCCACGATCTTTTTTCGCTCGGGATGTGCAAAAAGATTCAATCCGATAACCTCTTTCAATTCGTCGGATTTTGGATAGATGGCTCCAATGACTCCTTTCGGAGACAGTGCCATGGAGTTTATCATGGGATCTTGACCAACCAGCTCGGCGGCCAGGTTGTCATATTCGGTCATGCTGATGGTCGGTCGTAGTGACACATAAGCAGCCACGCTTTTCGTGTAGAAAATTCGCGCATAGAGTTCACTCTCCAAGGTAGAGCGTTGCGACACGAGGATTTCCATAATGCGCGTTCTTTCGTCGTTTTCCCAGCGCTCCCTTGACCAGCGCATGTAGTAAAAAATCCCAACAACGAATATCGCCAGACAGCACACGGCAATTGAGGCAGCTAGAAGCAACCGGCCTTTCTTTTTCTGTAAGCTAGAAAACAAGTCGAAATATTAATTCAAGCTGGAGAAACCCGCAACGGTTTTCATCTAATAATTCCACCATTCAATTTCTATAAGCATTCATTGCATCCCTCATCAATTGACGTAAACATTTCGAATGATACTCCTCGGTTCGATGTGAGAGTACCAATCAAAGCGAACCGAAATCCGAACTTCTCCAATCATGAAAAAGCTACAGCTACTAAGCATTGTCACTCTACTATCGTCTACCACTGTAGGCTTCGCTACGCCGCCTGACCAGATCCAGAATCAAGTCGATGAAACCCAGAAAGCCCACAACCTGTCTATTTGGTGGGAAAAGGATCTTGTGGAAGCGGATGTGATCATCAATTTCGGTGATACAACAGTGATCGACGGGACGTTCCTATTTGAGGCGCATGGCCCGCAGGCGAAATACGAGCGAGCGGATGGAGCCACAATCTTCTTCGATGGAGAAACTGCTTGGGTCTCGCCAGCGGACGCAGAAGCCCCCATGGGCAGATTTCATGTTCTCACGTGGCCTTGGTTTATCATAGCCCCTTTCAAAATGCAGGGTGAGGGGATCAACTTGAATGAACTGGAAGACCTCTCGGTCAATGGAGAACCAAGGATAGGGCTGCTGCAAACCTTTGACGATGGAGTCGGCGATACCCCGGACGATTGGTATCGGGTTTTCATTGATCCTAAAACGGATCGAATCTCCGAAATGTCTTATATCGTTACTTATGGAAAAGATCTTTCTGAGGCCAACGAACAAGTCTCAATCATCCGCTATCTGGACTATTCGAATGAAGGCGGCCCATTGGTTTCGAGAAACTATGAATTCTGGTATTGGGATCCGGAGGCTGGGGAATTTTCAGCTGACACGCCCAAAGGATCGGGAGTGATAACCTCCATTCGGTATCCGGAACGAAAAGGGAATCCTTTTGCCATACCAAAAGAGGCACGGGAATTACTCCTACCGAAACAATAGTGACCGCAGAGTATCAAGGGAGTTTCGACGACCTTACTTAATTGCCTTTACCAATTGACTAGCGGCCTCTGAGGCCGATGCAGGGTTCTGACCCGTGACCAGCCGCCCATCCGCCACTACTTTTTCCTGAAAGTTGGGCCCTTGGGTAAATTGAGCCCCTCTTTCTTTCAGCCGAGTTTCCAATAAAAAGGGCATTGTGTCTGTGAGGCCCACGGCTTCTTCCTCTTCATTTGTGAAGCCCGCTATTTGGCGCCCCGAAACCAGGTAGCTCCCATCGGATAGTTGCACGTTGACCAAAGCAGCAGGGCCGTGACAAACAGCCCCCACACCACCCCCGGATTCATAAATGGATGCCACTACATCCTGCAAAGCTTCGTTGTCTGGAAAATCCCACATTGTTCCATGTCCACCTGCGAAAAATATGGCCACGTAGTTCTCTGTTCCCACGGTGTCCAGCGGTAGGGTCGTAGCCAGACCTTGCACCGCCTCCAGTGTATACCAAAATTCCTTGTTCACTGGATCCTCAAGATCGAAACTCTTTGGATCCATGGGAGCAAAACCTCCTCTTGGGCTCGCAAAGTCGACCTCGTAACCAGCTGTTTTAAAAACTTTCCAAGGGTGCGCCACTTCCGAGAGAAAATACCCCGTCGACTGATCTCCATCTCCTAACTGCCCATGGTTTGTCACAACCAAAAGAATCCTGTCTCCCGCGACCAGTGATGTAAATAGACACGGAATGGCTGCTACCAGAAAGCATGTTTTTCGAATTAAATTTTTCATAAGTCCCATTAAAACGATAAACCCGACCCTCTCAAACCCCGAATGCGAAAGACCCTGTGTTTCGAAAACCCAACTCATCCCGCCATTGCTTGACAAATAGGGTCAGCCCAATCCATAAATTTGCCATGTCCAGAAGCCTATTATTCGCAGTTCTGACCACACTTTCGCTCGCGGCACTACCGCAAAAATCTCAGGGAGAGGCCTATTTTTCTCTGAACCTATCCAGCCCACTCTTGTTGAGCGGATCAGCTGGTCTGTATGTCGGAGGTGATACGGAGTTAGGCGGCAAACCACTCCGCGCGACTTTCGAAGGGGAGGTGGGTATTGGCGGAGGAAAGATCCTGGCTGGGTTTGACACGATAGGAAGCGGATTTGGATACGGCTTGAAAGGTAGTCTCCTCCGCACCTGGTTCGAGCCCGTCGGCGCCGACCGAAACAACACCTACCTCGGAATGGAACTACAGGGCAGCTTGGCACCATTTATTGTCTCCTTGGGCGGATATCGACGCATCGAAGGCGACGGAGACGGTTGGCTGGGAACTCTTTCCCTGGGCTTCCGTTTTTAGGCAGCTACGCACTGAACTGCCTCGGTCCCGCATTCCCGTAGATTCCCGAGCTTATCTCGGTGCCGCACGCAGGTCCTTGAGCCCCATCAAGTGGCTGATCCAATCTCCTCTGCACCGCTCCACTCTAACGCTGGCGCTCGCAAGCGAGCACGCCACATAAATCCCCTCCCCCGTGACGTGTCCGCTTGCGGACGCCGGTGTCCAACTCCTCCGCTCCACTCCAACACTGGCGCTCGCAAGCGAGCACGCCACGCAAATCCTCGGAAAACTCCTTTCAGGAAAACCATTCATTACTAACGTCCTCGCCCATGATATTGATTTTTCTCGCGCACTTGCACAAGGAGGGGGGTTGTGCCAATCTCCATTAATGATTCGTTGCTGTATTCCGCTATGCGTAACCCTTGCCCTGTGCTTGCGCGCAGAGGTTGTGGACGTACAAGTCCGGGTTCTCGCAGTTGACTCGGAGAACCGCACCTTCACTCTGCTCCTGCCAACCGGAAAAGAATTGAGTCCGGTGAAGGCGTCTCCCGGGGACATAGCGATCGGTTACACCAATCAAGAGATTGAGGGGCGTTTAAATACCGATTCCTCTCCCCCCCGGATAGACACCATCTGGCCCGCCAACCCCATTCAGGAAAACGCAATGATCGGGGTGAATCGATCGATGATCCGAAAGGCTGCCGGACTGGGTAGAGGCCCAAGCTTGGCCCGGGGTGACTACCTTCCCGATTTTGCATTTTACAACCAGAGAGGTGAGATGGTTTACTCCACTAATCTTCGTCGGATGCCAACCGTATTGACTTTCCTCTTCACCCGTTGTGGCGATCCTAATATGTGTCCGGCTACGGCTGCACGACTTGCCGAACTTGGAACCCGGTTAGCCGAGGCGGGGCGGGATGATGTTCGGCTCGTTGCCCTCTCTTTTGACCCGGAATACGACACCCCCGGAATCCTCAACCAGTATGGTAACGCCATGGGAATGGACACCCCCCAGTTTGAATTATTGACGGGTGATGATGAAGCAATTCAGGCACTTCTGCGATTGGTTGGCGTGCGAACAATTGATGAAAACGGGACCATTGTTCACAACCTAGTCACCCTTCTCAGCGATGACCACGGTCGCATCGTTCTACGGCAAGACGGGAGCCGCTGGTCGGCTGACAGTATCTTTGAGAAACTGGAGACAATGCAGCAATGAAGAGTAGAATTACAAAATGGCCCGCCACGGTCGCCCTGACTCTCCTGTTTCTCGGGCTCTTTTTCGGGCTGCGTTCCATACCCGTCTCCCAGTGTCAATTCCTGCACTATGAGCCTGTAGAAACTGCCAACGCCACGGAAACGGAACTGTGCAGCGTCGCTCCCCTCCCCTTTGTAGATGTTGCAGCGAATCCATTTCCGGTAAAATTGCAGATGCACTCGATGAGTGCCGGAGAAGATCAAGAAGTGAAGATGCGCTTTTCGCTGCTGGCTCCCGACGGCAGCTACTTGTTGCCTCATGATTTGGCCATAACCCACACGCGTAAAATCCACCTTATGCTTATCGACGAGCAATTGGGTTCCTATCATCACCTTCATCCCGACCCCATCGGTGATTCGGGCGACTATGAAGTCCGTTTTGTTCCGAGATCCGCTCAGTACCGGTTTTTTGCCGAGTTTGTTCCCCTTCGGACCCGCCTCCTCGCTGTAGCCGATGGAGTTTTCGAAGTAAACCCGTCGAATGTCGTTACCGTTGAAGATACCATGCCGATCCACTTCGCCTTGCAAGGAATCGAAAAACCTCTTCGCCCGAACCGCGACCATCGCCTGGTCTTGCAACTGGAAAGCGAGGACGAATCGAAAGCCCTTCCCTTGGAGAAAACCATGGACGCTTACGCTCATCTGGTAGGCTTTGAAGACTCCCTATCAGGATACGCACACATGCACCCCATGACCGTCGACCCGACCATCAGCAACACTGCTGAAATGGAATTCCTCTTCCATCCGACCCGAAGTGGAAACTTTCGCATTTGGGTACAGGTCCGTGCTGAAGGTAAGGACATTTTCAGGCCCTTCGACGTGCAGGTGCTGTGATTCATCACCGCAAGTGGCGCGCACTCTTCAGAGTGAGCATCCTGGCGATCCTAACCTGCGTGATACTTTTCGGCTGCGATGGATCCGATCGTCGTGATTTAGAAAAATTCAGTAATTCCTACGCAACCCTACACGACTCCAAAGACGTGGAGGGCTTAATGGAATTGATACAAATTCGCGGCAACAATCCAGCACAACGCAAGTTGCTGAGAACGGTCCTCCTGGAAGAAACGCAGTCGCTCCTAGCCGACATCCAATTCGAGAGGATCAAGAGGGCAGAAGCGGACATCCTTGCTGAATCGTTACCAACACAGCCCACTTGGAGAGTCTACGTCATATTGAATACCGAAGATCGCTTCACCTCCGTGTGGCTCGCGGGGGAGACCGAAGACGGCTTGCGACTCCTTCTGCCAGCGGCGGAAACCATGCAGGAAATGGAATAGTGCGGGTGGTGGTGCGCCCTCTACTAAGTAACGAAAATCAGAAAAGTTACCGTCGAAATGTATGCCCTTCAGCAACCTGCATGGACCGCAAAGATTTCTTCACGGCCTCTTCGACTGGGGTCATCGTGATGCCAGCCTTGGCTAGCTTATCGCCATCCATCACACAATTGGATCGAGGGGCTATTGCTGCCACCTTCATGAATTCCAGCTCGGACGAGAAGAAGTCGAAATCTTCAGGAAAGGGGTTTGGCTTTCCTTCACTTTTTCTACGCTCTCCCTCCTCACGAATCCACTGCACCACTTGCGAGGTGTAGATAGGCCCGGGCTGTGTAACGTTGTAAATCCCCGGCTCAGCACCCTTCTCATAAGTTTCAAAGCACGCTCTAACATATTCATCGAGGTGAGAGATAGAATTCTCTGCCTCCAACAAGCGGGCATAGGCCATGACCTTGACCAAGTAGTTGCGGGGGCTCACCGATTCGTCGAACGGAATACGCAGGCGCCAGATGTAGCAGTTTTCCGCACCTTGGAGGAGTTCTTCCCCCAGGGCTTTCGTTCCGCTGTAGAAGCTGCAAGGACCTCTACGAAAAGAAAAATTTGGCTCGTCGTCCTCATTAAAACCCCGACCCGAGTAATGACGACCGCTAAAGATACAACCGGATGATACGTGACCCCAAGGGAGACCCTTCTCCTCGCAGGCTTCCCGGATCACACCCGGTAACACTCCATTCCCCTGGAGAGCATCCGCCTTGTGAAGCTCACAGGCATCCACGTTTGGCTTTCCAGTGTATCCAGCCGCATTGATCAGAAAGGAAGGCCTCTCCGTTGCGATGAAGGAAGACAGCGTGGCTTTGTCTGCATAATTCACTTCCGCCCGGGAAATATTACGAAAGGGAATACCCCGACCATCAAGGTAGGTTTGGAAGGCTGTGCCCACGTACCCGGAACCTCCGAGGAGGAGAACTTTTTTTGCGTGTCCGCTTGTCATCTATTTAGCCTTCAACACCAAACCGCGTGGGACAACCGAAAAAACAAGAAAGCCCCCGGTAGAAACCGAAGGCTTTTCTAAATTTTTTGAGCTCTGGTATGATGCTAAAAGGTATACTTTAGACCGATACCATAGGCGAAATGGTCACCTGGAAACGTTGCTGTCGCAGTAGGATTCGTGTTGGAGTTCGGCGTAAAGTAGTAATCTACATCGATATCAGTCGCGACATAACGGAGGTAGATGTTCGCGGACAAGTGCTCAATAATCTGAATATCCAAACCACCACCTAAAACAAAGCCGGTGGTATTCTCGGTCTCGAATCGATTAATAACGTTGGATCCACCATCTGAAAAGGTCCATTCATCCCTGGGATTGAAATCAACCCCGTAAAAAGCGACACCAATTTCGGCAAAAGGGGTAAAGGCACTTCCGTTTTCAAAACGTCCGAAGCCGTAGAGGATGGGGCCACTCAAATCAAACGTTCCATCCCCTCCACCACTGTCGAGAGTCTTAACCTTAAATTGATCATACGAAATCCCGAGACCGAAGTAAGGAGTGATCGCATATTCCAGGTAGATGTAAAAAGGTGCTGGATCCTGTTCCTCCGTCGTCTGATTCAAACTGCCGATGAAGGATCCGTTAAACTCTTCCCCGCTTTCAGTATCTGTAAGGGTATACCAAAGCATGCGTGTTCCGATGGAGAGGCGGCCCTTGATGTAGTTTTCGTAGAAACTATCCGGCTCGGTATAGGGAATCACCTCTGCCTTCCGGGGTGCCGGCTGGATGGTCGTCGTCTCGGTAATTGTTTCAGGCGTTTCCTCCACGACCACTGATTCTTCAATCTCAACCGGCTCTTCGACCAGAATTGTCTCATCGGAAGGCCTAGTCATAGCCGCCTCATCCACCATCAGAGCTTCGGACTCTACCACTACGTCGGTCTCGCCAACGATATTTTCCTCCGTCATTTCAGGAGATGGAGGCGGAATATCAGCTTCCTGAGCTTCCGCTTCAGCGAATAAGAATGCCCCTGAAATCAGGAGTACAGAGTGAGAGAGTCGTCGATATAAGTCTTTCATAATTCTATTTATGGAGCATCTCCTAAACCAATTTGATTTGTAAAAGGCAATTATTATCTTTTTGAAATCACGCGAGCAGGCACTCCAACCGCTACACTGTGATCGGGAATATCCTGATTCACGACTGCCGAAGCTCCTATCACGGTCCCACTCGAGATCCTAACCCCGTCAAATACCACCGCGTGGGCTGCAACCCACACGTCGTCTTCAATCGTGACGCCACCCTTCCCCTCGAAATCATACTGTTGATTCATCGGGATATCGGTTCGATCCGTATGATACGCACCGCCCCCCAGGATATAAACATAGGCGGCGATCATGACATCCTCGCCGATATCGACCGCATTCGAGGAAAATACCTCGGCATGAAAGCCAATGTTACTACGGGCGCCCACACGAATCTGGCCGCCCTTGCAGGAAAGAATGGAACCCCTCCCAACAAAGACCCCCTCCTCCAGATGAATTCCGGAATCGTCGCCACCCTTCGCATCGAGAAGAACGCCGTCATCGATAATGACCCCATTGCCCAAGCGAATTTTACCCGGATGCCGCAAGACCACGTCCCGGCCGAAGATCACTCCTTTGCCGCAATCGCCAAGTATAAGGGGATACAGGGTTTTTCTCAGCAACAATCCCAGTGCCCCTGGAATCCACGAGGCAAAGAGCTGCACAAACTCGTAGAGAAAGAGATCCCACCAGCTGCGCGACCCAATTACCAGATCCTGGTAACGCCGCAGACTGGACTCACCCTCCCCGGAAATTTCCGACTGCACTTTGAAACGCTTTGAGTCCGTCATGAGGTTACCATAACTCCCACCGCATTCGCGGCAAGCCTGTGAGAGAGTGGGTTAGACCGTGCGGAAAAGACGCAACCGACCTGCAGAGAAATCACTACTTGCGCCGATTTCTCGGCCCGAAACTCCGAATAGGAGCATTCCGATTCGAATTCACGTTGCGCAGGCGATAGGTGATGCGCGCCTTGTCCAAATCGTAAGGACTCATCACCATCTTCACCGTATCACCGGTTGTGATCTTGATAAAATGCTTCCGGAGTTTACCCGAAATGTGCGCAAGGACGCGGTGGCCATTGGCCAATTCAACACGAAACATCGTACCGGGCAGGACGGATACGATCTTTCCTTCAACTTCTACTTCATCATCGGGCATAATATACTTTGTTACTTGTGGTTGCGCAAAAACCACCCCCGTGTCAAGGCATCCCACACATCGCAACACTCCCATCTTGCGAGTTTCATACCCGGCAAAACGAAATTGCGGCCCGACTACTTCTTCCGTTTTGAGTTCCAGCTCTTGCGGTCCTCCAAGTAATTCGCCAATTTGACATTCTTATTTACCGAAAAGAAAACAGTGAACTGTCCTTTTGAAAAGAAATTCCCGTCGCAACTCGATCGCAACGACGAATTCTACATGTGTCTTGCCTACAATAAGGCAATCGAGGCCTGGAAAGCAGACGAAGTTCCCGTGGGAGCGGTTATCGTTGTTGAAGGGGAAATCGTTGCCGCCGCCCACAACGAAGTTGAGTCTACCGGCGACCCCACGGCCCATGCTGAGGTCTTGGCCATCACACAAGCCTCCCGATTTCTGGGGGATCATCGCCTAAACGCGATGACCCTGTATGTCACCAAAGAGCCCTGCCCTATGTGTGCAGGAGCACTTATTATGAGCCGGGTCGGCCGGGTCGTCTTTGGAGTTCCCGATCCCAAAATGGGATTTCTCGGGGGGGCTGGCGACGTCCTGAAAGTCCCCACCCTCAACCACTATCCGGTCGTCACCTCGGGGGTGCTCGCCGAGGAATGTCACCTACTTTTACAGGCATTCTTCAGCGAGAAGAGAAAAATAAAACGCGGTGGATAGTTGACGCACCCCCACCCCCGCCCTCAACGTAATGACTCTATCTATTAGAAACCAACCAAAGAAAACTATGGCTTACCAACTACCAGATCTTCCTTTTGCCTACGATGCTCTCGAACCGCACATTGATGCGCGCACGATGGAGATACATCATAGCAAACACCACAATACCTACATCACAAAGCTCAACGGAGCCCTTGAAGGCCACGAGCTGGCGGAAAAGCCCGTCGATGAAGTGATCGCAAATCTATCTGCCGTCCCTGAAGGCAAGCAAACTGCCGTCCGAAACAACGGTGGCGGTCACTCGAACCACTCTTTCTTCTGGCAAATCCTCAGTGGCACCGGAGGCGGAGGCCCTACCGGAGAGCTGGCTGAGGCCATTGAGAAAGAACTCGGCGGTTTTGACGCGTTTGCAGAAGCCTTTGCAGCCGCAGCAACCGGTCAATTCGGTAGCGGTTGGGCTTGGCTGATCGTCAAAGCTGACGGATCCTTGTCCGTATGCTCGACAGCAAACCAAGATAGCCCACTCATGAGCGGCGTCGTCGATTGCCCCGGCACACCCGTCATCGGCTTGGATGTGTGGGAGCACGCCTACTATCTAAACTACCAGAACAAACGCCCCGACTACATCGCGGCCTTCTGGAAGGTTGTCGATTGGGGCAAGGCCAACGAGAACTATCTCGCGGCGAAAAGCTGAAGAAAATCTCTCGAGATCTTTAAATATTTCAACGGCCCGGATTTCCGGGCCGTTTTTTTTTGGCCCGTTTCCCGCTCGCGCTCGTTCAGTATTCTATTTGTGATCAGAAGCCGCGATGGCACTACCCAAGGCACAGAACCCCCTCGATTGGATTACCCAGCTCTGGAACATTGCCTTTGGATCCAAAGTAAAGTCTCCCGCGGATAACTGGCTTCTCGGGCCGATTGGTGAGATCGGCGGGATTTCCGACCGATTTGTCCAATCCCTGGCTGATTCCCAAAACTTAACCATCTCTTGGAACGAAGCCTCATCCGGATTGGTCGAGGATCTCGATGGCTATTCCTTTCCCATTGAATCCCTCAATCCAAAAATTCGAGATTTCTACAGACATACCCCCAATTATGAATTCGAAGTCTGGACGGAATGGCGGCCAATCTTCAGCAACTTCGGCTGTTTGATTTATCGCCTCTTCAGCCGCCGGGTGCAGCAGTTGAACTTGCCTCGAAAACCACTCGATACCGCCCGCGG
>Ga0222662_1000381_pt1 | contig 37611 bp, 21 predicted proteins | sample AntAcemetagen600_FD_179821 | JGI IMG/M metagenome (GOLD analysis project Ga0222662, IMG submission 179821) | Saline water microbial communities from Ace Lake, Antarctica - #600 | ecosystem: Environmental > Aquatic > Non-marine Saline and Alkaline > Saline | place: Antarctica: Ace Lake... | reverse complement strand
TCCCCTCGCTGGGCATGGCCCCGAAGCTGCCCGTGCACAAGGCCGAGATTCCAGACCCCATCGCTGAGCCCACCCCGGAGGAGACCCCCGAGCTGCCCACGCTGTCCGAGGTGTCGGAGCCGGCGACGCCTGCGCCGCGTCCCCCGCCTTCCCCCGGCGAAGCAGCCCCGCCCGACATCGCGCGCACCGAGGAGCTGCCACCGGAGGAGGAGCCCAACCCCATCGCCGCCCGGCCCGCCTGCGAAGGCGAGAACACCCTGAAGATCCCCAGCACAGGCAACCAGCAGGTCTCGATCAACGGCTCCGAGGCTCGGTTCCCCCCGTTCGAAGTCGTGCTCGCCGCAGGCATGCACCGCGTGGAGCTCGTCGAGTCGAAGTACCACCTGCCCCGGGTCTTTGACGTGGAGGTCTGCGGCGGCACTCCCCCCAAGCTCGCCAGCCTGGTCCAGAAGCTCAAGCCCTCGCGCCTGCGCCTCGCCGGCTACCCACCCTCCGCCAACGTGGTCCTCGACAGCCGGGTGCTCGGCTCGGTCGGCGACCACCCCAGCGTGCTCCTGGACCAGCTCAAGACCTACAGCCTGCAGATCGTGCAGGACGGGGAGACCCTGGGGCAGCACACGATCACCCGCGGAGAGTCGCCGCCCCAGCTGCTCCCCGGCGAGACGCGCACGCTGAACGCTCCCTGAAGGCCCCCTGGGCGTCGATGCACGGGCGAAGCGCCCCTGGACTTGCTATCAAGCTGGTAACGCAAGGAACCCAACCGGGGGGCTGGCGACGGCCAGCGAGGGGGCAGGATCGACGGACTACGACGGATCGCGCGCATCGCGCTCGGCGCCATCTCGGCGACCGCACTGTCTGGCTGTCTCTGGATCCCCGGCCTGTTCCCGGAGAAGCTCGACCCTCCCGAGCCCGACCCGGACACCCGCGCCTCGTCCCACTGCCTGCCCTACGTGCGCCGCCCGGTGCTGCTCGGCGAGACCACGGGTGAGCGCACCTTCCAGTGCCGGGTGCTCGTCCCCGAAGACGCGACCTGGACGCTGTCGTTCGCCGATCCCGTACAGCCGTCCCTCAGCGCGCCGGCCCTGAACTCCTTTGTCATCGCTCGGGGCGTCAAGTCCGTGGTCCTGCACCGCGACGACCTGCCGTTTGCCCCCTACCCCTACGAGGCGCTGCTGGTCCTCGACAACGGCTCGGGCACGGTGGACTGGCCGATCTTCGTGCTCCCCCACGTCGATGCCGCCTGGCCCACCCCGGAGTCGGAGGGATGAGAGCGCGCGCCTTGCTGCTCGTGCTGCTCGTGACCGGGTGCGAGGTCGAGCCGCCCAGCACCGCGCCTTCGCGGATCCTGGGCGTGCATCTGCACTCCGACGGACAGGCCGCCCTGATGCGCAGCCAGCCTGCGGGCGAGCACTTCTGGTCGGGCCGGCAGAACGAGACCGTCGCGGTACAGATGACCGCGCCCGTCACCGCGCGCTCGGTCGTCACTCCTCAGCTCGATGGCTCCTTCCCACCGCCCGAGGAGGTCTATGTGTTCCTCGACGGCGCGGGCGAGCTCGGCGACACCAGCCGCGAGCTCGACTCCACCCTGACGTTTGAAGAGCGGATCCTGCCCTCGACATACAACGTGCTCGTCGCGCCTGACGGGCTGATGGGTCGCCACCCCGCGCGCTTGATCACCCCGGTGACCTTCCAGAGCGACACCCCCGCCGCCAACCCGTTGGACTGGTCGCTGCCCGCGACGTCGCTCGTGAATGGCGTGGTCGTCACGTGGTCCACCAACCAGCCGGTGCCCGACGCCGTCGTCAGCGTGTTCCGCGCCACCGAGCCACGCCTGCCGGTCGGCGTCACCGTCCTCACCGACGCCAGCGGGGCCTTCGCGTTCGAGGTCCCCGAGGGCACCTACGACATCGTGATCTCGGGCCCCAGCGACGGCAGCGTGCCCATCCCCCCGGTGCGCTTGCTCAACCAGCGGCTGCCTCTGTTCCAAGGGGTTCTGTTGCGGGCCGAGGTCCCGGTGGTCCCGGTGGTCCCCGTGCGCGGCCGACTCGCGAGGCCGCTGTCCGAGGAGTCCGTGGTGGGGCGGGTCCGGCTCGAGGGCCGGCTCGACGACGGCCTCAACGGCGCGAGCGGGATCCTCATGGGGCGCTACCAGGTGGAGTTCGAGACCGAGAGCGACGGCTCGTTCGAGATCGACCTGCCCGCCGGCGACTACTCCGCGCTCGCCATCCCCCGCTACGACCGAGTCATCGACACCCAGACCGGACTCGGCCACCTGGAGTTCGAGGTGCCGTTCGGCGCCACCTCCGTGCAAGGTCTCATCGTGCCCATGGAGACCACCGCGTCCGTGCGCATCGAGGCCTACAACCCCGGCGGCGCGCCCATGGTCGGGGCCACGATCGTGCTGCGGATGAAGGAGCCACCTCGCTACTCGTGGAGCGTGCTGACCGGCGGGCCCGACCCCACCGGGCAGGGCAACAACGAGTTCGAGGGCGCGTTCGCGGGGCAGGTGATCGCTGGCGAGTACGACATCGAGCTCATCCCGCCGCCGGACGCCGACGGCAACGCGCGCCTCGCGCGGGTCCAGGCCACGGCGCTGCTCAAGGACAACGTCGTGGTGCTCCAGGCCCTGCGCTCAGACCGCGTGCAGGGGTTCGTCTTTACCCAGGGCGAGGCCTCGGTGCCCGACGTGCACGTGATGGTCCGGGACCCCGACACCGGCGCGCTGTGGGACAGCACCCTGTCGCGCAAGGACGAGTTCGACGGGGTGTTCGAGGTCGTCGTTCCCCGCTGACCAGAGAGGTGATCCCCTACTCCTCGGGCGGCCAGGCCGGCCCCAGCGGGAGCGGGCGCTGCCCGCCGCTCTCCGCCGCCAGCTTGCGGTCCAGGCTCCACTCCCACCACGACGCCGCGTAGTTCTTCACCACCGGATATCCGAGGCGGTGCAGCACGTACCAGGTGTGGGCGCTGCGGACCCCGCCGGTGCAGTACGTGATGATCCGGGCGTCGGGCCGGATCCCCTTGTCGAGCAAGATGGACTGCATCGTCTCGACGGGCAGCAGCTTGCCGCTCTCATCGAGCAGGCTGCGCCACGGAAGGTTCACCGCGCCGGGGACGTGACCACCGCGCAGCGCGCCATACAGCGGAGCATCGGGCGCGCCTCGGAACTCGCCGGGCTCCCGCACGTCCACCAGGACCGTCTCCCAGTTGTCTTTGTCCCGGGACCACGCCTGCACTTGCGGCTTGCGGGCGATGTACTTGTCCACGACCGTGGCCTTGAACTCGGCCGGCGCCCGGGTCACGTCGCCACGCTGCCGGGGCAGCTCTGCCGCCGTCCACGCCGAGTAGCCGCCATCCACCAGGCTGACCTTGCGCGCACCGAGATACTCGAGCGTCCAGGCGAGGCGGGCTTCTTCGCCCCACAGCGTGGCCGGGTCCCCAAAGACGATGGTCCAGCCGTCCTTCGCCACGCCCTTGGCCGCGAACAGGGCGGCGAGGCGGTCCAGATCCGCGTCGAGCTTGCCGGTGATCAGAGTGGCGCTCTCGTCCCGAAACTCCGTCCAGTCGGCGTGCACCGCGCCGGGCGCGTGCCCCTTGAGGTACAGCTTCTTGGGCCGAGCATCGAGGAACGAGACGCCGGGGTGGCCGATGAACAGCGCCGCCTCTTTGGCGGTGACGACCATCGGGGCCTCGTCGGGCACGACCTGGTCGGGATGGGCAGGCTCGGGATAGGTGGCCTTGGGCGCGCACGCCGTGGCGATCAGCGCGAGCAGGCTCGAGAGCGCGGCGCGGGTGAGGAACAGGAATCGGCGCAGCCAAGCGGGTCGCGCCGAGCCCGCGAGCGCGGCAGGATCGGTCTGATAGGCTCGCTCGCGAGGGGCTCGGGACACGCAGTCGCCTCCGTTTCGACGGGCCTGGGCGCCCGACGGAGGACATCCTATCCGGCCTCGCCTCGCATCCCACATCTCCTCGCTCCTCGGTCTCGCGCTGCGCGTGGTCGTGCTGGGTACGTGCGTGGGTCTGCTGGCTCCCAGGACCGCGTGTGCGCAGGACGCGGACGAGGGTCCGATCATGACCCGCGAGGAGGCCGAACAAGCGGTGCGAGACCAGCGCGAGCGCCTCGCACGGGAACAACTGCAGCAGGCCAAGCTCGGCTTTGAGCGAGGCGAGTTCGAGCGCGCGATCACCCTGTTCGACGATGCGCTGAGCTCGCCAGTGAAGATCCGCAGCGCCGACGATCTTCACGATGGCTTCCTGCACTACGCCTTCACGCTGGTGCTGCAGGGCAACAAGCTCAAGGCGCTCGAGAAGCTCCAGACCGCGTTCGAGCTCAAGCCCCAGTACTCACCCAGCCCGGTGACCACCCGCCCCGACCTGCTGGAGTTCTACGAGGAGCAGCGCGCGCTCTTCCTCGCGAGCGGCGGCATCCAGCGGCTGCCCACCGAGCTGTTCCCCGAGCTCGCCCAGGGCAGCGGCGTCGTTCGGGTGCGGCGCGAGCTGCCCATCCCGCTCTTCGGCATCCGGCTGCGCCAGCTGGGCCGGCCGTCGCTGGCGAACGCGCTCATGGGCCTCGAAGTGACCGGTCTGAGCGCCAACCTCGCCGGCTGGATCGTGTACGCCGCGCAGCTGAGCGACTTCAGCCTCGGTGGTCAGCGCGCCGCGACCGCGTTCAAGGTCCTCATCCCCGCCGGATTCGGGATCTGGTGGGGCGCGGTGAGCGCCGAGCTCATTATCTCAGCGGTGCTCAATCGACACTCCAAGGCGGCCCTCACCGCCGGGCGCCTGCCGTTCTCTGGGCTCCCCGAAGAGCGGCGCTTGAGGCTCCAGGCGCGGGATCGCCATGCGCGGCGCCGGGGCCCCGCGATCGTGCGAGGCAGCGCCGGCGGCATCGTCATCACCAGTTGGTGATTCGGCCCGGTTCGGTCCCTCGGTCGGGCTGATATCCTGCGGCGGTGCCGTACCTGACGTATTCCAATGACGACGGTGTCCAACGCTTCGAGATCACCCGCAAGTTGACGGGGATCGGCTCAGCGGCGGACAACACCGTGCACCTGATCGACCCAGCGGTGCTCTCGTATCACTGCCAGCTCTTGCGTGACGGCAAGAACTGGGTGCTCAGCTCCATGGATCGGGAAGCCCTGATCATGGTGAACGGCAAGGAGCGCCGGCACTACAAGCTGCAGGACGGCGACCTGCTGATGCTGGGTGGCACCGAGCTGGCGTGGTCGGTGGACGCGCCCACGGAGCAGCTGACGACCACGATGTCGTCTCGTCCCCGGGTGGCTCCGGTGGCCGGCGGCCCAGACCCCCGCTTCGACAAGCTCGTGCGGTTCTCCGAGAAGCTCCTCATGGGCATGGAGGTGGCGGACATCTTCAAGGTGCTGCTGGACTCGGTCATCTCGCTGACCGGCGCGAGCAAGGGCTTCCTGATCCACATCTCGGGCGACCGCATGGTCATCCCCGCGGCCCGCAACGTGGACCGGGTGGACATCGGCAGCGACCCGTCGCAGGTCTCGGACTCGATCGTCGCGCGCGTCATCAAGCAGCGCAAAGCGATCATCATCAGCGACGCCATGAACGACACCATCCTGGGCCAGTCCCGCTCGGTGGTGGATCTGCAGCTCAAGTCGGTGATGTGCGTGCCGCTGCTCGCCAAGGACACCCTCATCGGCGTGCTCTACGTGGGCAACGAGGGCCTGGGAACGCTGTTCGGGCCGGCCGATCTCGAGCTGCTCAAGGTCTTCGCCGGCCAGGCAGGCCTCATCCTGCAGAACGCGCTGCTGCTGGACGAGCTTCGGGTCGAGAACCTCGATCTGGCCCGGGATCTCCAGGCTGGCCAGGGTCTCGGCGGCGCGATGATCGGCAACCATCCCAAGATGGTCACGGTCTTCCGTACCCTGGACAAGATCGCCCCCACCGACATCTCCCTGCTCGTCACCGGCGAGACGGGCACCGGCAAGGAGCTGGTCGCCCGGGAGCTGCACGTGCGCAGCAACCGCCGCGACAAGCCGTTTGTGTCCATCAACTGCGGCGCCATCCCCGAGAACCTGCTGGAGAGCGAGCTGTTCGGCCACAAGAAGGGCGCGTTCACCGGCGCCGTGGCCGACAAGCAGGGCAAGTTCGAGGACGCGCACACCGGCACCCTGTTCCTGGACGAGATCGGCGAGATGCCGATGAAGCTGCAGGTCAAGCTCCTGCGGGTGCTGCAGCAGCGGGAGATCGAGCGGGTCGGCGAGGGCAAGCCGCGCCCCGTGGACATCCGGGTGATCTCGGCGACCAACAAGGATCTGCAAGAGGAGATCGGCTCAGGCCGCTTCCGCGAGGACCTGTTCTATCGGCTGAACGAGATCCACGTAGAGCTGCCGCCTTTGCGGGCCCGCGGCGACGACGTGGTGCTCATCGCCCAGCACATCCTCGCTCGCTACAAGAAGCTGTACCCGGGCAAGGCCAGCGGGTTCTCCAGCGAAGCGGTCGACGGCATCCGCGACTACGTGTGGCCGGGCAACGTGCGGCAGATGGAGAACCGGGTAAAGAAGGCGCTCGTGCTGTCCGAAGGGCCCATGCTGACGCCGGAAGACCTCGGGTTCGGCGGCTCGGAGAAGCCCCAGCGGCGGTGGAAGCCTCTCAACGATGCCCGCGAAGACTTTCAGACGCGCTACATCAAGGAGTGCCTGGAAGCTCACGAGTGGAACAAGGCCGCGACGGCGCGGGCGCTGGACGTCGATCCGCGCACCATCTTCCGCTACGTCGAGAAGTTCAAGGACGACTAGCGGTGCGTGAGCGCACCGTGCAACGGGGGGCAGCGATGCGGGTCTACGGGCTGACGGGGAACATCGCGTGCGGCAAGTCGCTGGTGGAGCGGGTGCTGCGCGAGCACGGCGTGCCGGTCATCGACACGGACCAGGTGGCCCGGCAGATCGTGATGCCGGGCACCATGGGGCTCGAGGACATCCGGCGGCGCTTCGGCAGCGCGGTGCTGCGCGACGGAGCCCTGGACCGGGCGGCGCTCGGCGCCATCGTCTTCGCGGACCCAGACGCGCGTCGGGATCTCGAAGCCATCACCCATCCCCGGATCTTCGCCCGCACCGCCGAGCAGGTGATGGCGTTCGGCGAACAGGGTCACGAACTCGTGGTCGTGTCCGCGGCGCTGATGGTCGAGTCGGGGAGCTGGCGCAACTACGCCGGCGTGCTGGTGGTGACGTGCCCCCCCGACCAGCAGCTCGCCCGGCTCATGGCCCGGGACACGTTCACGCTCGAAGAAGCGCAGATGCGCATCGCGAGCCAGCTGCCTCAGGCCGACAAGGCCGCCATCGCCGAGCGGGTCATCGACAACGGCGGAACCATCGAGCAGACCACCGCCCAGGTACTAGGCTGGTTGGAGGCGGTGCGGGAGCTCGACGCCTGACGCGCCATCCCGGCTCCACAAGGGCGGGCGGATCGGGGTACCGTGGTACCTCGGATACGTGCCGTCAGCGGAGGGCAACGCGCCAGTGAATGAGGGCCAGGACGAGGGTGAGATCAAGCCAGAGGAGCTGGTGGAGGACAAGAGCGGCGCAGCGCCGCCGGCCTCTTCCCGGTCGCGGCGTCGGGATCCGCTCATAGGAGCGACGCTCGACGGGCGCTACGAGGTGCAGCGCCTGATCGCCCGGGGCGGCATGGGCCGGATCTACTCGGCCGAGCAGAGCGCGCTGGGACGCAAGGTCGCGCTCAAGGTGATGGATCTGGGCTACTCCGAGGACCTCGACCCCGACTTCCAGAAGCGCTTCTTCCTCGAAGCGTCCACCTGCGCGCAGCTGTCGCACCCCAACACCATCCGGGTGTTCGACTACGGCGCCGACGGCGACATCTGCTTCATCGCCATGGAGCTCATCCAAGGCAAGACGCTGCTTCAGGCCATCCACGACAGCGCGCCGTTCGGCGCGGAGCGCACCCTGCACATCGCCCGCCAGATCTGCGGTTCGCTGAGCGAAGCCCACGGCAAGGGCATCATCCACCGCGATCTCAAGCCGTCCAACGTGCTGCTCACCCAGCACGGCGAGGAGAAGGACTACGCCAAGGTGCTCGACTTCGGGCTGGTGAAGCTCCTGCGGGAGGACGCTCAGGAGATCACCCGCTCAGGGCTGTTCCTCGGCTCGCCCAACTACATGTCGCCCGAACAGATCCGCTCCAAGGACGTCGACCAGCGCAGCGACCTGTACTCGCTCGGCGTCATCCTGTTCATGGCGCTCACCGGGCGGGCTCCCTTCAAGCGCGACAGCTCCATCAACGTGCTGCTCGCCCAGCTCGAAGAGGCGCCGCCGATGCTCGCGGACGTGGCGCCGAACACCGACGCGTCTGCGGCGCTGCAGTGGACCGTGATGACCTGCCTGGAGAAGGACGCCAACGCCCGCTTTGGCTCGGTGGACGAGCTGAACAAGGCGTTCAAGGCCTGCCAGCAGGAGCTGCGGGGCGAGATCGACGCTCCGCTCCACCTGCGGCTGGAGGCGGGCAGCGTGGTGGTGTCTACGGTGCCGCCGGGGATGGACCCGATGCGGGCGCACGGCCTGCAAGGGAGCCTGCGCACCGGTGCGCAGGAGGACACCGTGGAGACGTCGGCCCTGGACCTGCCCCGGCCCACGTTCGGCTACACGCCGTCGGTCGGGAGCCAGAGCCGCGCGGGCTGGTCCCAGTCGTCCAGCGTGCGCCGCCCGCCAGGCTCACCCATGCCCATCGGGACGCAGGGCTCCCGCCCGTTCACCGACTCCGACACCGTAGAACACCCCAGCGCAGTCCGGCCGCCGATGCAGCATCCGCCCTCTCTCGCTCCCCGCGCGGCGCCCGTGCCGACCGCGCCGGTCCGCGGCCCGCTCCAGGCCGAGCCGACCCCCATCGCGCCCGAGTCCACCGACAGCAAGCGCAAGCGTCGCAAGGCGGCGCCACCGCCGACCTTCTGGGAGAAGTACGGGGTGCTCAGCCTGTCGCTCCTGGCGCTGCTGCTGGCCATCGCCGCAGTGGGATTGCTGATCGAGCCCCGGGACGACGGACGCAGCGAGGGTCAGTCTCTGGACGTCGCGTTGTCCACGGAGGTCACCGTGCCTCTGGTCACCGAGCCCACCAACGCCAGCGTGCTCAAGGACGGCGCCTTGCTCGGGACCACGCCGCTCGATCTCGTCATGCCCGCGGGCGCCACCTGGGAGCTCGTCCTCTCGGCGCCCGGCTGGGAGTCACGGACCGTGACGGTGTCCTCGTCCGCGCCTCCGGCGCCGCTCACCCTCACGTCGAGCTCCAACGCGCCGCCGGACCTCGTGCCGGTGGTCAAGGGCACCCCCACCTCTCCCGCAGCGGACAAGCCTCGCCCCCGGCCCTCGACGAATCGCCCCGCGCCTCGGGTCAAGAGCACCCCTGCGACCGCGCAGCCTGCGCCCGCACAACCCGCGTCCGAACCCGCGGCCGAGCCTGAGCCCGACCCCACGCCGGCGCGCAAGGAAGAGCCGACCCCCGCCGCCGAGGAGCCAACGCCGAAGAAGATGCGCATGAACGACGTGCGTGACCCTTGGGCCAACTGAGCCGGACCCGGTGCCCCCGCGGCCTCTGCTGGTAGACTCGACTTCGATGCGTGCGCTTCCAGCAGCCTTTGCGCTGATCCTCTCTCTTGCTCAGCTCGCGGTGGTGTCCCCCGCCCTCGCCCAGTCCGGAACGGACGATCGGGCGCGGGAGCTCTTTGAGAACGGCGCCCGCCTCTACGACGAGGGGCTCTACGACGAAGCCATCCAGGCGTGGCAGGCCGCGCACGGACTCAGCCCCGACAAGCACCTGCTGCTGTTCAACATGGCGAACGCGTACGAGCGATTGGGCCGCTATCAGGAGGCGCTGGACTACCTCAACCGGTACCGCGCGCTGGCGCCCAACGACGAGCGCGAGACGCTGGAGCGGCGGATGCGCAGCATCGAGCGGCGCATCGCAGAGATCAAGGAGCGCGCAACGAGCGGCGGCGGCGGCGATCCGCTGCTGGACTCGGGTCAGTCCCAGATGACCGTCAAGAGCACCAGCGGCGGCGGTGGCGGAGCCACCACGGGCCCCAACCCGGGCGGGTTGGCCCTGGTCGTCGGTGGAGGCGTAGGCCTGGCGGTGGGCGGCGTGTTTGGCGGGCTCGCCCTGAGCGAGCGGCGCGCAGCCCAGGCGATGTGTGTGCAGAGCCCCGGGGACGCGCTGCTGTGCCCCAGCGAGGCGAAGATCCACATCGACAACGACCGCACCTACAGCCTGGTCTCGGACATCGCGTTCATCGCCGGGGGGGTGGCGCTCGGCGCGGGCGTGATCGTGTGGGTGGTGGACGCCACCAGCGGGGGCAACAAGACCTCAAACCTGCGGCTCATCCCGTCCGGCGGGCCTCAGGGCGCCGCCGTCACTCTCACCGGGCGGTTCTGATGCGCGGACTTCACACCGCTCTGCTCGCCGGCGCGGCGCTCCTGGGGCTGTCTTGCTCCATTGGGGTGGTCAAGCCTGACTCCTGCACCGAAGACTCGGCGTGTCGCACGGCGTTCGGACCGAACTTCCAGTGCGGCGAAGACGGGCTGTGCGCGCTGGGATCCTGCACGTCGGACCTGTCTTGCAAGGACACCCTGGGCATCGGATGGGCCTGCGGGGATGACAGCTTGTGCTTCGAAGCGGCGCCCCCCGCCCGCTGCAGCTCCACGCCGCCGACGCTGCTGACTGCGCCCGCCCAGCACCAGGACGACCTCATCATCGGCAGCATCTTCGACCAGGGCGACTTCGAGATCATGGTCAAGGCGGCGCGCCTCGCGGTCTTGCAGGTGAACGACCGGGACGGCCTCGGTGGGCGGCCCGTGGGCATCATCGAGTGCACCAACGAAGAGGACGCGAGCCTGGATGCCATGACCGCCGAGGAGGCCACCGCCGCGGTGGGGATCATCCTGGTGGAGCGCTATGGCGTCCCAGCGATCGTCGGGCCGGCGACGTCGGGCCGCAGCGAGGTGGCGTACAACGCCCTGAGCCCCTACGGGACGATGATTATCTCGCCGTCGGCGACGTCACCAGCGCTGACCGACATCGACGGGCTCCCGCCCCACACCGACGCCAACCCAGGTCTGTTCTGGCGCACGGCGCCGCCGGACTCTCTGCAGGGGCGGGTCATCGCCGAGCAGATGATCGACGTGCTCGGGGTCAGCAACGCCGCGGTGGTGCACGAGACCGGCGCGTACGGCGAGGGTCTCGCCGAGGTGTTCCAGGAGAACTTCGTGGGTGGCGGGCGCACTGCGCAGGCCTTCCCCTTCGCGAACGCCACCGACCTGGCGACCATCACCGCCTCGGTCAGCGCCGGGACGTTCGACGAAGTGCTGGTCATCAGCTCCCAGACGGGCGACGTGGCGGCGTTCCTCAACGCAGCGGCGGGCATCGGCGGCTTTGAGAGCATGGGGATCTTCCTCACCGATGGGGCCCGGGACCAGCAGCTGCTGGACGAGACCGCCGGCATCGCGGACAGCCTGTATCCCAACATCCGCGGCACCGTCCCGGCCAACCTGCAGGGTCTGGTCTACAACACGTTCTCCGCGGCCTACAACATCGTCTTCAACGGCGAGGACCCCGCAGACTTCGGGTTCTCAGCGCACGCGTGGGACGCGAGCTGGCTGGTGCTCGTGGGCGCAGCGTGGGCCGACAGCCAGGAGGGCGGCATCACCGGGCTGAACATCGCCAAGGGGCTGCGCAACATCAGCGCGGGTCCGGAGCTCGATCTGGGACCCACGGACTGGACGAGCATCCGCGCCAACTTCGCACAGGGCACGAGCGTCAACATCAGCGGGGCCTCCGGCGCGCTCGACTACGACGACGCGACGGGCGAGACCACCGCGCCCATCATCGTGTGGGTGATCAGCGGACCGGGTGACTCGTTTGAAGACGTGGACTGCGTGGACTACGCGTCCGGTCCGTCGCTGTGCCCCGAGCTCGGCGATGACGACGACGCGACCGGCGACGACGACGACGCGACCGGCGATGACGACGACGCGACGGGCGACGACGACGACTCGGCCAGGTAGCCGCTCAGCTCCCGCGGTGATCCAGCTGCTCGCGGACGAGCCGCAGCAGCGCGTCGGGATCAAATGGCTTCTGCAGCAGCGGAGTCCTGCGGAACTCGGGTGAGTCCAGCGCCCCATGGCTGTAGCCGCTGGCGAGGATGATGGGGGTCTTGACGCCCCGGTCCCATAGGACCCGCGCGACGTCCGCGCCGCCCATCTCGGGCATGACCACGTCCATGAAGAGCAGGTCGAACTCCTCTCCAGAGTCCAGCAGCGCCAGCGCCTCCGCGCCGTTGGTCGTCGAGACCACCCGGTAGCCGCTGCGCCGCAAGACCCGCTCGATGACCGCCCGGACCAGCGGCTCATCTTCGGAGAGCAGGATGCGCTCCAGCCCTGCCGGCACGGCCCCCTCGGGCACTCCGGAGATCGCGGCGGCCGACGCCAGCACCGAGGGCAGGTAGACCTTGATGGTGGTGCCTCGCCCCGCCTCCGAGTAGACGTGCATCATCCCCTCGTGCCGCTGCACGACCTCGTAGGCGATGGTCATTCCGAGCCCGGTCCCGTTGCCCAGCTCCTTGGTGGTGAAGAACGGCTCGAAGATCCGGTCTTGCAGCTCGGCCGGGATGCCCACTCCCGTGTCGCTCACCTGAATGAGCACATAGCGCCCCGGGCGCGCCCACGGGTGGGCCCGGGTGTACTCGCCGTTGATGATCACCGCGTCGGTGCTGATGGTGAGCCGCCCGCCGCCGACCATGGCATCCCGCGCGTTCAGGCTCAGGTTCAAGAAGATCTGCTCGAGCTGGGCGCCGTCTGCGCGCACCTTGGGGAGCTGGCGTCCCGGGATGAAGTCGATCTCCACCGTCTCGGGGATCGTGCGCCGCAGCATGGTCAGCAGGCGCTCGATGACGCGGTTGAGGTCGAGCTCCGCGCGGACCGCCGGATCCCGTCGAGACATCGCCAGGAGTTGCTTGGTCAGGTCGGCGGAGAGGTTTCCCGCGTGCACCACCGACTCGAGGAGCTCCTGCACTGGATGCTCGTTGGCGAGCTCATCGATGGCCAGGTGCGTGTTCACGAGCACGCTGGTGAGCAGGTTGTTGAAGTCGTGGGCGATGCCGCCGGCGAGGCGCCCGATGGCCTCCATCTTCTGGCTGCGGACCAACTGCTGTTCGAGGGCCCGGGCGCGGGTCACGTCTCGGCCCACCGCGATGGTGCGGTTGGCGGTGCGCGCCGGGGTCATCTTCACCTCCAAGACGACATATGAGTCGTCCGCCCGCCGGCCCCGAAACGTCACACTCGCGTCGCCATCCTCGGGGTCTGAGGAGAACGCGGCCACGAGCGCGTCGAGGTCGTCCGGGTGCACGAACTCCTGCTGCGAGCGGCCAAAGACCTCGGCCTCGGTGTGGCCCATGACCTCCTCGAAGGCACGGTTGACGCGTACGAAGCACCCTTCGTTGTCGAGCACCACCATCACATCGTCGGTGAGGTCGAAGAAGCGCTCCAGATCAAACAGCGGCGCCTTCCTCGCGCTGATGTCCGACGTGCTGATGACGACGCCATGAGAGCCGTCCTCGGCCTCCCACCGGGCCGCGCGACTCTCGAAGTAGCTCTTGCCGCCCTCGGGGTTGTTGAACGCGGTCTCGTAGGTGGCCGGCTCCCCCGTCGCCAGGACCTGGGTCAGCGTCTCGCGCACCATGGCGTGGGCTTCGCGGGGGATATAGGTAAAGGCGTCGGAGGCATGCACCTCCTCACGGGTGAGCCCGGGGACCAGGCGATTCACATAGAGAACCTTCAGGTCCGCATCGAGCATCAGCAGGTAGTCGCTGGTGTGCAGGACACCGAGCGCGCCGAGCGCCTCGTCAGTCAGTTCAGCGGGGGTCATCGTCACGGTGCACTCCAGCGAACAGACACCATAGGCTGATCTGGCCCGACGAACCTGACGAGACCCTGACTCCCCGCTGCCTGGTAGGTCTCGTCCCCTACTGGTAGACGCGTGGGCCGTTGCCTTGGCCGGCGATGTCGATCCACAGGACGATGTCGTTGGCGATGTGGGGCACGATGGCCACCTGACGCTCGCGCACCTTCCACCAGGGCCCCGAGCGGTCGTCGTACAGCTCCGTGTAGACCACGGGATCGCCGGGGAGCTGCTGCACCTCCATCGGGTTGACCGCGTCGTTCACCGGGAACGCCCAGGCGTCCCCTTCGGTGGTGGCCACCGTGCCGGGCAGGATCAACACCGAGATCTCACCCTTGTCGGATGTGTAGCGCTCGCCCTCGTAGGCGAGGCCGACCTGATCGCCGCTGCGGCTGCCCGACACCTCGTACGCTTGCAGGCTCTCGCTGTAGCGCAGCGTCCACACCTCGGTCAGGGTCACGCCGCCGCACGGATGGGTGGTCAACGCGGATTCGGCGAGCTGGTCGTAGACGAGCGTCGGCTGGCTCGGCTCGCCCACATCCCGGAACGCGCCCGACTCGTTCCCGGACGAGATGTCGAGGAAGGCGTTGGCCGGCAGACTGTGGATGAGGCAGCCGGTCTGCGCGTCGAGCCAGTACATCTCGCCGGCAAACGTGGTCGCCAGCACGCCGTAGCGGGTCTCTCGCTCCCCGCGCTCGTCCACGATCCAGGTCTGAGCCGCTCCTGGAGTCGCGACCATGCCGCTGATCGGCGAGCCGGTGCCCAGCGAGCCGCCGCGCAGACGCATGGGGTCCACCTCGGCGGTGTATCGGTTGATGTCCACGACCTCGTAGGTCAGCGAGTCCAGCATCCACACCGCGTCGGAGAACGCTGAGCCGACGAACAGCCGGTCGGCCTCGGGGTCCCGGGCCTCGGAGAGATCGATGTTTGGCTCCGGCACCGCCACGGTCGTGACCGCAATGCTGTCTACGTCCCCGGGCACGAAGTCCACGCGGTGAATGCGTCCCCCAGCCCCGACCTCGGAGCTGTCTGCGATCCAGAGCACCCCGTCGTCCGCTCCGAGGGCGAGGCGCTCCGGCACCGCGCCTACCGGCAGCGACAGCCGATCGACCTCTGCGAAGTTCACCGCGTCCCACACCGAGACGAAGCCGCGTCCGTCGTCAGGCAGCACCGCGGCGAACACCCAGGCGCCGTCCAGGCTGGCCCGCAGGTCCATCACCAGGCCGCCCGCGTCGCCTTCAGTGATCCCCGAGTCCGTGCTCAGCGTGAAGCTGTCGCCAAACGCGGGCTCGACGCCGTCCACCGACAACTGAAACGCCAACTCCCCGTTGTCCGTCTGCACGTGCACGCCCGGCACCACTGCGGTGCGCTGCAGACCCGATGCGCTGCCCCGGGCCTCGTACCGCTTGCCCACCCAGGTGAAGGTCCACGTTTCTGTCGTGGCGCGACCCGGGCGCACCCGAAGTCCGTGCAACCGGGGCTGACCCGAGGTCTGCTCGTTGCCGTCAGCGTCGAAGAAGCTCGGCCCGTCCACCAGCGTGGGGCGCTGCCACTCCGGTCCGTCCTCGCCCATGCGCGCATAGGGCGCGCGGAGGATCGCGTCCGACATGTCGTCGGACACCCACACGTCGAGCTCGCCCGGCCGCACGGCCAGCTCGATCTCGGTCAGCGCCCGGTCCCGTCCGAACGACATGTCCGGCCCCGGCATCCAGGCCGCAGGCCCGTCTTCGACCAACAGCCGCGTGCGCTTCAAGTCCAGCTTGCTGACCCGCCCCGAACGGAAGTTCGACACGAAGGCCACCGGGACCTCAAAGAACTCGCCGGGCTCCAGCAGCGCTACGTCACCGGGACCATCGAGCCCCGCGAACGTGCGCTCGGTGTCACCGCAGGCGACCAGCGCCGCAGACGCCGCCAGCAACAAGGCCGCTCGGCTCATGGGGTTACTCGCAGCCACGTTCGCTCCGCTCGCTGATGTTCGACAGCCTCGTCACCACGTCGCCAAAGGTGGGGCTCGCCTCGTCCACGTCGATGACCTGGATGGTGGAGTGCACGACCTGATTGCGGGTCTGCCCGAGGTAGTTGGCGACGTACGCCAGCTTGCCGTCCGGCGAGAGCACGATCTCCGACGGTGCCTCGTCCAGGCCTTGCACCATCTCGATGACGGTGCCGCGGGCTCCGGTGTCCAGCGCGATGATCCACATCGAGTTGTCGTTGTAGTTGGCGACGTATGCGCGGGTCCCGTCGGCGCTCAATACAAAGGCGTTCGACGCCACGCTCGTGTCTGCGGTGTACCCCTCGTCTTCCTCGCTGCCGCGCGCAAGCGGCGCCCAGGACAGCAGGACGTCGTCGAGGAGCAGCGTGCCCTCATCGGTGTCCTCGACCAGCGTCCAGTCCAGCGTCACGAACGCCTCGGTGCCGGTGCGGAAGGAAGGCTCCGACGACTCGATGAGGATCTGGGGCGCCACCGTGACGTGCAGCCTGGTCCCGTCGGGCGAGAACTCCATATCCCGCGTGCCCACGGTGCCGAAGCGCTGGGGGATGCGGAACGCGGCCTCGATGCCAAACGCGTTGGCGTCTACCCAGTCCTCGGTGCTGTCGTCCTGCAGGTCGAGCACGAGCACGTAGTCGGTGCGCTTGTTGGAGACGACCCCGAAGCGCCCGTCCGGACTGAGGATCATCTCGGTCGCGCCCGCGCCGTGGACCCGGAAGCCGCCAACCAGCGTGACGTCGTCCTCGGTCTCGCCCTGCCGTGACGGCTCGCCCAGGTGGATGGCCGTGCTCGCGTCGGAGTCGCCCTCGCGGGTGGTCACCGAGAAGGTGTCGCCAGCGGTGGTCGGGTTCTCCAGGGTGGACCAGGACACGCCGTCCTCGCTGACCGCGCGGCCCACCCGGGGGATGCCTTCCAGCTGCCCGTCGAACCACATCTCGTATCGGCCGTTGTCCACGGAGCGCACGCGCAAGGTGGACAGCCCATCCTCGCCCAGGAACGCCAGGCCGCCAGGCTCGAACACGGGCTGGGTGACGCCGTCGGCGTCGGCGGTGCGATCCCACGTCACTGCGTCCGCGCTGGTCGCGTAGCCGACCCGGAACGTCGCACCGTCGGAGCCCAGGTACCACAGCTTGTACAGGCCGGCCTCTTCGTCCCAGAGCAGCGACGGCGAAGCCACGCTGGCGTCATCCCAGGTCCCCGCAGGGCCCCGAGGGAACGCCGGCTCCACGGTGGTCGTGAACGGCTGTCCCACCCCCGGCGCGGTGGCGATGCCGATGGCGGTGACGTCGCCCCGGGCGCCTTCGTACGCGAGCCGCGTCGCGCCGTCGTGGCCGTCGAGCAGCAGGCTCGGTGAGGAGACCCCAGCGCTGTCAAAGCGGGTGTCGTCGGCGCTCGCGGAGAGCACGACTCCCTCAGCCAGCGGCTCGAGGTCGCCCAGCACATCGCCGGTGACGCTGACGTGGCCGATGGCGATGCCGGAGCTCGTCGAGAAGGCCACCACCGCGCCGGTTGCGTCCGCGCGCGCGTCCGGCTCATGCAGCGCGATGCTCGGCGAGTCGCCATTGAGCCCGTCCAGCGCTCCGGTCCACCCCTGCGCGGTGACCGCGTCGAGCCGCTGTGCGCCGGCGCCCAGGTCCTTGCCCGCGGCGAGCACGCTGCGGGTGCCACGCCACGCCTGATAGAACACGAGGTCGCTGCCCGGGAGGCGCGAAGCGGACGCGGCGCCGTCGCGGTCGTAGCTCCCAGCGGGGCCGCGGCCCAGCGCCTGGCCGCCCACCACCACAAACCCGAGGGGGCTCACCGTGTTGGCGTAGGCCACGCCCTCGAATGCCAGCGACGGAACGTCCCCGCTGATCTCGCCGGAGATCTGGTAGCCGGTGCGGGGGCTGACCTTCTGTGCGAACACCCGGACCGGCGCGCCGGTGACCGGCACCTCGAAGCCCTCGCCCGCCACGGGGTTGCGCGGGTCCCGGGTCCAGTTGAACCCATCCACTGAGGTCGCACGACCGATCTGCCAGGTGACGCCGTCGGTTCCGCGGTACCACATCTGCCAGCGGCCGTTGTCGAAGAAGACCGTGGGCCATCCCACCGCGAGGCCGTCCCACGCGCCGTTCTCGCCCGGCTCGAGGATCGCCGACGTGCCGCCGTCGCCCCGGTCGGTGCGCACAAAGGTGCCGCCGTCCGTCGAGGTCGCCAGCCCGATGGCCGTCGCGCCGTCGAGATCGCCGACCGCCTGGCCGTCGTGCCCGCTGTAGTACAGGTGCAGCCGTCCGGTCAGCCCGTCGGTGATGACCGCGGGCGCGAAGACGGCGCCGCTGTCCCAAGAGCCAGCGTCCGGTGCGAGCACCTGCCCGTCGACGCCGCCAGGCAGGGTCTCGTCGCCCACCTTGCTCAGCGAAGAGAACGAGCTGCCCTCTGCGTGTCCGATGGCGGTGCCCCACCCAGGGCCACCGGAGTACCAGACGTCCACGATGCTGCCCGAGTCGAGCCAGTCCGGGTCGAAGACGCCGGCGCTGTCCCACGCCGAGGGCTCGCTCGACGGGTCGAGCACCGCGGTGGCGGCGACCGTCCAGTCCAGCGCGTTGTCGGCTGCGGACATCCGGCCGAGGCGGCGCACTCCCGCTGCGTCCGTGCCAGCGAGGAGGCCCGCGAGGCCGTCGCCAAAGAACCCGATGGCGCCGCCGTCCACGCCGCCGACCGCCCAGTCCGCATCCGCGTCCACGATGGGGCCGCCCGCCAGAGGCACAAAACTCACTCCATCACCGGAGTTCGACGCGTGCAGCTCACTCAACCCGGCGCCGTCCTCCTGGGCGAAGAACAGCCGAGTCGTGCCTTCCTGGAAGGTCAGGGTGAGCAGCTCATTGCGCAGCTCCCCGGGCACGATGGAGCCCAGGGTGAAGTCGGGCGCGCTGCCCGAGCCGTCCACGTCGGTGAACTCCGCCGAGGTGATCGAGAGGTCGCCGACGAGATCGACGAACTGGATGGGGTCTGACACGAGGTCCAGGGCCGCCACCGTGTGGTTCGTCAGGCCCAGGACATAGGCCCGGCCGTCCCACGGGTTGATGCGCACCGACCAGGGATCCGCCGACACCTGAACCCAGCGAAACGGCCCCCAGCTGTGGGGACCGGCGTCCGAGAAGCTCATGGCGCGAGGATCGGACATGTCGAGGGTGAAGACGACGTCGGTCAGATCGCCGTCGAACTGCCCGTTGACGCGGGACGAGAGCAGCCCGAGGCCGCGCGCCTCGTCCACCGCGAGCCGACCCGCGAACTCCTGCATGCCAAGCGCGAACGCCTCCACCTCGTGCATGCCGTTGAGCGGGCAGGTCAGATCGATGGACGACGCGTCGATGGTGAGCACGCTCGAACCGGAGAAGTTGCTGTACCCGTTGGAGTTCACCGCGACGATGAAGTAGTTGTCCGGGTCCTGGGGATCGGGGCGGATCTGCAGGTCCGACGGGCTCGACAAGCACGTGCCGATCCCGACCTGGCCGAACTCCCACAGGTCGGTGGTCGGCGTGACCGAGCAGGGCCCCAGTTCGGGCAGCGTGGCGTCCGATACGCACCCTGCGAGGAGCGCCGGTACGAGAATTTGACAAAAGCGCTGCAATTTCAACACGTTGGGTCCCTTTGACGAGCGGCGGGACCCTACCATAGGATGCCGGAGGTGTCGAACGCTCCACAGACGGCCGCTAGCCCTGCCGATCGGGGAGCGAATCAGCCATCCCTCCGCCGCGAGGCGGGTCTCTTGGGACTGCTGATCCTCGGCGTCTATACACCTCTGGCCGCCTACCTGTTCCGCGCAGCGCAACACACCGGCGACGGAGCGGCCTACACCCTGCAGGCGACCGGCGGCCCCGCCCTCGATCGCGCCGTGCACGCGGGCTGGCTCGTCCCTCTCTCGGGATGGACCCGCGCCCTGCACGGAGCGCTCGAGCCGTCCGCCGCGACCAACCTCGCGAGCGCGCTGGCGATGGGAGGCGCCCTGCTGTTGCTGGCGGTGCTCGGGCGCGATCTCGCCCGGGATGCTGGCGGCCGCGGCGCAGACGGGCTGATCGCGCCGGCGGTGGCGCTGTGCTCGGTGGGGATCTGGGACGCGGCGCTGTTCTGCGAGGTCTATGGGCCGCTGAGCCTGCTAACCCTGGCCGGCGTGCTCGCGCTCCGTCGGGGTCGGCCGGTCGCCGCGGGCTGCCTGCTCTTCCTCGCCGCCGCCACCCACCCCGGCGCGCTGGCCCTGTTCCCCGCCGCGCTGGTCCTGGGCGCGCGAGCGCGGGGCGACGCGGGGCTCGCGCTCGGGGTGGCGCTGGGGCTCGTCGCGGCCTGGGTCGGCGTGCTGGGAGCCGAGCCCTGGCTCGGGCCGCGGGGACTGCTGGCGCCCGGCGCTGACGTGCATCCCTGGGGGGCGCTGCAGCGAGCGTGGCGCCTGCTGTCCCGGGATCTCGGCATCTCCTCGCTGCCGCTGCTGGTCGGCGCGCTGCTCGCCTGGACCCGCCGCACGCCGCCGGAAGCGCGCTGGCTTCTGGGCTGCGGGCTCGCGCTGCTCGGGACGGCGCTCGGCCTCGACAGGTTCAGCGACAACCCCGCGACCCTGCCGCTGCTGCTGCTGTGCTGCCCCCTCGCTGCGCTGGCGCCGTCGGCCCTGCGGCACCTGCCGCCCCGCGCGGCGCGAGCCGGCGCCGCGTTGCTCGCCATCATCGTGGTGCTGGGCATCGCCGAGGCCACCAGCCAGCACGACGCCGTGGCCCGGGCCGCGGTGCGCGCTCAGCAGGACCACGCGCGGGCCTGCGCGCAGCCGGACCCCGCGGCGTGGCGCGATCGGATGCTGCGAGAGCTGGCTTGCCTGAACCGCTGAGCGGCGCCGGCTGCGCTATTCCTCGTCGGCGAGAGCCGCGTGGGCCGCCGCGACCCGGGCCACCGCCACCCGGTAGGGCGAGCAGCTGACGTAGTCGAGCCCCGCGCCGTGCACAAACGCGATGCTGGCGGGGTCGCCGCCGTGCTCCCCGCAGATCCCGACCTTCAGCCCAGGCTTCGTGGAGCGCCCCTTGCTCGTCCCCATGGCGACGAGCTGCCCCACGCCCTCGACGTCCAGCGACACGAAGGGGTCCTGCGGCAAGATCCCCAGCTGAGGGGAGCAGTACGCCTTGAGGAACCCGGCGTCGTCGCGGCTGTAGCCAAACGTGGTCTGGGTCAGATCGTTGGTTCCGAACGAGAAGAAGTCGGCGTGCTCAGCGATGCGGTCCGCTGTGAGGCAGGCCCGGGGCAGCTCGATCATCGTGCCGATCTTGTAGTCCACCCGCGCCCCACGCTTGGCGAACACCTGCTCGGCGGTGCGCAGCGTCAGCTCCCGAAGGCGCTGCAGCTCGGCCGCCGCCCCCACGAGCGGGATCATGATCTCCACCTGCACGTCCACGTCGTCCGCCGCCACGTCCACGGCCGCGTCCAAGATGGCGCGCACCTGCATCGCGTAGATGGACGGATGGGTCAGGCCCAGCCGACAGCCGCGGTGCCCCATCATCGGGTTCGCCTCCCGCAGAGCCTCGACCTGGGCTCGGACCCGCGACGCCGGGATCCCCGACAGCTGCGCCAGCTCCGCGATCTCGTGGTCCTCGTGGGGCAGGAACTCGTGCAGCGGTGGGTCGAGCAGCCGAATCGTCACCGGCAGCCCATCCATCGCCCGGAAGATCCCGCCGAAGTCCGCCCGCTGCATGGGGTAGAGCTTGTCCAGCGCCGCGAGCCGGTCCTCCTCGTCGTCAGCGAGGATCATCTGGCGCACCGCCGCGATGCGGTCGCCCTCGAAGAACATGTGCTCGGTGCGGCACAGCCCAATGCCCGTGGCCCCAAAGGACCGCGCGAGCCGCGCGTCTTCGGGGGTGTCTGCGTTGGCGCGCACTCCGAGGCGGGCGTACTGGTCAGCCCAGACGAGCAGCTCGGTGAGACCTGAGCCTTCCAGGTTCGGCGTGCTCACCGCGACCTCGCCCATCAACACCTGCCCAGCTCCGCCGTCCAAGGTGATGAGATCGCCCTCCCGCAGCGTCAGCGGGTGCGGTCCTCGCGTCACGAAGCACTTGTCGCGCTCCCGCACGACGATCTCCTTGCAGCCCGCCACGCAGCACACGCCCATGCCCCGGGCCACCACCGCGGCGTGGCTCGTCTGGCCGCCACGCGCCGTCAGGATCCCCTTCGCCGCCGCCATGCCGTGGATGTCTTCGGGCGAGGTCTCCTCGCGCACGAGGATGACGTCTTGCCCGGCCTCCGCCCGCCGCACGGCCTCCTCGCTGGTGAACACCACCACGCCGGTCGCCGCGCCCGGGCTGGCCGGCAGCCCCTGGGCGATGACGTTGCGCGGCGCGTCCGGGTCGATGGTGGGATGCAGCAGCTGGCTCACGTGGGCGGCGTCCACCCTGCGTACCGCGGTCTTGGTGTCGATGAGCCCTTCGCCGACCATGTCCACGGCGATGCGCACCGCCGCCTGCCCCGTGCGCTTGCCGCTGCGGGTCTGCAAGATCCACAAGCGCCCGTCCTCCACGGTGAACTCGATGTCCTGCATGTCCCGGTAGTGCGCCTCGAGCTGCCGGTACGTCGTCACCAGCTCGCCGTACGCGACCGGCATGACCTCCTCCAGCGTCGGCAAGGTCGTGTTCTTGTCGCCGCCGTCGCGGTTGAGCGGTTGCGGCGTGCGCAGCCCGGCCACGACGTCCTCGCCCTGGGCGTTGACCAGGAACTCACCGAAGAACACGCGCTCGCCGGTCTTCGGATCCCGGGTAAAGCAGACGCCGGTGGCGGAGTCGTCGCCCATGTTCCCGAACACCATCGCCTGCACGCTCGCCGCGGTGCCCCAGCGGTCGTCGAAGCCCTGTTCCTTGCGATAGAACCGCGCCCGCGGCGTGTTCCAGCTGGAGAACACCGCGCGGATGGCTCCCTCGAGCTGCTCCAGCGGGTCTTCGGGGAACTCCTTGCGCTTGAGCTCAGCGACCCGGGCCTTGAGCTGCGGCACGAGCGTCGCCAGCTGTTCCGCCGAGAGCTCCGACTCTTCCTCGAGGCCACTGGCCTTCACCTCGGCCTGCACGATGGCGTCGAGCTGGGCGCGATCGAGGCCCATCGCGACGTTGGCGTACATCGTGACGAAGCGGCGGTAGCTGTCCCAGGCGAAGCGCGGGTTGCCGCTCCTGGCGATCAACCCCTGCACCGTGGTGTCGTTGAGGCCCAGGTTGAGGATGGTGTCCATCATGCCGGGCATGGAGCTGCGCGCTCCGCTGCGCACCGAGACCAACAACGGGTTGTCGGCGTCGCCGAAGCCTCGCCCAGCGATGGCTTCCACCTTGCTCAGCGATGCGCGCACCTCGTCCATGAGCCCATCAGGCAGGCCCGCCAACGTCGGGGCCCCGCCCCCCATGGTGACCCCGGACATGATCCCCTGACCCGAGCCCGCGCCGCGGCTCTCGTAAAAGCTCCCCCGACGACTCTGCTGCCCGTCGAGGTACTCCATGCACACCGCGGTCGTCAGGGTGAACCCCGGGGGCACGGGCAAGCCGAGGCTGCACATCTCCGCGAGGTTGGCGCCCTTTCCGCCGAGCAGGTCCTTCATGGACGCGGTGCCCTCTGCAGAGCCTCCGCCGAACGAGTAGATGCGCTGGGTCAAAGAGCCTCCGGGGCCGTGGGAGAGATCAGAGTCTGGGTCCGGGCGTCGCCGCCGTGCACTACTTCTCGGTCGAGATTCGTGAGAAGTCGGCGATGGTCGCGAACACCTGCTGGATGGATGCGAGCAGGCGAACCCGGTTCTCGCGCACCAGCGGGTCATCCGCCATGACCATCACGTCATCAAAGAAGCTCGCCAGCGGGTCCCGCAGGGAGCCCATGGTGCGCAGCGCGGCGCCGTAGTCACCAGCCTCGATCGCCGCCGTCGCGGTCTCGATCGCATCGCTCGCCGTGCCGTGCAGGGCATGCTCAGCCTGCTCGGCGAAGAGCACGACGGCAGGCCCCCGGGTGGTGTCCACCCCTGCGTCCTCGGCCTTGCGCACGATGTTGGCGATGCGCTTGAACGCGACCATCAGGTCCGCGAATCCGTCGCTGCCCGCCGCCCCTTGCACCGCTTCGAGGCGCGCCCGGGCATCCCGCAGGTCTCCATCCGCGAAGCCGGCGTCCAGCACCGCTTCGGCAAAGTCACCACCGAACCCGTCGCCGGTCCACGACGACTTGAGCCGCCCCCGGAAGAAGTCGAGCAGCGTGGCGCGGACCGAGGCGTGGTCGAGCCCCTTCTTGAGGTAGCTGTCCGGCACGCCGGCGAGGCCCAGGTCCACCAGAGCAGCGAGTGAGAGCGACAGGTCGCTGCGATGGCCAAGGATGCGCAGGATGCCGAGCGCCGCGCGACGCAGGGCGTAGGGGTCAGCCGAGCCGGTGGGCACCTTGCCGAGGCCGAAGATCACCGCCAGGGCGTCGATCTTGTCGGCCAGCGCCACCACCGCGCCGAGCTTGCTGTCGGGCAGGTCATCGTCCGCGCCGCGGGGCTGGTAGTGCTCAAAGATCGCGTCGGCGACCCGGGGGTCCTCGCCGTCGTCGCCGGCGTAGATGCGCCCGATGGTGCCCTGAAGCTCGGGGAACTCGCCCACCAGGTGGGTCGCGAGATCCGCCTTCGCCAGGGTGCCCGCGCGCCGCGCCAGCGTCGTGTCCGCGCCGACTTGCTCGGCGATTGCGCCGGCGATCTGACTGATGCGGACCGCCTTGTCGGCCATGGTGCCCGCGCCACGGAGGAACGTGATGCCCGAGAGCCCATCGCCCCACGTCGCCAGCGCCTGCTTGCGGTCCTGAGCATGGAAGAACGCGCCGTCCGCGAGCCGCGCCGAGACCACCCGCTGGAACCCCTGGCGCACCAGAGGCTGCTCGAGGCTGGGGTTGTTCGACACACCCAGGAACGCAGGCAAGACTTCGCCATCGCCCGTGACCACGGGGAACATCTTCTGGTGGTAGTCGAGGATGGACGTGATGACGGGGCGCGGCAGGCTGAGGAACTTGCTGTCGAAGCTGCCGGTCACCACGCGGGGGAACTCGACCAGACCGACGACCTGGGTCATCAGCGCGTCGCTCTTGACGGCCTTGCCGCCGAGCGCTGCTGCGGCCTCGTCGAGCTGCGCCTCGATGCGATCCCGGCGACCGTTGCCGCTCAGCACCACATAGCGCTCGCTCAGGCCGGTCTGCAGCGACTCCAGACCCTGCACCTCGAACTTCTCGTTGCCAAAGAAGCGATGCCCGCGGCTGCGGGTCCCCGAGCGCACGCCGGCAAACTCGAAGTGCAGCGGACGGCCCGCCAGCAGGCCGACGTACCAGTGGATCGGACGCGCGAAGCGCTCGTCCCGGTCGCCCCAGCGCATGGACTTCGGCCAGGGCATGGCCGCGATGATGTCGGCCAGCGCCGCCTCCAGCAGATCCTCGGTGGGCTCGCCGCCGGACTGCTTGCGGACCGCGACGTACTCACCGGCCTTCTTGCCTTCGCCCTTGTGGACCCGAAGCAGGTCCTGCACCGCGACGCCGTGGCGCTCGGCGAACTTGATCGCGGGGATCTTGGGATTCCCATCGGCGTCGAACGCCGCGCGCACGGGCGGGCCGGTCTCCACCTCCTCCTTGCGCTCAGACACTGGCTCGACGTCCGCCACCGCCAGCACGAGGCGCCGCGGCGTGGCGAACACGACCTCGGAGCCATGTCCGATGCCCTGCGCATCGAGGAAGTTCAGCACCCCGTCCCGCAGCGCGCGCTGACCGCCAGCGTGGAAGCGCGCGGGCAGCTCCTCCGTGCCGATCTCGATGAGCAGCTCGCCCGGGCCGACCACCGGCGCCTGCGGGTCGGTCAACGAGAGGCCGAGGGTCTCCACCGCCTGGTCCATGCCCAGGGTGTCCGCCGTGGGGTCGGTCGACGGCGGCGCCGAAGGCGCGCCGCCGGTGCGCGCGAGGATGGGCCAGCCCAGCTTGCTGCGCTCCTCGACCCACGTCTCCGCGCACTGCTTGCTCAGGTTGCGGATCCGCCCGATGTAGGCGGCGCGCTCGGCGACGGAGATGGCGCCCCGGGCGTCCAGCGTGTTGAAGAGATGGCTGCACTTCATGGCGAAGTCGTAGGCCGGGAACACGAGGCCCTTGTCCGCGAGGCTCTTGGCCTGGTCTTCGAAGTCCGCGAACGAGCGGAACAGGTGCGAGACGTCGGCCTCCTCGAAGTTGTACCGGCTCCACTCCACCTCGGTCTGATGGTGGATCTCGCGGTACATGAAGCCGTGACCCCACTCGAGGTCGTACACGTCGTCCACGCCCTGCAGGTACATGGCGATGCGCTCGAGCCCGTAGGTGATCTCGGCGCTGACCGGCTTGCACTCCACCCCGCCGACCTGCTGGAAGTACGTGAACTGGGTGATCTCCATGCCGTCGAGCCAGACCTCCCAGCCGAGACCCCACGCGCCGACCGTCGGCGACTCCCAGTCGTCCTCCACAAAGCGGATGTCGTGCTCGCGGGGCTTGATGCCCAGCGCCGTCAGGCCGCGCAGGTACTTGTCGAGCACGTCCGGCGGCGAGGGCTTGAGCAACACCTGGTACTGGTAGTAGGCGCCGAGGCGGTTGGGGTTGTCGCCATAGCGGCCATCGGACGGGCGACGGCACGGCTCCACGTAGGCCACGCTCCACGGCTCGGGGCCAAGGCTGCGAAGAAACGTGTGGGGATTGAAGGTGCCAGCGCCCTTCTCCGTGTCATACGGCTGACCGAGCACGCAGCCCTGCTGAGACCAGTAGGACGAGAGGGCGAGGATCAGCTGCTGAAAGGTCACGGCGGCTCCGGGTGCGCTGGGAGCGCGGAGGGTGCCAACGCGGCTCAGTCGGGGCAAGCCCTGCCTGCGTTCCCCGACAGCTCGATGACGGTGCGCACGGTCGTGGATCCGTCGATGGAGACGCGCTGCACCAGCGTTGGGCTGGGCTCCCAGTCACCGAAGGTCTCGGAGTGCCAGCCGAGGCGGGGATCGAGTTGGCCGCGCGCGAGGCGCAGGGGCGAGGACGCGGACACGGTCGCGGTGAGAGAGTCGCTCTCGGCGACGGCGCCTCCAGGCGTGAGCGAGACCCGCCAGGCTGGGGGGAGCTGCCAGTGCAAGGCCACGGTGTGGGGGCCAGCGCAGGCGAAGTGATCGTCGATGACGACGCGACCGGCGCTCAGGGTCACGCTGCGGCGGTGGGCGACGGGGTCGGGCAGGCGAGCGAAGCCGTCGTGCGAGGCGGCGGCGGTGGTCGCGCTGTGCTCCTCCACCTGGGTCCGGGCGAGGCGCTGCCACTGAAACGCGCCCGATGGCGCGGAGCTGTCCGCGTCGTCCACGGTGGCCGTGCTGTGAGCGCTGGTGCCTCGAAAGTACGCGCGCCAGGCGGGCTCGGCGAGGTAGCTGCCGGTGCCGGAGTCCACGAGCACCGCCACGCCGTCGTGCCACAGCAGCAGGGACAGCGCGTCGGCGTGGGCGTGGGCGTCGAGCGAGGCCTCCATCGGCGGGCGTGCGACGAGCAGCGCTGTGGTGCCCCCGGCGCGGAGCCAGAGATGGCCGGCGTCGGGGTACGAGCCGCGCACGGGAGGCGAAGGCGCGGACGGCGGCCTCCACACCGAACAGAGCCAGGCCACATCGGGGTCCGCGGCGGAGGAGTTGGCGGGCTCACCGTCATCGAGGAGCCGGCCGAGCAGCACGCCCATGCGTGCCGGACGGTGTCGCTGCAAGCCCAGCTGCAGCGCCTGGCCGGTGTCGTCGTCGGCGAGGTTGGGCGTCGATCCACCGATGCTCGCCGCCCGCAGGAAGCTGCCCGCTGCGGCGAGTCGCTCCCACGCCGGCGGCCCGAGGCGCGCACCCTGGGCGCCCGCTGCGATCCCCGCGGTCACGCCCCAGCCCGCGACGCCGGCGAGGTAGCCCAGAGAGCCCTCCGCGCCGCTGCCATCCGGGGCGATCTGCCGCAGCAGCTGCACTCGCAGCAACGGGAGCCAGCGCTCCAGCTGAGACGGTCTCCACGTCGCGCAGCCCACCACCAGCCCGCCGAGCTCTCCCAAGAGGTGGTTGTTGGCCGAAGAGCCGATCGACAGGTTCGCCTCCACCAGGGCCAGCCCCCGCAGCGCCGCCTGCTCCCAGCGGGCAGCAACGTCCTGGGGAAGCGCGCCCCGCACCAGCTGCCAGCTCGCCGCCCAGCTCGCGGTGCGCACCGAGACCTCCAGCGCGCTGGTCCACGCCGCGCCCTGGGGATACGGGCACTGGGCGAGAAACGATCCCACGTGGGAGGTCAGTCCATCCAGGAAGCGGTCCTCACCGGTCAGGGCCCAGGCCTGAGCGAGCCAAGGCAGGTGGTGCTGCCGCATCGCCTCCCAGATTCGCCGCACATCTCCGTGCTGGTCGGGACGACGCAGCGGGACCCGGTCGCCCCGGCTCAGCGGCATGACCCGTGCCGAGCGCGGGTCGCGATTCCACTGCAGCGGCTGCTCCCGGGACTCCCACGTGCCACCGAAGCTCGGCAGCTCTCCGTGCAGCACCCGCTCGGCCCGCGCCACGTACGCCGCGGGGTCCACCGGTGGCGCGGAGAGCCAATGGGCGCCGTGCTGCTCCGTCGGCGGCGCTGGACTCTGAGGGCCCTGGCGCGCCCACCACAGCTCGGTTCGCAGGCGATGGCTCAGCTCGCCCGGTCCTACCCGAGAGAGACGACGGGCGAGCCAGCGCAGGGAACGGTCGTCGTGGCTCTTCATGGGCAGCGGGTCCGCATCGGTTCGTCAAGATATCGCAACGCCCGTTCCTCGCCGTCTCCACGGGGAGTAGCCTGACTGCATGAACTCTCGCCTCCTCGCCCTGCTCCTCCTCGCGCCCGGCTGCGCGACCCCCACCTTCGAGACCCCGGCTGAGATCGCCGAGCTCTGCGCGAGCTCGTCCCTGCAGGCCGTCGCGTTCGACGTCTTCATCGACGACCGGGAGGGCTGCGACTGGGACGCGGCGGGCAACGTGCCCGAAGATCAGGGCGTCTACACCGCTCGGCAGACCGAGGTCTCGGTGGTGGACGGGCTGGAGAACACGGTCTTGTGTTCGCTGGACTTCGACTTCAACGGCGACTTCGAATACGACGACGACTTCTTCCTCACCTGGAACCAGGCCATCCTGGTGGCCAACCGCGGCGCGGTGGTGGATGAGTTCAGCGAGTGGGGCCGCTACCCCCTGTTCGACTGGGACGACATCGTGGAGCTCGACATGCCCGGGGGCTTCACCTTCTCCCCGTTCTGCGCGGGTGAGGACGACGGCGACGCGGACTGCGAGGTCCCCCGCGAATCCAACAACGGCAACTGGAGCGGGGATCTCGAATACAACCCGGACCCGGAGGTCGTCCACGAACTCGCGTTCCGCGCCCAGAGCCTGGGCATGATCGAAGTCGGCCTCACCACCACCGGCGACAACGATGAGGACGACTGCCGAAACACCGAGCTCGATCTCGAAGTGACGGGCACCGGAGTCGTGTTCAACTGAGCTCGTTCTCGCCGGCCCACTTGCGGGTCATGGCCCGCAGCGCCTCGGGCGTCGCCGGCTTGAGCATGAGATCGTCCATCCCCGCCTCCCGGAAGCGCGCCTCGTCACCGGGCACCGCGTCCCCGGTCATGGCGACGATCGGCGTGTGGCGCTCCTCGCCCTCGACCTCTCGGATGCACGTCGTGGCCTCGATCCCGTCCATGTCGGGCATGCGCAGATCCATCAGCACGGCGTCGAAGTCCTCCGCCAACGCCTGCTCCACCGCCTCGAACCCATTGGTCGCCAGGCGCACGTCGTAGCCGGCGCGGCGCAGGATGGACGCGACGGTGCGGCGGTTGATCTCGTGGTCGTCCACGACCAGCACCCGCTTCGCCCCCGGCCCGGGCATCGGCCCGAGCTCCAGCCCCACGAGCGAGCTCTCGTCATCTCCCGGCGCCGCGAGCTGCGGGCCAAGGACGAGGCGCAGCACGCGGCTCGCGAGGCTCGACGGCCGCAGCGGCCGGTGGATCATCCCCAGGACCTCCTCGCCGTCGCCCACCGGCGCCTCGTGCCACCCCATCGGGGCCGTGAAGATGATGGGCACATCGGGCCACACCTCGCGCACCGCGGCCACCGCTTGCCTGCCTGTCTCGCCGCGCTTGAGCGCGATCGACACCAGCCACGTCTTGGCGTCGATGACCCCCTTGAGCTCATCCAGCTCGGACGTGCAGCGCACCCCCCCGCCGTGTCGGGTGATCTCCTCCTCCCACACCGCACGGTTCACGGGATCGGGGTCGAGTACCGCCATGCGCTTGCCGCTCAGCCGCTTGAGGCGCTGGCCCCGGCGCATGGGGTCTGAGCCGAGTCGAAGCGGCACGCTGAACCAAAACGTGCTGCCCACGCCGGGATCGCTGTCCACACCCACCTGCCCCTCCATGGCAGCGACGAGGCGCTTCACGATGGCGAGGCCCAACCCCGCCCCCTCACTGGTTCGGGAGCTGTCCCCCTGCACAAACGGCTCGAACATGTCCTCGAACTCGCCCGCAGGGAGCCCGATGCCGGTGTCCTGCACCTCGAACCGCACCACGGACACGCCAAAGTCGGAGCGCGCCGAGGCGACTCGCACCTCGATGCGCCCCGCGGGCGTGAACTTCACCGCGTTGCTGAGCAGGTTGAGGATGATCTGGCGGAGCCGCGCCCCATCGCCGATCACCCCGCGTGGCACCTCAGGCGCCCAGTGCAGCGACAACTCCACGTGACCGGCGGACGCTCGGGGCGCGACGAGCACCAGCGCCTCTTCGGTCGCCAGCAGCAGGTCAAACTCCGCGCGCTTCAGCTCCAGATCTCCGCCTTCGAGGATGGAGAAGTCCAGGAGCTGCTCGACCAGCGTCATCAGCAAGATCCCTGAGCCGCTGATCACGTCGAGAAAGTCACGCTGCTCGCTGTCCAGAGCGGTGCCGCGCAGCAGGTCCGCCATGCCGATCACCCCGTTCATGGGCGTGCGGAGCTCGTGAGAGACGTTGGCCAGCAGTCGGCTCTTTGCCCGGTCCGCCGACTCCGCCTCGTCCCGGGCGAAGCGCACGTCCCGGTACGCCTGCTCCAGCTCGCGCCGGAGCTCCTCGCTGCGCCGCCGCTGCCGGTCCGCGATCAGCATGAACGCGAGCATCGCGACCGCCAGGGCCAGCGAGGCAAAGACCACCGCGCCGAGCCGATTCCAGCGCTCCCCGAGCGCGGCGGAGACCTGCCCGTTCTGCGACCGCAGCTCACCGACGAGCGCCGCGCGGGCCTTCGTCACCGCGGAGAGCGCCGAGGCCCGGGACGGCCCATCGCTGACCGCCAGGGCCCCCGCTGCGAGCGCCAAGGTCTGCACCCGGGCAGTCAGCGCGTCGTCATCCAGAGCATCGAGTCCGGTCGCGACGTCCGCCATGGACGCGCCGATCGCCGCGAGCTGCTCCGACACATCGGCGTCGGGAGCGCCGAGCTCGTCCAGTGCGCGGTCCATCGCTTGCAACTCGATGAGCGCGAAGACCCGCCGCTCGAGCCCGCGCCGCAGCTGGCCGACGTCGAGCAGCAGGTGCACGCAGAACGCCGCGAACAACACCACGATCAGCCCGCCGACCTGCGCCGACCGAGGCAGGTGCGGCAAGCTCAACGGAACGCGCAGACGTTGCGCCCGAAGACTCCATCGGCCGCCCCGACCATCTCTTCCGAGGCGCGCACGCTCAGGTCTTCGGGGAGCTTCATCAGCAGCTCCACCCCGGACTGCAGCGTCCAGTGGATCTTCGTCGGCGCCCGGCCCGGATGCTGCTGCAGGACGCCGCGCAGCGCGGCGAGGTTCTCCGGCGTGCCTTCGCTGCCCTTGAGCAGGAAGCGGATCTCGTTGGTCTCGCTCTCGCGCACCTCCGCGAGCAGCTTCACGTCGTCGGCGAGCAGCTTGACCGTGCCCTCCTCGGTGACCTCATCGATCTTGGCCTTGAGCAGCAGCGGCTCATCGGTGGTCAGCCACTCCTCGGTCTTCGCGAACGTGCGGGGGAAGAACGTCACCTCCACCGAGCCGACCATGTCCTCCATCTGCACGAACGCCATGCGCTCGCCCTTCGCCTTGGTCACCACCACCTTCATGGTGGACACGATCCCCGCGAGCTTCACCTCGTCGCCCTTGCTCAGCTTGCGTCGATCCTCAGACAGCGAGGCGGTGGTGTGGGTGGTGAAGCGCTCGATCTCCGCGCGGTAGGAGTTCATGGGGTGGCCGGTGATGTAGAAGCCCAGCGCCTCCTTCTCCACCGCGAGCCGGGCGCGCTCGGGCCACTCGTCCACCTCTTCGAGCCGCAGCGCACCGGCGCCGCCGCCCCCGCCGCCGCCGAACAGGCCCACCTGCCCTGACAGCCGGTCCCGCATCTGGCGCTGCCCGTACTCCACGATGCGGTCCAGCGACTCGAGCAGCTGGCACCGGGTGTGCCCCATGGAGTCAAAGCCGCCGCACTTGATCAGCGCCTCGACCACCCGCTTGTTCACGCGCTTGAGATCGATCGAGCTCACAAAGTCCGACACGGAGGTGAAGCCGCCCTTCGCCTCCCGGGCCTCCAGGATGGCTTCCACCGCGCCGTCACCCACGCCCTTGATGGCGGTGAGACCGAAGCGCACCTTGCCGCCCACGACCGTGAAGCCCAGCTGCGACTCGTTCACGTCCGGCGGCAGCACCTCGATGTCGTGGCGGCGCGCGTCATCGAGGTAGAGCAGCACCTTGTCGCTGTTGCCCGACTCGATGGTCAGGAGCGAGGCGAAGTGCTCGGCGGGCAAGTGGTGCTTCACCCACGCGGTCTGGTAGGCGATGAGGCCGTACGCGGCGGTGTGCGACTTGTTGAAGCCGTACTTGGCGAACTCCGCCATCAGGTCGAACACGTCGGTGGCGACCTTCTCGTCTACTCCCTGGTCGGTGGCGCCCTTCGTGAACTGCACCCGGTGCTCGGCCATCAGATCGAGCTTCTTCTTGCCCATGGCGCGACGCAGAATGTCCGCCTGGCCCAGCGAGTAGCCGCCCATGACCTGGGCGATCTGCATCACCTGCTCCTGAAAGACCACCACGCCGTAGGTGTCCTTGAGGATGGGCTTGAGCATCGCGTGTGGGTACTTCACCTCGATGCGGCCGTGCTTGCAGTCCACAAACGTGTGGTGCATGCCCAGGCCCATGGGGCCCGGTCGATACAGGGCCGCCACCGCGATGATGTCCTCGAAGACCGTGGGCTTGAGGCCGCGCAGCAGCTCGCGCATGCCGCTGGACTCGAGCTGGAAGACGCCCAGGGTGTCGCCCCGCGCGAGCAGCTTGTACACGTCCGGGTCGTCGAGCGGCACGTACGCGAACTCGCCGAACGTCCAGTGGGTCTTGCCCGCCTTGCGCGCCATGTCGAGCGCGTTCTTGATCTGGGTGACGGTCTTGAGGCCCAGGAAGTCGAACTTGATGAGGCCGATCTCCTCGGACCACTTCATGTCGAACTGGGTGACGGACGGATCGGTGTCGCCAGACGCCTTGTACAGCGGCGTGTACTTGCGCAGGTCGTCGTCGGCGATGACCACCCCCGCGGCGTGCACGCCGGCTTGCCTCACCGTGCCTTCGAGGCCGAGCGCCACGTTCACCAGGCGCTCGTAGCGGGCGTCCTCGGCCATGAGCGCGCGCATGCGCGGCTCCTTCTCCAGCGCCTCGGGCAGCTTGATCCCCAGCTGATCGGGGATGAGCTTGGCGATGCGGTCCACCTCGCTGAACGACAGCGACATCACCCGCCCGACGTCCCGCAGCACGCCCTTCGCCAGCATCTTTCCGTAAGTGATGATCTGGGTGACCCGGGTCGCGCCGCCGTACGCCTCGTTGACGTAGTTGATGACCTCGCCGCGGCGGTCCTGGCAAAAGTCGACATCCACATCGGGCATCGACACGCGCTCGGGGTTGAGGAAGCGCTCGAACAGCAGCTTGTAGGGCAGCGGATCGATGTCGGTGATGCGCAGGCAGAACAGCACCAGCGAGCCGGCCCCCGAACCACGACCGGGGCCCACGGGGATGTCCTGCTCCTTCGCCCAGCGGATGAAGTCGTAGACGATGAGGAAGTAGGCCGCGAAGCCCATCTGCTCGATGATTCCGAGTTCCTCCGTGACGCGGGCCTCGTAGATCTCGCGCTGCGCCGCGATCTCGGCCTTCGGCGTGTCCTTGAGGGTGACCGCGAGGCGCTCTTCCAGCCCCTTCCACGACAGCTCGCGCAGCACCTCCTCGGACGTGCGGCCCTGCAGGCCGGGGTAGACGGGGAAGTGGTACTCGCCGAACGTGAACTCGAACTGGCAGCGCTCGGCGATGAGCGAGGTGTTCGCGATGGCCTCGGCGTCGCCGGCGAAGAGGCCGCGCATCTGGGCGTCGGTCTTGAGGAAGAACTGGTCGCTGGGGAAGCGAAAACGGAACTCGTCTTTGAGGGTCTGGGTCATGCCCAGGCACATCAAGATCTCGTGGTGGAACGCCAGATCCTGGGACGGGTAGTGCACGTTGTTGGTGGCGACGAGCGGGATGCCGGTGGCCGCCGCGATGTCGCGCAGACCCTGGTTGATGACGCGCTGGTCCGCCTCGCCGCCCATGCCGCCGGACACCGCGCCCCAGCCCAGGTCCATCAGCTCCAGGTAGAAGTTGCCGCGCCCCACGAGCGCGTCGACCTCTTGCGCCCACTGCCGCGCTTCGTCCGGCCGGCCCTTGGCGAGCAGCCGCCCCACCTGGCCGCGCAGATCGCCAGAGAGGAAGATGAGCCCCTCATGGCCCTGCCCGCGAAGCTCGGCGATGAGCTCCATGTCGATGCGGGGCACGTAGTGACGGCCCGTGAGGTAGCCCTCGGACAACAGGTGGTTGAGGAAGACGAAGCCCGCTTCGTTCTCGACCAGGGCGACGAGGCGGTGGTTGTCGCGGACCTTGTTCTTCTCCAGCCGGGACTGGGGCGCGACGATGAGCTCCGCGCCGACGATGGGGTGGATGCCCTCCTTCTTGCACGCCGTGAAGAACTCCACCGCGCCGAACATCGCCATCTCGTCGGTCAGCGCCAGCGCCTTCATCCCCAGCTTCGCCGCCGCTTTGACGTACGCCTTGGGAGAGCCCAGCGCGCCGAGCAGCGTGTACTGCGACTTGACGTGCAGGTGGACGAACTGGGAATCAACGGTGTTCGGGGCGTTCATGGACGCTGACCTCGGGCGGGGCGACAGGGGACGACGACGGGAGCGGGAATGTAGCTCAGCGGTCCGGCAGGAGAAGGGTGGACTGCAGGCCGCTGCTCGACGTGCTCTCGACCGGGGCGCCAGGGCGTTGCTTCGCCCACCATGCGCGCGCAGCGGACGGCTCCCAGGCCGGCAGGTCGGCGCCGATGGCAGCGAGAGTCGAGTCCAAGGCCTCGGCCGAGGTAGGCCTGTCCGACGGCGACTTCGCCAAGCAGTCGGCCACCAGCGCGGCGTAGGCCGCCGGTACGGAGGGGGCGACGTCCTGGAGCGGGGGCGCTGGCCTCTCGAGGTGGGCGTGACACAACGCCATCAGCTCGATGCCCACAAACGGAAGCGAGCCGCTCACCAGGTAGTAGGCCAGCACACCCACGGCGTACAGATCGGTGCGCGGCCCCACCGCCGTCCCGCGCCATCCCTCGGGCGCGAGGTAGGCCGGCGTGCCGACGACGAGCCCGTCTGCGCCCATCGCCGCGGGGCCGCGCACGACCTGGGCGAGCCCGAAGTCGACGACCTTGACGACGTCGTACATGCCCGCGCGCCGGCACAGCATGACGTTGGCGGCCTTGATGTCGCGGTGCACCAGCCCCTGCTGGTGGGCTTCGTTCAGGGACGCACAGATCTGCCGCAGGATGTGCACCGCCCGCTCCGGGGGCAGCGGGCCACCCCGCTCGACGATCTCCCGCAGGTTCCAGCCGTCGAGCAGCTCCATGGCGTAGTAGAAGACCCGGTCAGACGTCCGGCCAAAGTCGTACACCGCCACCGTGTTGGGGTGGGTCAGCGACGCGGTCAGCTGCACCTCCCGCTCGAATCGGGCGATCGCCGCTTCGCCAGCGCGCTCGGCCCGAAGGAGCTTGATGGCCGTCGCCCGACGCAGCAGCGCGTGGTTGGCCCGGAACACCTCTCCCATCGCCCCGGCGCCGATGCGCTCGCCGAGCTCGTAGGGGCCGAGCCGCTTGGCCGACGCCACCTCGCGCCGCAGGTCATAGACGATGCGACTGACGAGCACCGGGACCACGAGCAGCACGAGCGCCCAGCCCACAAAGATCGCAGCCTGAAGCTGGAGTCCGATGTAGGACGGAGGCGAGAAGAGGCCCGCGAGGGCGGCCAGCGCCGGCGCGACCACCGGGACGAGGGCCGCCGCGCCGATGCCGAGCGTGCGCACCGGCGTGGACGGCAGCAGGATGGCGCGCACGAGCAGGGCGTTGTTGATGGCGAGCAGGGAGTCGAAGCGGGTGTCGGCGGTGGGCCCGAACCACCCATGCAGTCCGCAGCCGATGCCGACGCAGACGATGAGCCCCACGTCGAGTCCCTGCAGGGCCCGGTGTGGCAGCGCTCGGCCCCTCGCGAGCCCCCACGACGCCAGGTAGGCGAACCCGACCAGCGCCACCCCCAGCTCGGCGAGCTGAGGCGGCGCAAACGCGCGTCCACCGGCGAGCCGCACCAGCAAGACGAAGATCACCGACAGCGTCCCCGCGATGAGCCCCTGCACTGCGAGGCGCTCTTGGAGCACTTCGCGGTCGCGCTCGGTGTGTGGCGTGGATCCCCCGGTCATGTCGCCTACTCCCAGGCGCCGTCCACCCACCGCTGCTCCACGGTGTAGTTCTCGTCGTCGCCGGGGGCGACCTTGCGGGTCACGCCGCCGGCGGGTTCAAACGTCCACTTCTCGTCCCACTTGTCGTCGCGGTCGAGGTCCACCTTGGCGCGGTTGGCCGTGCTGTGGCCGGCGTCCTGATAGACGTTGATCTTGTAGCGCTGGCCCTTGCTGACGTCCTTGGCCTTGCTGCTGCCGAGATCCCGGCCCTGCCACTTGCTCAAGAGGGTCTTGCCGTAGTCCGGCAGCCCCGCGTACTCGGCGGGCTCCGACGCGACCGCCGGCTGGGGGACGACCACCGGCTGGGGTGCGGCCGCCGGCTGGGGGACGACCACCGGCTGGGGGACGACGGCGATCTCGGCCTGCGGCGCGGAGCGAAGCGCCATCGCGCCGCCCACCCCGAGGAAGGCCAACGCGCCGAGCGCCACCATGAGGAACCTGCTGCGCTTCACATTGCCGGCGAGGGCCATCGCGACTCCGGGTCGGGGGCCTGGGCGTCGCGCCCGGCCGAGGTGTCCATCATGCCGCGCTCCTGGGGCACGGTGCAGTTGCAGTAGGCATAGAGGCAAGCCTGGGCCTGCTCGTGCAGCCTCAGCGTGCCGTCCAACAGGTTGCCCAGGTACTCGGTGCGCTGCCGTCGCGCAGGGTAGCAACGCCAGGCGTGGCCTTCGTGATCGAGGATGAACGAGCGCGCGCCGGCCCAGCACGGCAAGCCGGAGAAGCTCGGCGCGACCCGGCCGGTGGCGTTGTGCCCTCCGAGGGCCACCAGCTGCACGCGCTCCTCGGCGGAGTACGCGATGACGTCCCGGTCCTGTTTTTCGGGCTGGATCTTGAACCGCACCCCGGCCAACTCAAACCGCCGCTTCAACCCCTCGAGCACCGGCAGGCTCTCC
>Ga0222662_1000380_pt1 | contig 37683 bp, 35 predicted proteins | sample AntAcemetagen600_FD_179821 | JGI IMG/M metagenome (GOLD analysis project Ga0222662, IMG submission 179821) | Saline water microbial communities from Ace Lake, Antarctica - #600 | ecosystem: Environmental > Aquatic > Non-marine Saline and Alkaline > Saline | place: Antarctica: Ace Lake... | reverse complement strand
ACGGTATCGGTGGGTTGCCGATTTCAAAGGCTGAAACCTGAGACCAGATCGACTTTGAGGGTGCCAGGTCGTCCGCTCATGGCCACTTCTAGGGAGCGGACCCGCATCTTGGCGCTTGACCTGCGGCCCTACTCCGTTCATCATGGTTCTGTACGGGAACGACCTGTCGCTTCCCGCCCCTCACAATGTGTCGCCTTTCGAGCCGTGTTCGAAGATCCCATGGGATGACCCCTCGGATCCCCACGGCACCCCGGTCTCATCTTTGACCGTCGCAGGCCACCCTCCATCAGGTTGTTTCAACCATGACAAGCAAGTCCAGACGTCGTCGCCGCAAGCCCGGCGGTAGTTCCTCCTCCCACGGTCCCAGCGCCCCTTCGATCACACTGGCTCCGGGATCGGTCCCGACTGATGAGCAGTTGGAGTTGGAGGCTGCCGAACTCGAGGAAGAGTTACAGGAGCGATACAACCTCGCGAAGAAGAGCGACCTTGATCTCGCGAAACTGCAGAAGCTGACCAATCCGGCACTCCTGAAGCTCGCGAAGAAAGAGAAGATTGAAGACGCCGGCGTTCTGCCCAAGCAGAAGCTGGTATTCGAGATCCTTCGAAAGCGAGCGGAGAAGGCCGGCCTGATGATGGCCGAAGGCACGCTCGAAGTGATGCCGGAAGGATTTGGTTTCCTGCGGAGTGCCGAGTACAGCTACCTCCCCTGCGCCGATGACGTCTACGTCAGCCCAAGCCAGATTCGTCGCTTCGGACTTCGCCGGGGGATGGTTGTAAAGGGGCTGATTAGACCGCCCAAGGAAGCAGAAACATACTTTGCGATGCTTCGGGTCGAGGAAGTCAACGGACGAGATCCCAAGGTTCTCCATGAGCTTCCGACCTTTGAGAATCTCACCCCGCTCCACCCAGATCGGCGAATTCGGCTGGAATTGCCTGATGAACCGACTCGGCTTGAGCCGCGGATCATCGACATGGTCACGCCGTTGGGCTTTGGGCAGCGAGCGCTGGTGGTCGCACCGCCCCGGACGGGCAAGACGGTCATTCTCCAGCAAGTCACCAATGCGATCGCCAAGAACCATCCCGAAGCGCACGTCATCGTGATGCTGATCGACGAACGTCCTGAAGAAGTCACCGACTTCAAGCGGAACACTCCCGACACCGTTGAGGTGGTCGCGAGTACGTTCGATGAAGAAGCTACGCGGCACATCGCCGTCGCGGAAATTGTGATGGAGAAAGCACGACGCATGGTGGAGTTTGGAGACCACGTGGTCATCCTGCTCGACTCGATCACGCGACTTGCCCGTGGCTACAACAACGGCATGTCGGGATCTGGAAAGATCGGTTCCGGCGGCGTGGACAACGCGGCCCTGATCAAACCAAAGAAGTTCTTCGGTTCGGCTCGAAACATTGAGGACGGCGGATCGCTGACCATCATCGCCACGGCGCTGGTGGATACCGGCAGCCGGGCCGACGAAGTGATCTTTGAGGAATTCAAGGGAACGGGCAACGCGGAACTTCATCTCGATCGAAAGCTTGTCGAGAAGCGGGTCTACCCAGCGATCGACATTGCCGCGAGCGGAACCCGCCGGGAAGAGCTGCTTCTTGATCCGAAGGAGCTCGAACTCATCACGCGCCTTCGAAAGGTCGTCTCGGACATGAATGTCGTTGAGGCGATGGAATTACTTCGGTCGAGGCTCGTCAAGACCAAGAGCAATGGCGAATTCCTCATGACCATGAGTATGGGCTGATCGACCTGGCATTCAGCCCCGTGGGGGCTGATTCGACTGAATGGTCATAAAAGAGGCTTCATGGCGGTCCGGTCGGGTGACTTCTGCCCGAACCGGGGAACCGGACGAAGCGTCCTGCGGATGAATGAAAGCCCCTCTTGGTGTCTGGAAGACCGGCCGTCGAGCACTTCGGGGCCGTAAGATCCTTAGATGAGCGCGTCGAACTGGAATTCATGGCACCTTTCAGGTGCAGGGATCGACGCCCGGTGGTTTTGACGGGTATCGTCGATTATGAAGGCGGCTGGCCGAACCAAATGATTTTCCGGAGATTCGCGTGCGAGTAATCAAGAACAATCGTGGCATGACCCTGGTCGAGATTTTGACCGTCATCGGGATCATCGTGGTGCTGTTGGCGATTCTGCTTCCCGGCCTTGGAACGGTGAATCGAACTGGTAAGCAGGTGACGAGCGAGAACAACCTCCGTCAGATCTTCATGCTGATGACGGACTACTCGACGGACAACCGCGAATTCATCGTGCCATCTAGCTTTGACTACCGACAGGCGAGTTATGCCGGGAAAATCCGTAAGGACAGCCCCGCGGGCGTTGCTCCTCTGGTCGGACCGAGCGCTGGTGGAAACTTCCCGTTGGGGAGTTTTGAGAATGTCGGATCTTGGGCGGACATTCTCTGGACGTATACCGATCTCAGCTCCAACGGCATCCTCATTCCGTTTGAGAATGGATCGAATCCAGATGGTTACAACTATCGATACGACGCCCCCGACCGGGTTGTGTTCGAATCTGATCTCGGCTTCAAGAACATCCTCCGAAGCACCGTGGCCATGAAAAGTACGGTCGGTGGATCAGAAGCCACCCCATTTGGGGATGGAGCGAGGTCTTCTGAAGTCGGCCAACCTGGTTACTTCGCCGCCAACGACTGGTTCAGAATCAGTGGGCCCGACTCGCAGTGGTATTCGAGACCGCAGATTCGATTCCCCGCACGTTCGGTGTACATGGTCGATTCCAACGCGGGCGAAACGATCAATCCAACCACCGAGGGATGGGGAGATCTTGGGGCGGGGTACAAGACGCAAGTGGACTTCCGCTACATCGGTGACACTGCCCTCTTCCTCACTCTGGACGGTGGGATCAAGACCGAGACGACCTTTGTGGATCTCGATGAGATTGAAGACCGTGGGTATCTGATTCACGGGCTCGATGCCCGCCCGGTGGACGGACACGACCACCCCGATCCCTGATTGAAGCCTTGGTCTGGTCTGGGTTCAGACGCCGAGCCTGTGGGGGCCAACCCATCATCCGCCAAGCGGCGGCCCGCGTTGGTCGCCGACGAGGATGGCATCTTCTGGATATTTCGTGGAGAAGCACCCGAGCGATGCCGCCGATTTTTCGATGGCTTTTCGGGCGATCGCCACGATCCAGGTGCCTTCCGATCGATTCAGATCTTATTTCCACCAAAACTGACTAAAATGGGCCCAAAATGCGGAAGTTATTCGGACTGAATATCTGGGCCTTCATCGATCTCGTGAAGCGGCAGGCCCTGGTCAGGAATCTTGGGGGGCGTGCGTTCGTCGACTCTTGCCTTCCCGCCGGTATCCGCTACACTCTGCGATCTGCCGTCCCCCATGGGGCGGTTTTTATTCAGCGGTCGTCGAGCTCTACCGATGACCGTTTAGGCGGCTCACCCGCCTGACATGTTGATGTCCGAAGGTGCTTCGGCACCCGTTCGTTGCCACCGTAGCTCAGTGGTAGAGCACACCCTTGGTAAGGGTGAGGTCACGGGTTCGAGTCCCGTCGGTGGCTTCAAAATTTCGGGAGCGACCATGTGTTTCACATGGTGCGTTCCCAACCGGAACCCGACTGAAGGTGGTCGGGCAAAACCCCTCCGGAGGAATGGTCCACGAACGGACCGGAACTCCAACCGTCGAACGCCATCCGGTCACACGCTGACTTGAGATGGCGCGAATTCAGGAGATGCCCGCAGATGGCAAAGGAAGTCTTCAAGCGGACCAAGCCGCACGTCAACGTGGGCACTATCGGTCACGTCGATCACGGCAAGACCACGCTCACCGCAGCAATCACTACGGTTCAAGCGGCGAAGGGCCTTGCAAAGCCGATTGCCTACGACGAAGTCGCGAAAGCGTCCGAGTCTGAAGGTCGTCGAGACCCCACCAAGATCCTCACCATCGCGACCAGTCACGTCGAGTATGAGTCGGACAACCGGCACTATGCGCACGTCGACTGCCCCGGTCACGCCGATTACGTCAAGAACATGATCACCGGCGCCGCCCAGATGGACGGCGCGATTCTGGTGGTCTCAGCCTCCGACGGCCCGATGCCTCAGACTCGCGAGCACATCCTGCTCGCTCGTCAGGTCGGTGTCCCGAGAATGGTCGTGTTCCTCAACAAGTGCGACCTCGTCGACGACGAGGAACTCCTCGAACTCATCGAGCTTGAGGTTCGCGAACTGATGACCAAGTACGACTTCCCCGGCGACGACGGCCCGGTCATTCGTGGTGCGGCATTCCCCGCCCTGAATAATCCCGAGGATGCTGAGAAGAACGCGTGTATCGGAGAGCTTCTCGAAGCCCTCGATACCTACATCGAAGAGCCGGTGCGGGAAACCGACAAGCCCTTCCTGATGTCCATCGAAGATGTGTTCTCGATCAAGGGTCGCGGTACCGTCGCGACCGGCCGAATCGAGCGTGGCATCATCAAGGTCGGAGACGACGCCGAAATCGTCGGCCTTTCCGCCGAGACACTGAAGACGACCGTTACTGGCGTCGAGATGTTCCAGAAGACGCTCGATGAGGGACAGGCCGGCGACAACGTTGGTTGCCTTCTTCGTGGTGTTGAAAAGGAGCAGATCCAGCGTGGTCAGGTGCTGGGCAAGCCCGGCAGCATCAAGCCTCACACCAAGTTCCAGGGTCAGGTCTACGTCCTGACCAAGGAAGAGGGTGGTCGCCACACGCCGTTCTTCTCTGGCTACAAGCCGCAGTTCTACTTCCGTACGACGGACATCACCGGCAAGCTCACCCTTCTGGGTGGTGCTGAAATGTGCATGCCCGGCGACAACGTCGAACTCGAGGTTGACCTCGAGGGCAAGGGCGTCGCGATGGAAGTAGGCGTTCGTTTCGCGGTTCGCGAGGGTGGCCGGACCGTCGGCTCCGGCGTGGTCACCTCGATCGTCGAGTGATACCGAATCGATCGGTGTTCGGAGCCCGGCCATCTAGGCCGGGCTTCGGCCCCGAATCGGCGCTGACGAGGCTATTCCGGCCTCACCGTCAATTGAGAGAGTTCCCAGAAGGGTGGTTCGGCTAATGGCCAAGAGAGCACAGAATCGTGAGTTTGTCTGGCTTCAGTGCACCGAAACCGGTGAGTTGAACTACCGAACCAATATCCGCGTCAAGGGTGGCATCGACGAGAAGGTCAAAGAGGGCTTCAAGAAGTACTCCCCTTCTCTCCGGAAGCACACCCTTCACAAGATCAAGCGGAAGTGATCGGCGTCTCACGCTGCGGCTTCGGCCTCGGCGTTGGTCGCATCAACCTCCTACGCCAGTAGCTCAATTGGCAGAGCAGCGGATTCCAAATCCGCAGGTTGAGTGTTCGAGTCACTCCTGGCGTGTTTCCAGACCGAAGTCGGATCCACCGGACGGATTCGAATGGTCCGCTCCAGTTTTGTTCACAGTTGGGATGTAAGCAATGTCCACGGCGATCTACAAAAAAGGCCAGGGCTACTGGACGCGGCAGATGTCTACGATCGCCGGCGGATTGATCATCCTGCTTGGTGCGATGTGGTTCTCTGACTTCTTCAAGAATTCTGGGTGGTTCGAACTCGACCCCATCTACTTCCGAGCCATCGCCGGTGTTCTCTGGGTCGGTATTTTTGGTTTCCTCCTGTACTACTTCATCTGGCTCAAGCCACGGTCGGTCGATTTTCTCGTGGCGACCGAGTCTGAGATGAAGAAAGTGAACTGGTCCTCTCGCCGTGAGGTGGTCGGATCGACGATCGTGGTGATCGCCCTTTCAGCCGGTATCGCCGGATTCTGCAAGGTGTGGGACCTGGTCTTTGTCACGTTCTTCAGCGCCATCAAGGTGCTTGATACCCCGACCTGATCACGACGGAGTTCATTCCGTCCCGGTCAAGCGGGATTCGAGGTGCATTCATGACCGTTTCCGATGAGCAACCTATTGACGGTGAGAAGCAGATTCCGGCAGAGACGCCGGTAAACGACACGCCGGAGAAGGCTGAATTGACGACCGATCCGGTTGTCGATGCGGTGCCCGATCCGAAGGTCGCGAGTCCCGTCGCGGAACCCGAGGCCAAGCCAGAGCCCAAGAAGCGTACGCTCGCCTCTGGCCGCGAGGCCACAACGCTGGCAGGCGGTCCAACGCTTGAGAACTTCGGTGGCGTCGCGACGCATCGGATTGTGAACGAAGCCCCTGATCGTCCGACTGCAGAGTCAGACGACAGCGAAGTGGTCGAAGGCGAGTTTGATCCTGCGGCAGATATGCCGATGTATCGACCGGGCTTCGACTGGTTCGTGCTTCGCGTAGCGAGCAATAAGGAGTCAGGCGTCCGAGAGACGCTGCTCCGCAAGGTACAGATCGAAGGCATGGAACATCTCGTTGGCCGAATCATGGTGCCGACCGAGAAGACACAGTCGATCAAGGGTGGCGTGAGTCGCGTCACCGAGACCAAGCTCTACCCGGGCTATGTCTTCGTGGAGATGTCGCTGGAGACGGACGGTCGAATCCCACAGGACGTGTTCTTCCTGATCAAGGAAACCACGGGCGTTGGTGATTTTGTCGGTACCGCCGGGCGACCTACGCCGATGGCAGGCCACGAAGTCGAGAAAATGCTCTTCGACTCGCGGAAGCCCGACGAGGCACCGCAGGTCAAGATGGAATTCCAGCCTGGCGATCCAGTCACCATCAAGGAAGGCCCCTTCGAGAACTACGAAGGAACGGTCGACGAGGTCATGCCCGACAAGGGACTGGTTCGCGTTCTGGTCACGATCTTTGGGCGTCAAGCTCCGGTCGAACTCGAGTATTGGCAGATCGCTAAGGCCGAGGAATAGATCGGACCCACGGGGATCAATCGGGGAGTTTCGGGGGTTTCCCTCCCAAGCACCTTGGATCGATGCCGATCGTGAGAACGCCCTGACGGCAAATGCCCCCGCTGGGGCTCGTGGGGGAATGATTCCCTCGCCGGTACACTGTTGGCGCCTTCAGGGAGGCCTCTTCATGAATAACACTCTTGGTCGATTTCTTCGCCCGACACTTCTCCTTGCCCTCGGGTTATCGAGCGTTGGCTGTACGCCATACGCCACGTTTCCCTCCGACGGCGGCGTCGAATTTTTAGCGCCTGGGATGTATCCCGCGCCACAGTTGATGGGCAAGGGGTTACGAGTCACTTACGAGAAGACTGCTGGGGATCTCCCCCAGAGTGCCGCAATGGTTGATGGTGATGCCGACGGGCCTCCGCCGCTGGTGTACGCGCTTCCCGAGGGCGTCAGTGCCAGCGATTGGAGGCAGGTCGGGATCCGGACCGATGTCGACAGTGCTCGGGAGGCGACGCGGGCCGATCTCTCGAATGGGATATCGATCTGGGAGGTGAAGCAACTTCGAATTCGCTCCAATCGCGCGGAAGTTGATGTCGTCTATCCGAGTGGTGAAAACCTGTATCAACTGGCAACCGTGATCTTCAAGTCCGAGCCTTTCGGGTCGTTTGAGTTCCAGTCGTTCCAGCGATGGCTGACTCCTGAAGACCCACCAACCTGCAGTCATCCCGTCGAAGTTGCCAATGCGAAAGCTGAGGCCGATGCGGCTGAAGCCGCACGTCAGGCGGCAGAGGAGAAGGCTGCCGCAGACGCGGCAGCAGCGAAGAAGATTACTGAGGATGAAGCATCCTCGGCGAGCGATCTTCCCGGCGATGGGTCGGCGCCTTCGGCCGAAACGGACGCCGAGACTGCAGCGGCGGAATAGTCTCCGGACGGTCTTCCGAAACGACGCCGGAATCCAGCGGAGAGAACCCGTCGAAGCCGCAGGGGCGCCACGGAGCGAATCCTTGCATTATCGCGTAGGCACCACGCCTTCGGATTCCGCACGCACGGGTGCTCATCGAGAAACGGATCGACGATGACGAACGCCACGAACGCCACTCCTGGAAACGAACCTCACGCTTCGAAGACGCCCCGCCGCATTGTGGTGGGGATCACTGGAGCGAGCGGTGCGTGTTACGCGGTTCGGGTGATCGAGCTTCTCGCCGCATCCGGGATCGAGACCCACGTCGCCTGCTCCAACCTCGGAAAGCGTCTTCTTGCCGAAGAGATGGGAATCACCCAGTTAGATCCGGATGCCCTGAGTGGGGGCCGTGGTGACCGACTCGTGATTCATCCGGGGAATGATGTCGGCGCTGCTTGCGCCAGTGGCTCTTTCAAACATGATGGCATGGTGGTCGTCCCGGCTTCGAGCAATACTCTGGCGAAGATCGCGCATGGCATCAGCGATAATTTGGTGCAGCGGGCTGCCCAAGTGACGCTCAAAGAACGTCGGCCACTGGTCATTGCTCATCGAGAGTCGCCGATCGGGATGGCAGAGATCGAAGCCATGAAAAGAGTAACTGAGGCTGGAGCGGTCGTGGCCCCGCTCTCGCCGGGTTTTTATCTTGAGCCAACGTCGATCCAGGATCTTGTGGACTTCATGGCTGGAAGGCTCCTCGATCTACTGGGAGTCGATCACGGCCTGGCGATCAGATGGGACCAGCACCTCAAAGCCCGACGTACGCGTCCAGAGTGACACGTCCGGATAATCGCGAGGCAACCCTTAAAATTTGAATAAATGCGTCAGGCTGACTTGCCCTTCGGCGATCTCATGTCACTCTTCAAATGTCCAGATTGCAGACCCGGTGGCTCTTGAGTATCGATGCAATGTGAAGGACAACTTTTGGGGGCGTAGAGGGAAAGGGACTCCACTACGACATCCTGAAGAGATTTTCGCCCAAGCTTTTGCTTGGCGAACACTGGCGAGGTTATCCCTCGTTGTGGCGATGTTCCATTGTCTTCTGCGGAACGCACTGGCTGCCATGATGAGTACGAGGGAAGAAAATTCCCTCTGCCCCGGCCGCTCTAATCATGAGCAATCTTGATCAGGGCGGCCTCTTTTTTTGCGCTGCGGGGGCGGCTTCGCCACCTCCTCGCTTCCTAGAATCGTTGCCCTCCTTCTTCGTGCGTTGCGGAGGCGGCTTCGCCACCTCCTCGCTTCCTTGATTCGTCGACCTCCTTCCTTGTGGGTTGCGGTGGCGGCTTCGCCACCTCCTCGCTTCCTTGATTCGTTGACCTCCTTCCTTGTGGGTTGCGGTGGCGGCTTCGCCACCTCCTCGCTTCCTTGATTCGTCGACCTCCTTCCTTGTGGGTTGCGGTGGCGGCTTCGCCACCTCGGTGCGTTCTAGATTCCTTCCTTCCGCGTGTTGTCGGATCCAGGAGTTCAGGTTGATGTGCCGTTAGTTCTTCATGCGGCACTTCCTTGCGGGTTGAGAACCTCGTGATCAGGCCGCTCTCTTACGGAGGTGGTCTCACCACCTCAGGCCTTTCTCGTGATCTTTCGTGCAGGTCCACAATCAGATGGATTAGCAGGCTCGCCTGCGTCGCCCATTCCGCCCTCGTCGTTCGGTCGCATGGCCGATGCGATGCGACCTGAGGCGTGGTTCGTAGGTTGGTCATTCGGCACTTCCTTTCCGTGAGGGTGAGTCGTGAATCGTTTTCGATCTGACATTCACTTCTACGGCGGGGCCCGCCCCCCGTTCGTTTTCTCATCGGTTTATCCGTCCGATTTATTCGATTGGTCTGGGCAGCGATGTCGCCTTTGGGCGTTGAAACGGTCATGAACAATCGATGGAATTCACGGGGAACGCCGTACCGTCGGCCACCGGCCAACCATCGATGAATCATCGGTCAACGCCAAGATGAAGATGTTCAGTGCGACGTGGCGCGTGAGCAAGGATCGCGTGATGAGGGTTGCCTCGTCGCGAGTCGCCATGCCCGAACCGTGTCCGGCAGATTTCGACGGTGATGGCGCGATCGAAGCCCGCGACTTCGGGCGACGGTCCATCAACTGGGTCGAGTGTCCTTGGGATCGGACGGAACGTCGACTGACCTTCGCGAAGGCGGCGACGCGATCACGGCGCGACCGTGTTCCAAGATTTCGGATCCGCCCCGATCCTCTGGCCGTCGTCGGAGAGTGACCGCATCGTCGCGGCGTCGAACATGTTCATCGGGTTCGGGCTCACGAGTTCCTTCTCGACCGCGATCCACCGGACCTCGACGTCGCCGTTGCCACGGAGCCGAGTCAGTTCCGCCAAGGCATACAGGTATCGCAGCGAGGTGATCTCGGCCGAGGTGGCGAGGAGCTGGAAGGCACGATCCGCGACCGAAGGCCAGGTCGGCTCCGAGATCGCCGGAGGAATCCGAAGGTTGCCATTGAGGATCACCCAGTACCGGGTCTTCGGAATCGGGGCGTCGGGGTGGAGCTTCTTCCACATTCCGCCGAACGTGTCCTCGGGAGACGACGCCCGACCGCCCGAATAGAAGTTTCCGATCGCCCCGCCGTCGACGTAGAGGGTGCCGTCGATCTCCCTCGGGGGAAAGACCGCCGGGATGGCGCAGGAGGCGAGAATGATCTCGTGGAGATGGGTGGTATCCTTCGACTCGATGGCCTTCCGAGCGGCATCCGAAAAATCGAACACGCCTGGGACCTGTGCGTCGATGTTGCTGGCCTGAATTATCAGGATCCGGCCGTCAGTCGTCGCCTTGTCGATCTGCTTTGCGAAGTCGAGGTTGATGATCTTTTCAAGATCCCGTTTGATCCCCGACACCTGCATGAGGCTTAAGTTTTTTGGATGGAAGGAGATCGGTGTTCGCAACGTCACCCAGTCGGGCTTGGGGTTGCGAAAGAAGTCGTCGACTTCCTTCCTCGCCTCGTCGGTACCGAGGTAGGCGAAGGGAGCGATGAAGGATCCCGTACTGACGCCGGTCACACCATCGAAGGTCGGTAGGGCGTCGGGTCCGGGGGGGACGGTCGCCCAGCCCAGGAGGAAGCCGGCGCCGAAGGCGCCGTTGGCGCCGCCTCCCGAGAGGATGAGAAAGTCCATCGTCGCCTCAGGATCCTGCTGCTGGCGTGCGAACATGCGTTCCACGAGGGCCTTGGTGTGCGCGTCTTTTTTCGTCTTGCTGGACGCCAGCGCGTCCTTCTTTTGCGTGTCCAGTTCCGCGGCCGATACCGCCGTCCGCGGAGGCCGGATGTTGTTTCCTTGGATGACTGGTAGAAGCAGGTAGACGACGACCAGCAAGCCGGCGACTGAGAGGACGCCGAGTAGAAACGAAATGAGGATGGGCCCTCGATGTCGGGGCCTGCCGGACTTTTGGTCGGAGTCATTCTTGGTCATGGAAGTGATGCTATCGATCGTCTTGATTTCGCGTGGGGCGAACGCGGAGGCGAAGGCCAGAACGCGAAGCGGCCCGCAGACGCCCTCGGCGCCCTCTGCTTCGCCGGAAGAGCTGCTCGCTTGAATCGCATCGACCGAAATCGATCGCAGGTGATCCGTACGCTGCGATCGAAATCCGTCTCATTTGATTCCCATTGTTTCTCCAGATCAACTCCGTTATCCTCGTCGTTCCCGCAGGCACGCTCCTGGGTCAACCCGATTTTTACATGAGATCTGGAGAAGAAAATGCACAAAATGATTTCAACCGGCGGCACCATGCTGCTTCTGATGGGCCTCGCGTCGAGCTCACTCTGTTCCACGGCGTCCGCGGATTTCGAGGACGGGCAGATTCAGTTCAACTTCGAATTCGATAGTTATCCCGGATTCGACGTTCAACTGTTGACCAACTTCTTCGTCGACGCCTCCTACGACGATGATGAAGGTACGTTCCAGGTTCCGGGCGGAAGCGGATCGGTCGATATCGTCGCGGGGGACTTTTCCGGCACGAGAGATCAGACGTGGAAATCGGTAAAACCTCCGGTCGTGGTCGATACGTTCGAAGCCGAGTTCGTCATCTTCGACATGCCGTACGACTACGGTGACATGCGGATCGAGCTGACGGGCGGAGTCGGCTGGAATCCCAGCTTCAATCAATGGGGAGGCAGCGTCACGGGGACGGCAAGTCCGTACACGCCGTTCGGGGCCGGCGGGAGTCCGTTGTCCGGAACCTGGTCCGCGCAGATCGTTCCAGCACCCGGTGCCATCGCACTGCTCGGTCTCGGCGGGCTGGCTCGCCGTCGTCGCCGGGCTTGAACGTTCGAGGACACGAAGCGTTTCGACCTTGAAGAAAAACGACCCCGCAGACGCCGTCGGCGCCTGCGGGGTTTTTCTTTTCGACGGCGAGAAGATTCGCTCGAGCGGGTGATCGTCCAACCCGCGTTCCGCGCCGATGGTGGAGGCGTCCACCGGAACCGAACGACCAGCGGAGGCGGTCGGGCCGCCTCCGCATGGGTTCGAATTGAGCGTGCCGCACGAATGGTCTCGGCACCCCCCGGTGTCCGGTCCGTCACACGCCACCTCGTCGTGTCTCGGACGCCGCTCGATCAGTTCGGGTGAATCGGGGGCGGTCTCACCACCTCCGGGTTCTTTCGTGACCTCCCATGCAGGTCGACGATCAGCTCCGTCGCCACCGTCATGCGGTCGAAGGATCGAGATCCTGCGGTTCGCGGCGTGATCGGGTTGATGGTCATCCGGCACTTCCTTTCCCAAGAACAGAGTCTTGTACGGGGTTGAACTGACATTCACTGCTACGACGCCCCGCAGGCCGCGTTCGCGATCTCGCCCGTTTCTCGTTCGGAATCGCCGTGGTGGGCGTGCCGATCCGGTCCGTATCGGTGAGCGACGTCTCTATCCAAGTCGAATTCGAAAACCAAAAACCCCGCGGGCATCGACGATGCTCGCGGGGTTCGTTCGTGTGGTTAGTGCTGCGGCTTCGGGATCTCGCGATCGGCTCGACCGCCGTTCCGAATCAGTAGCTCTTCGCCCAGACCACCCGCTTCGCACTCGGCTCGCCGGTGAACGGACAGGTGCCGGGCCGGCCTTGGTCGTCGCAGAGTTTCTGGCCGTCGAGGGGGATGCATCGCACCGTCACCGCGAGGTCGTTCTTGATCCGCTCCTCGAGCTTCGGGTCGCCGTTGAAGTGGGCCATCACGAAGCCCGCATGAATCGGGGCGGTTTCGTTGTCCGCAGTCTCGGGCGTCTTGAAGAACTCGTAGAACGCCTCTTCGGTGTCGATGACGTGAGTGTTCGCCTTGCGGAACGCCTTTGCCCTCGCAAGAAGTCCGTCTTGGATCTCCTGGAGGATGTCCGCGGCTCGCTCGACGAAGTCTTCGAGCTTGAGGCTCTGCTTGTCCTTCGGTCCCTTGTCGCGGCGTGCCATGAAGACGTTGCCTTCGGCCACATCGCGGGGACCGACCTCCAGCCGGATCGGGGCGCCTCGCTTGATCCACTGCCAGGTCTTGTCGCCACCGCGGAGGTCGCGGGTGTCGTATTCCACTTCGATCACCCGGCCGCCGTAGACCTTGGTCTTGAGCGCCTCGATGATCTTGTCACAGAACGCCATGACCTCGTCCTTCGCCTCGGGCTTGTGGAGGACGGGCTGGATCACGATGTGCGCGGGCGCGACCATCGGGGGACAGAACATACCGTCGTCGTCGGCGTGGGTCATGATCGTGCCGCCGATCAGTCGGGTGCTCACGCCCCAACTGGTCGTCCAACAGAATTCGCGGTTGCCTTCGTCGTCCTGGAACTGGATCTCCTGGGCCTTGGCAAAGTTCTGCCCGAGGAAGTGACTGGTACCGGCCTGCAGCGCTTTGCGATCCTGCATCATCGATTCGATGCACCAGGTCTCGACCGCGCCAGGGAAACGCTCGCCTTCGGTCTTCTCGCCACGGATCACCGGCATCGCGAGCCAGTTCTCCGCGAAGTCGGCGTAGACGTCGAGCATCTGCATCGTCTCGGCCTTGGCTTCCTCGTCGGTGGCGTGGGCGGTGTGACCCTCCTGCCAGAGGAACTCCGTGGTGCGGAGGAACATGCGGGTCCGCATCTCCCAACGGACGACGTTGGCCCACTGGTTGATTAGCAACGGAAGGTCGCGATGGCTCTGGACCCACTTGGCAAAGGTCGCGCCGATGATCATCTCGCTGGTGGGGCGAACGACGAGGGGCTCTTCGAGCTTGCCCGCGGGCACGAGGCCACCGTCGGGACCCGCTTCCAGCCGGTGATGGGTGACCACCGCGCACTCCTTGGCAAAGCCGTCGACGTGCTCGGCCTCCTTCTCCAAGAAGGAGAGGGGAATGAAGAGGGGGAAGTAGGCGTTCTTGTGGCCGGTGGCCTTGAACATGCCGTCAAGGCCCCGCTGGACGTTCTCCCAGATCGCATAGCCCCACGGCTTGATGACCATGCAGCCGCGAACCGGGCTGGTCTCGGCGAGATCGGCCGATTTCACCACCTGCTGGTACCACTCGGCGTAGTTCTCCTCGCGGGTGGGGGTGATCGCGGTCTTGGGTTTGCCTTGTTGTTTTTGCTTCTGCTGGCTCATAGTGCGCCAAGGGTAGCGGGGAAGCCCGATCCGCATGCGGCCCGAGTCCTCCGTGACCGGGGGGTGCTACCGTTCTCAGATATGGAGCAGGCGAACGCATTCCCCGGTTGGCAGATCGTTGGCGACGGTGCGGTCGGGATGGCCTTGGCCTACCGGCTCCATCGACGCGGCGAGGCGGTCTGCCTGACCGGTCGGACGGCTCGGCCCAACCCATGGGCATTGACCTTCCAACATCCCCCAGATCCTGCCGCCGAATGGCGGTGTCCGACTGGATCCGGGCCGGCCGACCAGCGTGTCGAGCGGTTGATCATCGCGACCAAGGCTTTTTCGGTGGCGGAAGTACTCGATACCTGGGGCCCGACGCTCGCCCCCGGGGCGCGGGTGTACTTCCTCCAGAACGGCATTGGTTTCCGTCGGTCGGGCGATCTTCCTGCCGACGTCTTGGCGCTGGATGTGGTCAACACGGGGTTTGCCGCGTTTCGGTCGTCGGATCACGCCGTGGTCCAGACCGCGTGCGAACCACTCTGGATCGGCGACGAGGCTGGTGGCGTAAGCCCTGCGAGTCCGGCGGTGTCCGATGATCTCGCTCGACTGGTGGCCACCCGATTCCTGGTCAGATGGACGTCCGAAATTCGCGCCCACCAGTGGCTCAAGATCGGGGTGAACGCGGTGATCAATCCGCTCACCGCGATCTTCGGTTGCCGCAACGGCGAACTCCTCGAAGGCGAGGAGACACGGGACTTCGTGGATCGGCTCTGTGCCGAGAACGCGCAGGTCCTCGAGGCTCTTGGATTCTATGAGCAGGCGGAAGGTCTCTCCGAAACCACCCGGCAGATCATCGGCGCGACCTCGACCAACGTCTCCTCGATGCTGGCGGATCTGAATCGGGGTGACGGCCGAAGCGAACTCAAGTTCATCAATCATCCACTGATCCACGCGGCGGAGGATCATGGCGTCCCGGTTCCGATCAACCGGTCAATTTCTGACCGTGCCGCGACGGCATTTCTGGAATCACGCGCTCGTTGATCGGAATGCGTGAATCGCGACGCGGCACTGCTACGATCTCCGTGGATCAGTTTCCAGCGTGAACTTAGGAGGATTCCAACCGTGACGCCGCTTCGAGTTATCGCCGAAGATATCAAGATCGCCCATTCGATCTTCGCCCTGCCGTTCGCGGTACTGGCGGCGTTCATGGCGGCGCAGTTCGGCGAGATGCCCTTCGCGAGCCTTGCGGCGCCGCTTGGGCTCATCGTGGTGGCGATGGTGTTCGCACGGACTGCGGCGATGCTCTCAAACCGGATCCTTGATCATCAGATCGATGCGGGGAATCCACGGACCAGTGGCCGAGCGATTCCATCCGGACGGCTTTCCATGCGATCCGCGGTGTCCGCCCTCGCGGTATCTTCGATCGGCTTTCTCGTCATCTGTGGCGTCTTCGGCGTGATTCGGGAGAACTGGTGGCCGCTGGTCCTCGGGCTGCCGGTGCTCGTGTGGATCTGCGGGTACGGGTTCTTCAAGCGGTTTACGTGGCTCTGCCATCTCTGGCTAGGGGCGAGCCTCGCGCTCAGTCCGGTCGCCGCCGCCGTCGCGGTCGATCCGGCAGTGCTTTCCACGCCGCCGATCTGGCTCCTCGCAGGCATGGTGCTCTGCTGGGTGAGCGGCTTCGACGTGATCTATGCACTGCAGGACGTCGACATCGATCGACGCGATGGGCTCAACAGCATTCCGACGAGATTCGGCGTCGACGGCGCGTTGAAACTGAGCCGACTGCTGCATGTCTTCGCAGTGATTCTCTTGTTCGCGGTGGCTCGAACCGAGTCCGCCTTCGGGGGCCTGTTCCTCGCGGCGGCGATCATGGTCGCCATTCTGCTCCTGATCGAACACGCGACGGTGCGGCGCTGGGGAACCACGCGGATGGCAATCACCTTCATGACCATCAACGGGATCGTGAGCATCCTGGTCGGCGCTGCAGGGGTGATTGAACTTGTGCGAGCAACGGGATGAGCCGCGGCCGTGTCCCGACCGCTCGGCCTCTGGATCCAGCGCTTCCGGTCTTCGACGAAACAAAGCGCATCCTGCGAGAGGAGCTCCAGCAAGTGAGCGACGCGTGTGCGTCGCATGGATCCTGGGAAGTTCGAATGCGAAGTGAGGCGATCCGTCGCGCTCGAAAAGCACTCAAGCGGTTTCGAGCCGTTCTTGACCTTGCCAAAGGGTCGATCGATGCGGAGTCGCAAGAGGCGATGCGAACGGCGGCCCGTGATCTCGGGCGGCGGCTTTCGCCGCTTCGAGATCGGGACGTGATCATGGAACTTCTGGCGCGTCTGCAAAAAGACACGTCAGGCCGGAAGAATCGGGAGGCGATCCGTCTCGCTTCGATGGTGCTTTCCGCGAGCCAGGCCATTCCCACATCTCGTGACCATCGCGAGGATGAAGCCATCGTGATGGCGGTTGGTGCCAAGATTTCGGAGTTGGCCGCGTGGCTTCAGGCGACGGAGTTCGGAAAGGTCGATCGAGATTCTGTGATCGATCGATTCGAAAAGGCGTGGCGGCATCATCGGCATTGTTTTTTCGACAGGGTACGAGACGATGACGATCTCTCGCGTCTTCACGAGACGAGGAAGCGGGTGATTCGACTCCAGCTCGGGCTCGGTGCGATCCGGAACGTCAGGTCGAAGTCGATCCGGCGCGAGATTCGACGGCTGAAGACGGTTGCGGGGATGCTCGGTCGTGATCGGGATCTCTCTCTCCTCGAGGATCTGATCACCACCCACGCCGATCGATTTCCAGAGGCCGACCCACGAACCCGCGTCGAAGCGGAGATCAGAAAACGCCGTCGAATCTTGCAGCGAGATTCGCTGCGCAATGGCCGCGAGGCGTCGCGGGGTTCGCCGAAAGCCGCCCGTCAGCGTCTTGAGACGTGGTGGAAGACGGCGTCGAAACGGCCGCCGTCTGGAGCCTGAGCCGATCGCATGCCGTCAGGTCGCGAAGAGCTGGGTCGGGTCCTTAAACGCCTTGAACTCCAGCGCGTTCTGGCTGGGGTCCAGGAGGAACATCGTTGCTTGCTCGCCGGGGAGGCCTTCGAATCGAAGGTATGGCTCGATCACGAACGTGGTCCCGGCGGCGCGGAGCCGATCAGCGAGTTCATGCCAAATGGCCCACGGGAGCACGAGGCCGAAGTGGGGGACGGGGACCTCGTGGCCGTCGACCGCGTTGGAATCGGTGTCTTCCTCGGGCGTGGCGGGTTCGAGACCGTCGACCATGTGCGCAACGATCTGATGGCCATGGAAGTCGAAGTCAATCCACCGATCACTTGACCGTCCCTCAGCGCAGCCCAGGAGTTCACCATAGAACTGGCGGCTCGATTCGAGATCACGCACTGGAAACGCCAGATGAAAGGGAGGAAGCGCCATCAGGTTGCGTCCGCCATCGGGGTGCTCGCGGCATCGATGCGTGGGAACAACGCGACCTTCTCGGTCTTCGCGCCACCCATTGAATCGCCCCAGCAGACCAGTGCGTCAAGGTCACCCTTTCCGGGATCGATGTCGCAGCCAATGGCAGTCCAGAGGGACTCCATTCGTTGTGGGAGCACCGGCCAGAGCATGATCGAGGCGATGCGGACGGCCTCGATGCAGCGGGCGAGCGTCGAGGCGAGCTCGTCTTGCCGTTCGGGATCCTTGGCCACCTTGAACGGTTCGGTCGCATTGATGAAGGCGTCGACCGTTCGAAGGAGTCCAATCCCGGCGGCGCAGGCGTCGTCGAGCGAGAAGTCTTCGAGCGCTGCTCGCCACGCGGTGACCGCCTCATCGGCAGACGCTTTGAGATCCCACCCGGTCAATTCGAATCCGGTGTCCGCCGGAACGACGCCGTCAAAGTACTTCCCGAGCATCGCGGTGGTCCGGCTCGCGCAGTTGCCCACGGTGTTGACGAGGTCGGAGGTGTAGGTTTCATGGAAACCGGCGGCCTGAAAATCCGCGTCGGTCGCGCCGAGTGGGCCGTTGTTGACCATGTACCATCGCCAGGCGTCTAAACCGTACACGTCGAGGTATCGCTCGATGGTGGGTAGGTCGACGAAGTTGCCGAGTGATTTCGACATCTTCTTGCCTTCGCTGATCCAGAATGAATGCGCGTAGACGCATCCGGGCATCGGGAGTTCGAGGGCCATCAGCACCGACGGCCAGATGACCGCGTGGAACCAGAGGATTTCCTTGCCGATGACGTGGAACGTCGCCGGCCAGTAACGGTGGCGGTCATCATCGGCATCTGCAAGGTTAAGTGCGGTGGCATAGTTCAGAAGGGCATCGATCCAGACGTAGATCACGTGCTCTTCATCACCGGGGAACGGAATGCCCCAAGTGAAATTGGTGCGGGTGATTGGAACGTCCTGCAACCCGCCTCGAAGTCGGCCCAGCACTTCATTGCGACGAGCATCGGGTTTTACGAAGCCGGGTTGGTCGGCGAACAGCGCTTCGAGCCTTTCCTGATACGCACTGAGTTTGAAGTAGTAATTTCTTTCGTTGGCACGGACCAGTGGCTTGCCAGAGATCGGACTCTTGAAGTCAGTCTCCTTCGCCTTGGTTTCGGTGACGTACTCTTCTTGGCCTTCGTCGTACCAACCTTCGAATTCACCGAGGTACACGTCGCCGGTCTCGAGCAGACGCTTCACGAGCGCCTGGACCTGGCGTTCATGCCGCGGCTCGGTCGTTCGGATGAAGTCGTCATTGGTGAGGTTGAACATCCCCATCACCTTTTGAAATTCCGCGGCATTTTCGTCGGCGAGCGCTTGGGGTTCGATCCCCCGGGATTGTGCGGACTTCTCGACCTTGACCCCATGCTCGTCGGTTCCGGTGAGGAAGAACACGTCTCGGCCTGCGAATCGCATCGCCCGTGCCCAGACATCGCAGAGGGTCGTGGTATACGCGTGCCCGATGTGTGGGCGGTCGTTCACGTAGTAGATCGGGGTGGTGATGTACGCGGGCGACTGGTCTGGCTTCTGGTCGGGATGGAGGGGTGCGGATTGGCTCATGGGACTCGGAGTGTAATGGAGAGAAGGTTCCCTCCTGCTGCTTTCTCCGGTGGGACGTCCCAGTCGGGAATGCCGATACGCTTTACGGTGGGAAGAATGCCTCCAGGTCCCAGGCCCGCGAACCCATGGATCGTGAGCCGGGAAGGGCAGAGACCCGGCCGGGGGGAATCTCGTCCGGAGCGTCATGTGGACCAGCAGGGCTATCAGGTCCATGGCCGCGAAGAAGGAAAGATGAATCAGTGTCTGACTCGACTAGCCCCCACCACCCCACGCCTCGCCGACCACCGGCTCGCATCTCTGGCCCCGCCGTTCTGGCAGCGCTCTCTTTGGTGGCCGCGGCGATTCTCTTCGGAATCTACGGCCCGCGAATGCAGCAGCGAGGCGTCCCACTCGATGGCACGCCATTGGCGGATCTCCTTCAGGCCATCTCCCGGTCTGCGACGACCGCGCCGCCGATCCGCGTCGATGCGCTGGCAGATCCGCTGGAAAAGACGCGGCAAGCCACCCGCGACCTGAGTGAGGTTCTGGGGCCTGGCATCGAGCCCCCCGTTCTGGACGAAGTGGGCCTGACGCTGGTTGGATCGACGATTGAACGAGACCTCGTGGGCACCTCTGGCGTGCAGTTGACCTACGAGTCCAGCAAGTCCGGTGAGCGGGTCTTTATCTTCGAAGTCGCGGACGCCGCTCGCTTCACGCACTTCGATCCGCTCGGGAGGCATCTTCCGCTTCTCCCGGGGGCCAAGATTGTCGAGGAGATCGAACAGGGGACCGAGCGACTCGGCCTGGTGATCCTTGGTATTGATGGCCACGCGACCGTGATTATCGCTATCAACCTCGAAAAGGCGATCTTGATCGCCAATGTGATTCGCCCGGTGCTGAGTTCGGGGGATTCGGGTGCGGAATCCTCGGCGGGCGGGCTATCCTGAGAGGGTGAAATTGGCCGATGGAGAACTCTGACAGAGAGTTTTTTTCTGCCCTGCCACGCTCACGATTTCCATCTGGATCCCATCATGTTCCGATTTACGGTCGCCCCGCAATTTCCTCGCCAGTCCTTCACCCTCTGCCTTTGGTGCGTGCTCGGGGCCACGTGGCTCGTGACGACGTCGGCGGAGGCACAACGAAAAATCGACGGACGGCGGTACGGCGGTGGAACGAGTGCTGGCCAGGCGCTGGGAAATGGCACCGGAAATCGTCCCAACGGGCAGTTGGGCCGCGATGCGTTGGGCTCCGGGAATGCCCTCGACGGGAATCTTCAAGTCGGAAGCGGTGGACGTAACGGCTATTCACCTCGGGCAGCAGCGTTTAGCTATCAGGCGATTCAGGCTCGGAACCTTGGCGTCACGAACAACGTGGCGGGTGGTCGTGGATTCCGTGGAGATCCGGGCTATACCGCGCCCCGCGATTTCCGAGGTGACGTGGGCGGCGATGACATCTACGCTTTTCAGCGCGATTCAGCGCTCAGTAGCATGCAGTTCCTGACCAGCCCGCAGCGGCTTGATCCCTTGAATATCAGCAACAACAAGGGGTCCTTTCAGTATCGAAGGGACTTCACGTCACTTCCCGAGGTCAACAATGCGTTTGCCGCCCGCCAGATCGGCGACGCTCAGATCAGACTTGACCGAGCAAACTCCGCCATGACGACAGGGTCACTCCTGACCACCGCAGCCGTCCCGGAAGATGCGGGGTTCACTCGGGGCACGATCACGAGTTCGACAGTTCGGGGACTTCAACCCAATCTGCAGTCGGGCGCATTCGTACCACAGAACCTTTTTGACGAAGCGCTTTTCTTCGATGCGACACTTGGCTCCAACCCTCAACAAGCGGTCAATGCCCTGCAGCCTCGCCCCTTTCGATCCCCTTGGGAGGACGAAGATGGCAATCGCCTCAAGCCGAAGGAGCAGATCGATGGGAAAAAATCCAATGGGCTGAATACGTTGATCCCCTATGAGGCCATCGTGCAACGGATCGTGGAGAATTATGCGGGCCGCGAAGATGTAAACATTGATGACAGCGGGGTCCTGCGGATGCGGGAGGATCGAGCGCTGATCGAAGCGAGGCTCTTAGCACCCAGAATCGGGACACCTGAAGACGTGAGACGGTCGGGCAGTTCCGGGAGCTTTGAAGGATTCGCTCGGCCCGAAGATGATCCGGAAGCCGGGATCGGTCCGGCGTTTCGACACTCGCCAACCGAGTTTGAACTCGAAGCGATAGAGGCCGAGGAGTCACAGAATCAAGAAGCCGCCGCGTCGACGGATCCGTCTGCCGACGGAGAAACCAGTTCCAAAGAAGCCGACGAGGATCTCAGGTCCCCCGAAGCACTCTTCGAGATCTACCGGCATCGAACCGACGTGGGGGATCTTGGAAACACGGGCATCTCCGATCGAGCCAGAGAGTTCATGGATGACGCCGAGACTTACATGCTCGCGAACAAGTACGCGAAAGCAACGGACCGCCTCAAGGATGCCAAGCGGCTGAGTCCAGGAAATCCGATGATCGAAGCCGGTTTGGCCAATGCCCAGATCGGTTTCGGAGCCTATTTTTCAGCCGAGCTCACATTGGCCCGGCTCTTCACCCGCAATCCCGAACTGGTCGGTGCAGTCTTCAATGATCCGAAAATCATTCCAAACCGAACGAATCTGATGATCGCGGCGAATGACATCAAGAGCAGGATCACGGCGGGCAGGAACGCGAATTCAACGCGGAACGCCGGGCTTGGGCTGGTACTGGCCTACATTGGATGGCAGCTCGAAGAGCGGCCCATGATTGAAATGGGTCTCGACGATATTCTCAATTCGCCACAAGCGGGGCTCGAGGGTTTATTGCGTACGATCTGGCTTGGTCCTGGCGAAGTGACGCCCTGAACTTTGCGGCCGCGCTTGCCGGCAGGGCCGGTAAGAACGGTTGATTCGCGGTGATCGTAAGCTGGCGTAAAACCGGACTCGGGATTGCTGGATTGGCAGGCGGACGACTGCCGATGAATCGGTATGAGCATTTCTGGCGTCCCTCCCGAGATTTCAGCGCTGCAAGCGACGCAGGCCCAACGCGAAGCCGCCAAGGCTCGTGACCGTGCTCGCTTTGGGTCCGAGCGAGGCCGAAAGACCAACGCTGAGGATGAACAATTTCGAGTCGCCGGACTCGAAGATTCGGCCGCGATCCGTGGTCTCGACGAGGACGAAACCGTCGCCGATGAACGCAGTCGACGGCGACGCGAATCACAGCAGGAAGAGATCAGCGGTCGGCGCGATTCCCCTCCGGAAGACGAGAACTCACGACTGGACATCACGGCTTGAAGGTCAGTCGGTGGGGCGTCTGCCACGGAAGGTCAGTCTGAGTTACCGCCATCACGTTGCAGTCCACGAGCCGACCGAACGCCGAGATTCCGGTGAATTCGCAGCGTCGCGTCAGACTTGTTGAGCGTATAGAAGTGGATGCCGTCGACCTGATGATCGAGGAGGTCTCGGCATTGCTCGGTGGCCCAGTGAATGCCGATCTCGGTGATCGACTCATCGTCACCATCCGCGGCTCGAGCAAGTGAGCGTTGTAGTGACGCGGGAAAAACGGTTCCGGCCGCGAGTTGGGCCATTCGGCGAACGCTTTTGCGCGTGCTGATTGGCATGATGCCAGCGATGATTGGAATCTCGATTCCGGTCAGGCGACAACGATCCTTCCAATCATGGAATGCATGGTTGTCGAAGAAGAGTTGAGTGCAGATCCAGTCGGCGCCGGAATCGACTTTCGCCTGAAGATGGTCCATGCACTCCAGTGTGTTGGGCGTATCCGGGTGGCCTTCGGGAAAACCCGCCACCCCGATCTTGAATTGATGCCCGTGTCGCTCACCGAACGACTGAATGTGCGCGACGAGGTCGGCGGCAAAGTTGAAGTCGCCTTCCGTCACTTCGGCACCTTTCGCCGGTGGATCACCGCGTAATGCCAGAATCGCGTCGACGCCTGCTGCGGCGTACCGCTCGAGAATTCGGTCGATCTCGTCGCGCCGGTGACCCGCACAGGTGAGATGGGGCACGGGGCGGAGGCTGGTGTCCTTGATCAGGCGTTCGACGAGATCATGAGTGCGATCCCGGGTCGTTCCCGCCGCGCCGTAGGTGACCGAGACGAACGATGGCTCAAGCGGTACCAGTTCGCCGATTCGGCGATCAAGTGCCAGCCAGCCAGCGGGCGTCGCGGGAGGGAAAAACTCAAAAGAGATGGTAGGGGAGCCGTCAGCCCCGATATCGGACATGTTTAAAGTGTAGTGAGTTGGGAACGACGGTCCTTTATCCGACTGCTCGATAGACTCCGGAGTGTGCCATCTCGCCCGCAAATTCCCGCCCGGACTGTGAAACGGCTCACGCTCTATCTTCGAGAGGTAGAACATCTGCTGGCACAAGGCGAGAAGCGGGTAAGTTCACGCCAACTTGGTCAAGGGCTCGGCGTCACAGACACGCAGATCCGGAAGGACCTTTCCTGGTTCGGCCAATTTGGCCAAGCCGGGGTCGGTTATTCCATCGAGGATCTGGCAGCCCGGCTCCGACAGATTCTGGGTAAGGATCGAACCTGGAAGACAGCGCTGGTCGGTGCCGGCCGCCTCGGACAGGCGATCTTGTCCTATGGTCCCTTTGCAAGAGATGGGTTTGAAATCGCAGCAGTCTTTGACGCTGATGCAAGTCTCATCGGTTCTGAAGTTGGCGGTCGATGCATTCGTCGAATGGAAGAGCTCGACCAGATCGTGCGGGATCGAGAGATCGTCTTGGGGATCATCTCGGTCCCCAAGGAGGCCGCGCAAGCGACGGCAGACCGTCTGATTGATGCGGGCGTGCTGGGTATCCTCAATTTTGCGCCGGTCCGCCTCGATGTTGCGGATCGAGCCAGTGTGGTGAGCGTGGATTTTTCGGCGAGGCTTGAGCAGTTGGCGTTTCAAGTTTCGCTTGGCCTAAAAGGATCGATTGATGGCGATGATTGAGTATCCCTCTCCTCTTCGGACGGTGGCCCTGATGGTCGTGCTTGGTACGGTCGCTCAGATGGGCATTGGTTGCAGTGCTCACCTCGGCCCGAGCGAAGGGAGTGTTTCGCAGGCCGCGAAGATCCGAGACTTGAAAGACGAGGTCGTCCGCCTGGAAGGCGAGAAGGCTCGACTCGAAGGAGATCTGCAAGGTCTCCGAGCCGATCTTTCGCCGGTCGAAGTCGAACGTCGCGCTGGTATCCCCACGGCCATTCGCGTGGCCGTGGCCTCTGGATCAACGGTTCGGTTAGCCGATTCGGGCTCGGAATTGAGGCTCCGCCTTCGCACCGAGGACGCGCTCAATCGATTCGTGCAGACGACCGGCCCGGTCGCGATCTCGGCCATCGCCTTCGATGCCGCTCGGCTGCCCATTTCTCTGGGTGATTGGAAGATTGATGTGGCAGCGTGGCGAAGCGCCCTTCGAGAGGGATTCACCGGAACCGCCTATGCGGTCGACCGGCCCCTCCTCGGTACCGTGGATCTCTCGTCTGGCATGGAGGTGCTGATTCGAGTGGAGATCATGGATCCGAGGGCGGAGGAGCCGCTGGCTTCCGAATTCTCGATTCCCGTGACTGGTCCTTTGCCGAAGAGGAATCCCGTATGAACCAGTTCTGTTTCAAGCGCCGATCACGATTACGACTCGCATCTCGGGTCGTGGCGCCACTGCTGCTGCTGACGATATTGGGCGGTTGCCAGAAGAGTCTCTTCAATCCGGATGACCCGCGGACCCAGTTCGAGGTCCATGACCGGATGAGGCAGCGATACATCCCATTGGAAGAGCAGGACGTCTTCGGCCAGCCTCAACCGGCGCTCCGTGCACGTCTTTCTCCAGACTCCTGACGCCGTAGAGCGGTCCGGTATCATCTGCGAGACTCGGGCAACCGGCGGGATTGCGCCAGTTGCCACCATCCGACTTTCTGGCACTCCATGGAACCGAACTACCAGAGATCCGCTGTTTGATCAATGCTCCCCCTCGGTCCTGACCGATGGATGAAGAAGAGAGACGTATGGAGAAGAGAAGGTAGTCCCCATCGGTGGGACGGACGCATGGGATGGGCTCGCAAGGACCGCGAGCTCGAACGAGGGCATGGCCGCGTGACGAATCAGACCCAAATCGCTGAACCTGGTGGTTTCAACTATCGGACGCAGATCGTCTGGATCGCCTTTATGGCGTGCATGACGATCTTTGGTCTGTTCTTTATTCTGACCAAGCCTGATCCAAGCCGTGCGTTGGGTGACCTTCCGCTTGCATCGACATCGGCATTGCTCACGCCGGATCAAGCTGGCGTCAGAGACGGATTTGGCCCGCAAAGAGCGGATCTCAAGACCGTCTGGAACAAGATTGTTATTCACGATTCGGGTTTTTACTTCGATGATGCAGAAGACATCACGCGGCGGCACATCGCTGCGGGACTTCAGGACATTGGCTACCACTTCGTGATCGGAAACGGGAACGGGAACCTCTCCGACGGTCAGATTTTCGTGTCGAATCGTTGGGACCTGCAACTCGCCGGTGCCCACGTCGCATCGCGAACTGGGGCGGATCCGCGTGATGCTGATCAACTCAATCGAGTGGCCATCGGAATCTGCTTGGTGGGGAATGGCGAGCAATCGACCTTCACACCCTCGCAGACTCAGGCCCTTGCGAATCTGGTGACGAGTCTTCAGAGCCGTCTGGATGTTGCGGACGGAGCCGTGCTTCTGCACTCTGATCTAAGCGATGTTCGCAGCCCCGGCCGGTTCTTCCCCGCGGCCAAGTTTGAAGCGCACCTCTCAGGTGCCGGCAACTAAAGCTCCCCCGGCCGCCCTGAGGACGATCTCGAAGGGCTTCAGGTGGTTGATCGGAAGCCGACCATGCGGGCATGGACTGCAATCGCTCTCGATCGGGACCGTCATGTCACATCCAGTCGAACTCTTTGGATATCCGGTGCTCGGGCGGCTTGGTGACGGCGCGGCCAGCACGATCTATCGAATCCGAGACCCGCGTTCAGGCGAGGAGTATGCGCTCAAGCATGTGGTGAAGCGCGGCGACAAGGACCAGCGGTTCATCGATCAGGTGGTCGAGGAACATCGAATCGGATCCCGGTTCAGTCACGATTCGATTCGTCGAATCGGCCGATTGCTTCGAAAGCGCCGCAAGTTTCGGATCGCGGAAGTGGGACTGATCATGGAGTACGTGGATGCTCCAGGTCTCGACACGGTGCAAGAGAAGTCGCTGCTCGAGAACGTCAGGCTCTTCACGCGGATCGCGGAGGGCCTCCTTTCGATGCATGAGGCTGGAATTGTCCACACGGACATCAAGCCAACGAATGTCCTCGTCGACGATTCGGTCGTGAAGATCATCGATCTCGGACAGGCTTGTCCGATCGGGACAACGAAAGAACGAATTCAGGGCACTCCTGGCTATATCGCGCCCGAACAGGCGCATCGTCGTCGCATCACTGAACGAACCGATGTCTACAACCTTGGGGCGACCATGCACTGGGTGTTGTCGGGGAAATTGATCCCAACCGCGCTTCCGCCCCGGAGATCTGAGAGCAGCCTCGCCACCGGTCCGCTGGGGCCTGATCGCATCGCCCCAGCCACTCCGCTCACGAAACTCGTCCCGGGGACACCGGTCGAGATCTCGGACCTCGTGCTCGATTGCGTTCGGGTCTCCAGAGGCGATCGGCCCGCCACCATGATTCCGGTGATCGATCGGCTTCTTCGAATCGATCGAATGCTGCAGGCTTGATGAATGAGCGGGGATGGGCGATCACCGGTAGCCTCGGTGACATGCCCCTGCGCTTCAACGACATTCTGGTCGATCTCGACGGCACCCTCGTCGATTCAATCGATGGTTTGCACACCGCCTGTCTGGCGGCCGCGGACACCATCGGACGTCCGCGACCCGATCTGGAGTTCGTCCGCCGCAGCATTGGCCGTGGATCAGACCGGCTTCTTCATCTGGTGCTTCGGGTGGATGCGGAGTTGATGTTGGATCCGGACTTGCATCAACAGGCCCGGTTGGCTTTCGACCGTCACTATGCGTCCGCCTGTTGCGGTGGTTCCCACCTCCGAGAGGGCGTCGCGGACAGCCTCGTGTCACTTCGCGCTGAAGGGCGCCGTCTCGTGGTCGCGACCAATAAGCCTCGTCAACCGGCGGAACGTGTTCTGAGACATCTTGGCCTTGATGACCTGATCGATGAACTCTGTTGTCCTGAGGATGCCGGGTGTCTCAAGCCCGATCCGGATTTCGTGTCGGCGGCGGTGGGAAGCAGCGACCGAAGCGGTGTGATTTTGGTCGGTGATTCGGGTGTCGATGGCGACACGGCGGACGCGGCATCGATTCCTTTCATTGCCGTACGTGGAGGCTACGACGAAGGAAGAGACATTGCCACACGATCACCTTCCCCATCGGCCGTGATCGAAACGCCAAGAACCCTCCCGGCGGCGATTCATCAACTCGAGGTTTGACTGGATCGCTGGAGCGTTCCATAGAAAAACTCGACGCCACCTTTTCGGAAGCGTCGAGTTCGAGGTTGCGGTGGAGATCGCTCTGGATCAGCCGGCTTGACGCTCTTCGGAGTGGCCAACAGATTGACTTCCGGCTGCGAGCATTTTCGGATGACCGCAGAAAACGTCAAACGTGGTCTCGTCGAGGAGCGAGTTCATCGCCTGTTCGACGCGGCCGATCCGGTCGGACAATCCGTTTGGTACTGAGACGCCACAGATTTCACTCCCGACGAAGCCGACTCGGCTACTTTCGGGGCGTTCAAAGATCGACCAGACATCTCGAAGGCAAATCTCACGAGGATCTTTTGCGAGGGCGTATCCACCGCCGGGTCCAGGAGAGCCGCTCACGATGCCGGCCTGGCTCAACGACGAGAGTAACTTGGCGACGAAAGGGCGTTGCAGTCGGCGGCCGTCGGCAATATCTGCCGCAGAGACGCGTCGAGTCGTCGGGCCTTCCCAAAGTGCGGCGAGGTAACTCACGGCTGCAATGGCGGTTTCGGTTTGCTTTCCGTACATAGGATCTTTCTCAAAAAAGTGTCATGGTTCTCTTACGAGATCGCAGAGGAGCGAGTCTTAGATTCAGGCCTCTCAAGATCGAGCGATAAGATGACCGTGATTTCCGTGTGATTCAGGGTTTCTCTTGCTGGAGCAATCGAAATGGTTCCCAAGGTTTCGCCGATTGAACTGATCTTCGGAGACGGGGTCCGCGTGACTGCGGATCCGGTCGCAAATCCTGAGGCGTCCATCGTGGTCGGCCGGTCTTCTGAGTCCGGAATTCGCCTTCTTGGCGACTCCATCAGTCGCCAGCACGCCTCGCTTCGATCCGATGCTTCAGGATGCTGGTTTGTTCGCGACCTCGGAAGCCGGGGCGGAACGACCCTGAACTGGATTCGACTCGACGAATCGGAAGCGCCGCGGGTTCGGACCGGCGACCGATTACGATTCGGCGACACAGAGGTTGTTGTGAACCTCCCCGGAGGGGACGGTCAGGAGAGAGAAAAAGAGAAAAATTTCCGAATTGAGGCCGACCAGGAGACCCGCCAGGACGATTTTCGCACTCGGGGAAGCCTTCTTCTCCGGCTGAATGCGTCGGGAACGATGGAACGTGAGATCGGCTGGAAAGATTTCTATGACCGTTATGTTCCCTTGATCAAAGGGTTTGCGAGTCGTGCAGGAGCCGGGGAGGAGGCGGCGGAGGACGTCGCTCACGAGGTCATTGCCAACTTCTTCAGAGCTTCCCACCGGTTTCAATATGACGCCAGCGCGGGCCGCTTCCGGGGCTACCTGAAGGCGGCGACCCTCAATGCCATGCGGGCGAGATGGCGCCAGCGAAAGGGCTTGGTCAACGTCGAGGACGAATCCGGGCTTCCGGCGGAGGATTCCAACGAACTGGATGTGGCCTGGGATCAGGAATGGACACGATCCGTGATCGATCGTGCGATCGTTGCAGTGCGGATCAACGGCAAGCAGAGCGAGCAGTCCTGGGAAGCGTTCGATCTCTACGGCCGCCGGGGGGTGCCGATCGACGAGACCTCGAAGCGGCTTGGGATGACTGCGGAGGCAATTCGCCAGGCCAAGAGCCGGATCTCAAGGCAGATTCGCGGAGAGATCGAACGAATCCGGTCTGAAGAGGGCTGAATTCGGTCAGTCCGTTCGATCGAGTTCGAGGAACTCCACGCCAGCTTCGTCAAACACGCCCCGGCTCTTTTCGATTGAATCGAGCCAATGGGCATCACCTTCAGCAGGCTGGTAGGTGACCACGGTCGTAATTCCCGCCTGAACCAGTGCGATCGCGCAGTTCACGCACGGGAAGAACGAGGAATAGACCGCGCAATCGATCGGGCTCACGCCGTTTCGGGCGCACTGGATGATCGCATTCATCTCTGCGTGCACGACGAGGTCGTATTTGGCAGGTCGTTCGAGTCGCTCTGGTCGATCCTCAACACCTCGCGGAAGACCATTGAATCCGGTCGAAACCACTTGTTTGTTGGGCGAGACGATCACCGCGCCGACACCTCGAGATGGATCCTTGCTCCAACCGGCGATCTCTTCGGCGAGTGAGAGAAATCGGCGGTGCCATTTTTCGCTGAACGGTACCGTCATCGCTTGAGCGCCTCCGCGGGGATGGGTTGGAGTTCAAAGTTGGGGCCGGACCATTTTAGGATCAGGTCGTCTTGTCCGGAGCCTTCAAAGTAATCGAGGCGAAGGGGATGAAGACCTTTCTCAAGGGCGATCACGCCACTTTTCTCGAGCGCCGAGTGCAGTCCGTCGTTATCGACGACGACCACGTCGCCGATTGTGAGTCTGCTGCCGTCGTCGGAATCGAGCGAGAATCGGTAAATTCCGGTTTGTGGGGCTTCGAGGAAACCGGTGAATCGAACCGCGAAATTCTCGGGCCGAGGCTGCATTGAGAGGTCGATCGCGCTGGCGACGCCCTCCGCAGCAGTTTCGATATCTGCGAAATCGGCAACGGTCTTGAAGGCGCCCAGGTGCGTCGTCCAGCGAAGGCCGGGTCGGGAGGTCAGGGTCTGGACTGCTCGCAGTGGTTCGACCCGCCGGACTTTCGCGGTCGCGACACCGCCGACCGGCGAGCCATTGAAGAAGCAGCGGGCCATGACGGTGGCGGAACGCCGAATCTCGATGGGGCCATTTCCACCCCTGGCCGAACCAAGTTCGGGCGTGGTTCCATCAAGGGTGTAACGAATCTCTACGTCATCGCTGGCAGCGGAAAAATTCAACGTCGCCGATTCAAGAAAGATCGGCTCGGTGACGCCGATACTCGGCGCCTCAATGACGATCGCGGGGCCTTCGATATCGAGTACCAGCACGGTGTCGATTCCCGGAGCCATGCCAACTGGAAGTTGAATGGCAAGATCAGCGCCCGCCCGTTCGACGGCAAGCGGTCCCATGCCTGGTGTCGCCAGGAGATAGGCGCCGCGTTCCACAGGATCATTGAGGATGCCCGGAAGTCTGATCACCTTGGATTCTGGTACATCGAAAATGTGCAGGTACAGACGTTGATTTCCGTCGGGGAGATTCCGTCGCGTGCAACGACCCCAGTCCAGGCCAGTGAAACAGGATGCAAAGGTGCCGTGGATGCTCTGGTTGTTGACTTGCATCCAATCGCCGATCGCGGTGAGTCGATCGATTGACTCTTCGGGGAAGCGGCCGCGTTCGTCCGGTCCCACGTTGAGCAGGAAATTACCACCCTTACTGGCGATGTCGACCAGTTTGCGTACGAGTTCTTGGGTGGGCTTAAATGCGACGTCGAAGGACTGGTATCCCCACGACCGGTTCATCGTCATGCAGGTTTCCCAGTCGACGCCAAAGGGCATTCCGGTCGAGGGAATCTCCTGCTCGGGCGTTCCGAAGTCGCCTCGGTATCCGCCGGGCCGAGTGAGTCCGGCCATACCAGTTCGCCCGGTGTCCACGCGATTGTTCACGATCACCGCAGGATCGATGGTACGAAGGAAGTCATACATCGACTGTCCATCTTCGTGCGTCCACGTCCCTTCCCATTCCCCATCAAACCAGAGCACTGCGGGTTGGTATCGATCGACGAGTTCCTTTAACTGACCCTTCATGTACGCGACATACCGCTGATAGTCGGCGCCGTCGGCGGGACGATCATCCCACGCGCGTCGCGGGAGGTAGTCAGGTTGAGTCCAGTCCATGATCGAGTGGTAGAGACAGAGAACGATGCCTTCGTTACGGCAGGCTTCGGCGAGCTCACCGAGGATGTCGCGACCGAACGGCGTCCCTTCAACATCGAATTCCGTCAGTTCGCTCGGCCAGAGACAGAAGCCATCGTGGTGCTTGCTGGTGATGACGATGTATTTCATACCGGCGTTCTTCGCGATCATCACCCACTTCATGGGATCGAAATCGACCGGGTTGAACTGCTGTTGAAGCGGCATATATTCGTCGGGGTGAATCTTCACGGAGTTGAGGATCCACTCCGCACCGCCGGTTCGTCGCCCCTCCCAGTACCCACCGGGGATTGCGTAGAGGCCCCAATGAATAAACAGACCGAAACGTGATTCGCGCCACCACGACATGCGCGCGTCGTGTTGGTCAGGCGACTCCGCGAGCGGCGTTGCCACGCGGGATGGAAGCTCCGATGGCCACCACGAGTCTTCCGGAGGCGGAACAGCGCCGGTCGAGAGGACGGCATGGATGAGCAAGCTGCAGGCAATGGGCATGGTGGTTCTCCATTACAGATCGTATCGGCGCGGCACCACGCGTCGAATCAAGGCCACTCGACTTCAGGCTGGCGGTCTCGGATCTTCGCCGCCAAGGTCGAGGCTCCAGTATCCGATGTCGTGCCAGCGATCGAACTTCCAACCGATCGCCGGCAGTCGGCCTGACGGTTGGTAGCCGATGCGTTCGTGCATTCGGACGCTGGGGTCGTTTGGCAGGGTAATCACCGCAACGGCGATTCGGAATCTCGCGGCGCGGAGGGCGTCGAGAAGTACGAGGGAGAGTTCGGTACCGAGGCCGCGACGGTGTTCGGTCGGCCGGATGTAGACCGAGGTCTCGGCGGCGAAGCGGTAGGCGGCCCGATCTCGAAATCGAGTGGCGTAGGCGTACCCGGTGATGTCACCCGACTCGTTTTCGGCGACGAGCCATGGGTGCGTTTCCAGCGTGCGTTCGATTCGTTGGGCCATCTCGGTGGCATCGGGGGCGATCGTCTCGAAACTCACCACGCCTCGATCCACAAAGGGAGCGTAGATCGCGGCGATCTGAGTCGCATCGTTGGGTATCGCTGGTCGAAGCACAAGTGGACGATACCATTTGAAGGGGCCCGTCTACGACTTCGCGCCGACCGGGCCGCGAACTAGGAGTCACCCATGCCGAAAATCACTGTCAGTGGCATCGTCTACGACGCGGCGATCATCTTGTTGGTCATGTCTATCGGATCCATCGCATCCAGTAGTCGTGCAGATCTGCCGCGGTTACTCGAGGTGCCGGCGTCTTGGAACGACCAGTCAAGTACGGATCTTTCGGGTCACGATGGGTTCGGTTGGTACGTCCTTCCGGTGCGTATTCCCGCCGACTGGCCGTCTTCGAAACTTCGTCTCGACCTTGGGGCGATCGACGATGCCGACGAGACTTTCTTCGATGGCGTGGGAGTTGGCAGCACGGGCGGCATGCCCCCACGGCCCCGGAGCGCCTGGCAGGCCGCTCGCCGCTACTCGGTTCCCGCCGAACTGGTGCGGCCCGGCGGGACGAGCATCATCGCCGTTCGCGTGCACGATTCCGGAGGCAATGGGGGTATGTGGAGTGGCGAGCCGCGACTCGAAGGTCCCGACGGCGCCCTCGACCTGTCCGGCACGTGGCTGTTCGTGACTGGAGACGAACCGGGGGCGATTGACGCGGAGGCAGGAGCGGCACGATGGAAGGAACTGCGAGATGCCGCGGCCAATGCCGGTGTGGAACCAGCTGGGGGGGTCGCGTCCGGCTGGATTGCCGCGAGCCGCGGGGATTCACCAGTCGGCGATGTCCTCTGGTACGAACGCCCCGCGGACGCCTGGACGAAGGCGCTTCCGATCGGAAATGGCCGCCTCGGTGGAATGGTGTTCGGCGATCCGCTGGGGACGATCCAGGTGAGCGAGGAATCGGTCTGGGCCGGCTCGCCGATCGATCGGCATCGTGATCCGCCGAGCGACGCGCTGCAACGGGCCCGGGATCTCTGGTTCGCCGGCGACGTCACCGGGGCGCAGCGGATCATGCAGCAGGAGTTTATGAGCGAGCGGCTCACCCGCAGTCATCAGACGTTGTTCACCGTGGGAACTCGTTGGGTCGACGATCTCGACGCGATCAGCGACTACCGGCGATCGCTCGATCTCGGAACCGGCGTGACGGAGACCACGTTCTCGGCGAACGAACATCACTATCGATGCCGAATGTTCGCAAGCGAGGCGGACGACGTGATCGTGGTGCGATGGGAGACCGACGCACCCCGAGGCATGTATGCCGCGGTCGCGATCGGGCGGGACCGCGCCCACGACGGAGGCACGGTCGTCGGCGGCGACAAGTCTGCGACGAAAGACGAGAAGTCGTTGATGCTGTACGGGCGTGCGATCAACGGAACGCATCCCGGCGTGCGATACGCCGGAATCGCAGTCACGAGGGGTGATGCGCTCCACGAGATTGGCGAAGCCATACCGGTACCGGACGATGAGATCCTGGGGCGCGTTCGAAGTCATTCCAAGATCGCGCGTCGCGTCCGTGCCTACACCGTGGCGATCGCCGGTGCGACCGACATGCCGGGATACGGCGTCGAGGATCCCCGGGCCGAAGTCGAGCGACGGGCCGAGGAAGCACTGGACCGTGACTTCGACGAGCTCCTTCGCCGTCATCTTGCGTCGTTTCAACCACCGTTTCAGCGGGTGTCGATCGATCTCGGGACGTCGCCGCAGGCGGCGAAGCCGACCGACGTACGGCTCGAAGAACTTCGTGTGGGCGCCGAGGATCCTTCGCTCTTCAGTCTTTACTTCCAGTTCGCTCGGTACCTGCTGATCTCGTGTTCACGACCGGGGACCATGCCCGCGAACCTCCAGGGGATTTGGAATGAACACGTCGAAGCGCCGTGGAACGCCGACTATCACGTCAACATCAACCTTCAGATGAACTACTGGCCCGCGGAGATCGGAAACCTCGCGGAGTTTCACGAGCCGGTGTTCGATTTCACGGAGCGTCTGGCCGAGCGAGGTCGAGAGACGGCCAAGCGGCTCTACAGCGCGGATGGATGGATGGCCCATCACACCTCCGATGCGTGGGCGTTCACCGTGCCGATCGGTCGAACGGTGTGGGGGATGTGGCCGCATGGCGGGGGATGGATGACCCGGCACCTCTGGGAGCACTATCTGCACTCGGGGGACGAGGTGTTTCTCCGCGAGCGGGCGTGGCCGCTTCTGCGAGGGGCGTCGGAGTTCTATCTCGACTACCTCTGCGAAGATCCTGCGACCGGCCGGCTCGTTTCCGGTCCCAGCAGTTCGCCTGAGAACACCTTCATCACCGAGGACGGGCAGCGCGCAGACATCGGCATGGGGAATGCGATGGACCAGGAGATCATTTGGGACGTCTTCACGAACCTAATCGATGCGGCGACGGTTCTTGAAGCGTCAGATGACGAGGTGGTCGTCGCGGCGAAAGCCGCGCGAGACCAACTCGCGATGCCGACCATCGGCGCCGATGGTCGACTGATGGAGTGGTCGCGTCCCTTCGGCGAGGCGGAACCAGGGCATCGCCACATCTCTCATCTCTTTGGATTACATCCGGGCGCCCAGTTCAATCACGAGACCACCCCCGAGCTTCTGGCCGCCGCTCGGAAATCGCTCGACTTCCGACTCGCCAACGGTGGCGGACACACCGGATGGAGCCGCGCGTGGCTGGTCAACTTCATGGCGAGACTGCACGATGGCGACGCGGCGTACGAGAATCTGCGGCTGCTGCTCGTGAAGTCGACGCTGCCGAACCTCTTCGACAACCATCCGCCGTTTCAGATCGACGGCAATTTCGGCGGGGCGGCGGGGATCGCAGAGATGCTGGTCCAGTCTCACGTGCCGCTCCCGGACGCGTTCGCACCGGGTGTTGCTCCGAGATTTCAGATCGACCTGCTGCCGGCGTTACCCGACGCGTGGCCCCGTGGCGAGGTGCGAGGGCTTCGAGTTCGAGGCGGACTGACCATCGATCGCCTGGCCTGGACACCCGAAGACATCTGGGTGGAGTTCTCGAGCGCTTCGGCGAAACGGGTTCAGGTGCGACCACCGAACGGCGAGAAGCTCGTCGAGATGGCTGATCGCGACGGAAAGATGACCTTCACATTCAAACGATGATGATCCGGGATGGCGGATGTCGCGCAAAGAAACAGGCCCATCGAAATCATGGATTCCGATGGGCCTGAATCAGGGCGACAGGATTCGAACCTGCGACCTGCGACTCCCAAAGCCGCCGCTCTACCAAGCTGAGCTACGCCCTGAATTGATCGGGGATTGTACGCGGACGATCGGGTTCGCCAAGGCCTTGGGCGACTCGGAATACCGAGTTCCGTGAATCCTTTTTGGACGATCTGGGACATCGATGGGCTCAAAGAGGGTGGAACCTTCGATTCTGGAGGGTCCCCACCGGGATTTCGTGGCCGACGATCGCCCGTCGAGAATCCACGCGTCGTGGGTTCGGGGGATTTCAAAGGGGGTGAATCGAGGCTCTTGAGCGAATGGCTGCTCAGCATCCGCCCCACGACGCCAGCAGCAGGCCGATCTCGCGGCCCCCGACCACATCATCGAAGTCCAGATCCGCAGTGCTGTCTGTTCCCCATTGGCTCAAGAGGATTCTCAGGTCGCGCTCATCGACGAGTCCCTCACCGGGGAGATCGGTGGTCTTCCGTCGAGCCTTCTGGTCATCTATGACGTGTGGTCGGGTTCGTGGCGGCTCAAGACCTCTTTAGATCAATTAGTTGCTGCAGGAACTCCGATCGCCTCTTGTCGAGGTCGAGTGCATCCGGCCGTGTCTTCACGGCTTACGGCAGAGTTGTCGGTGAGTTGTTCATGTGGGCTGTACGCTGATCGTTCCTTCGAGCGAACCCAGTGGCGAATTCTGGAGATCTGCCTGTGCGACCTACCGTGCGAACCAACAGGATTCCTTCTCGGATGATCTGGGGATTCCTGACACCGATCCTCGCCGTGGTTTGGGTCCTTCCAATTTCAGGCTGCAACGTGATCAAGCCTCGGGTGGAGCGGTACGACGCGTACCCGGCGATCCGCAATGACCTCTCTCCCGAACTGGCGCAGTTGCTCCTTCAGGACTACTCGGCTTCTGCGACCTCCGTGGTCGATCAAGCGATGCAGGAAATCGTCGACGTCTCTGATGATCCCGAGGTGACCGACCACGCGCTCCGATTCAGGGCTGCAGCGGTGGCGGAAATTCGCCGGGCGGCGCTTCGGGTCAATCCCATCGCCGGAGCACTTGATTCGTGGGTGCTGTTACAGCAACTTCAGACGTTTCTCTTCGATGGCCCCGGCAAGACTGCGTTCGAGGGGCAGATGGAGATCGTCGATCGAATGATGGTGGGCCTCATTCGCGATCTCGACGTTGCCGTTGAACGAATGCTGGACGACCGTGAGCTCGCGAAGGAAACCGTGGACGCCTTCGCGAGTTCCCATCCTATTTTGAGCATGAGCCTCTCGCGTCCCTCGGTGATCTCGCCGGTGGCGAATGATGACGATCGACTGCGCACCCTGATGGATTCGGTTGCTTCCTTCGAGTTTCTCGCCAACGCGGCTTATTATCGGCTCGGCTCCGCGATCGATGATCTTCCGCAGGATCTTCGCTGGCAGTCGGAGATCGTCATCCGTGAGGTCTTCGCCGATCCGCAAATCGCGGACGCGATCGAGAGCCTCGATGAACTCGACGGCCACATGCGGAATGTCGGCATCGCCATCGAGGCAATTCCGACCTCGCTCGATGAGAACGGGGAGGGGATTGTGAAGTCAATCGAGTTCCTCTCGCAAAAGGCGACGGACGAGATCGCCGTCACGGTCGAGGAGGGAGTCGAACGGATCGGAAAGATCGCCGAGATCGAGCGGGTGGGGGCGCAGCGCGACATCGAACGCCAACGTCTTGAGACGATCGAGGTGCTACAGGCGGAGCGGGAGGTGGTTCTGGAGGCAATCACCAAGCAGCGTGTGGCGTTGGTCGAGGATCTTTCCCGCGAACGTGATGTGACGATCAAGATGCTTCAGGACATGATCGCAACGCAGACCGGCACCATCATCGAAGGGGCGGGCAACAGGGCCGAGACGGCGATCGACCGAGCGATCAGCGGGATGCTGCTGGT
>Ga0222662_1000379_pt1 | contig 37788 bp, 35 predicted proteins | sample AntAcemetagen600_FD_179821 | JGI IMG/M metagenome (GOLD analysis project Ga0222662, IMG submission 179821) | Saline water microbial communities from Ace Lake, Antarctica - #600 | ecosystem: Environmental > Aquatic > Non-marine Saline and Alkaline > Saline | place: Antarctica: Ace Lake... | reverse complement strand
CGGTACCCAACCGACCTGGCCGCGGCTCCTCGGCGAAGCGGGCTATCGCACCGGCGTCTTCGGAAAATGGCATCTCAAGAGTAATCCCGTCGGCTTTGATGAATGGGGCGTGCTCATCGGCCAAGGGCCGTACTACAACCCACCCATGATCACGCCGGAGGGTCGGACTCGAGTCAAGGGCTACACGACCGACATCATCACCCAACAGGGAGTCGAGGCACTTCAGAGATTTGCCGAGGGCCGGAACAAGGACGGCCGCCCCTTCGCCCTGCTCGTTCAGCACAAGGCCCCGCATCGACGATGGGATCCCAACCCTCGCCACTTTCGCCTGTATGACGGCATTGACGTTGCAGAACCCCCCACCCTCCTCGATGACTACGCTGGCCGTGGCCCGGCGAGCACGCTGCAGACGATGACCATCACCCGTCATCTGGACGACCGGGATCTCAAGCTCATCGCACCGCCCGAACTCGACGAGACGCAACGACTCGCCTGGGACGCGTACTACGACAAGGTCAACGCGGACTACCGCGCCGCCGTCGACTCCGGTGAACTGGCCGGCGACGACCTCACCCGAGCGAAGTACCAGCGGTACGTCAAAGACTATCTCTCGTGCATTGCGGCGGTCGACGAAGGGATCGGTCGAATCCTCGACGAGCTCGACACCCTCGGAATTGCGGACGACACCATCGTGGTCTACACCAGTGACCAGGGCTGGTACCTCGGCGAGCATGGTTGGTACGACAAGCGATGGATGTATGAGGAGAGTTTTCGAACCCCATTCATTCTTCGTTGGCCGGGCAAAGTTCCCGCCGGGGCCACCTCTGATCTCTTGGCCCAGAACATCGACTTGGCTCCCACGTTTCTCGAAATCGCCGGCAAGACGGTCCCAGCACGAATGCACGGCGCTAGTTTTGCCCCCATGCTTGAACAAGGCAAGACCACCATGCCGTCAGGCTGGCGTGACGCGGTCTACTACCGGTATTACGAGAGCAAAGGACCGCACACTGTGCCCAAGCACGATGGCATCCGAACCGATCGCTGGAAGCTCATCTGGTTTCCTGAGGTCGATCCCGATGGCGATGGTCCAGCGGGGCCTGGCGACTGGGAACTCTACGATCTCGAGTCAGACCCCGACGAGCTGCAGGACGTCTCCGAAGTGCCAGCCAATGCGGAAATCCGACGCGTACTCGAACGCCGGCTCGAAGCGCTGCGTCTTCAGTATGCGGCCTGATCGCTCAGAGGATCATCCTGGTTCGGCGGCACTCGTGACGTAGTTCGATGATTCCTTGGTGATGGTGATGTCATGCGGATGACTCTCGACCATGCTCGCAGCGGTGATCCGAACAAACCGGCTATCCCGGCGATACGAATCGAGATCTGGACAACCGCAGTACCCCATCGAACTCCGAAGCCCACCGACAAGTTGATAGACGAAATCGCCCAAGCGTCCGCGGTAGGCCACCATGCCCTCGACGCCTTCCGGAACAAACTTCCGGGTATCCGTCGTCTTGCCCTGTCCGTATCGATCAGCGCTCCCGGCGGCCATGGCACCCTCACTACCCATGCCGCGATACGTCTTAAAACGACGGCCACGATGAATCACCAGTTCGCCCGGACTCTCGTCCATGCCCGCGAAGAGACTCCCGAGCATCACCGCATTGGCACCGGCGGCAATTGCTTTCGCGATATCGCCAGATTGCCTGATACCGCCGTCCGCGATGACTGGGATGCCGCGTTCTTCGCAAACCGAGACCGCATTCATCACCGCAGTGATCTGTGGCACCCCGACGCCGGTGACGACTCGAGTGGTACAGATTGAACCAGGTCCGATTCCGACTTTGACACCGTCCGCCCCCGCGTCGATCAAAGCCTTCGCGCCATCCGCGGTCGCGATGTTTCCAGCGATCACATCAATGTCATGGTTCTTCTTGATCTCTCGAACCGTGGCGAGCACATTCTCGCTGTGTCCATGGGCGGTATCCACCACCACCACGTCGACTTCCGCTTCGATCAACGCTTCAATCCGATCAAACTGCATGACGCCGGTCGCGGCACCAACTCGAAGTCGGCCGCGTTCGTCGCGACACGCGGCGGGGTGCTTTCGCACGTTCTCAAGGTCTCGCATGGTGATGAGGCCGGCCAATCGGCCATCACCGTCCACGATCAACAACTTCTCGACTCGGGCTCGATTCAAAATGGCTTCCGCCGTCTCCGGATTGACTCCCGGCGTGGCGGTGATCAGATTCTCATGGGTCATCACGTCGCCGACTCGACTCTCGCCATAGCGCGCGGGATCCAAGAACTTCATGTCCCGGCGTGTGAGAATACCAATCACCCGGCCGCGTCCCGTTCCGTCGTCAGTCACCGGAAAACCGCTCACGCCCTGCTCACGCATGAGCACGTTCGCCCGGTCGATGGAATCCTCCGGCCCGAGGGTTACCGGATCGGTAATTACCCCATTTTCACTTCGCTTGACCTTCTGCACCTCCCGAGCCTGCTGCGCGGGTGAGAGATTCTTATGAATGATGCCCAGGCCACCCTCCTGCGCGAGCGCGATGGCAAGCGTGGACTCCGTCACGGTGTCCATCGGGGCAGAGATCAGGGGAATGTTCAATTTGATCCGGCGAGTCAGCCGAGTCGAGGTGTCGGCCGAATCGGGGGTGGTCTGGCTGTAGGCCGGGACCAGTAATACGTCGTCAAAGGTGATGCCGTCTTGGATAATCTTGGCTTCCATCGGGAGATGTTGCCCGCCGGAGCCACCGGTGTCAACAGCGGATGGACGGGGTCGCCCCCCGAGCCAACGACGCCCGAGCGTTCACGAGCCAGCATCTCGGTCGGCCTCCGGAATGATCAAGGCCTATTCGAGGCCCGTTTGGGTTCTCCGTCTGGTACAATACGCGGCTCGATTCAAGAGGCTGGGCCGATCATTGCGGAGGATTTCGACGCACCCTTCACAAAAAGGGAAAATCAACCTTGGCGACCTCGATAGGCCAACCTCTTCCAGAATTGCGCAGTCCTTGAAACCGGATCCAATCCGGAACGTCGTATAGAAACTCGACGAGAACGTCGAAGATTACGAGCGGCCAAATCGCCTCTCGTTGCCCGAAACGCCACCCGATCGCTTCTTCGTAGACGCTCATTCACCCCTGAGATCAGTATCCTTCCCGCCGCCGCACTCAGTCCGCGGCGAGGAATTAAAAAAGGACCAGCCGTGCACAGCGAGACGCTCATTGCCGCTCCGATCGATCCGAACCTCGGCACCAAAAAAGGTGAAGGGCTCAAGGCCTGGAGATCGTGGCTCGAGACCTGCATCAAGTTTGAAGCCAGCGACCTCATTGTGAAGGCCGGCCAGTCGCCGAGACTTCGCGTTCGAGGCGAGCTCAAGAGCATGCAGGTTGAACCCTTGAGCCTGAACCTGATGTTCCAGGTCGCCAAGGACATCATCGACGAGAACCAATTCGAATACTTTCGAAACCGCGGCTCGATCGACTTCGCGTACGACTTCGATGACCGGCGACGATTCCGGGTGAACCTCTTCATGGCCCGCGGCAAGCCCGCCATCGCAGCCCGCCTCATCACGTCGGACATCATGAAGTTCGAAGACCTCTACCTGCCCGACATTCTGGGCGAGGTCTCGATGGCGGCCCAGGGCTTGATTCTCTTTTCCGGGGTGACCGGATCCGGAAAATCAACCTCTATTGCCTCGATGCTTCAATTCGTGAATGAACGCAAGCGGGTGCATATCGTCACGATTGAAGACCCCATCGAGTACATCTTCAACGATGACAAGGCGACGATCAATCAACGAGAAATCGGAATTGACTGCCTGAACTTCGACGACGCGCTTCGAGCCTTGGTGCGAGAGAACCCCGACGTCGTGCTGGTCGGCGAAATGCGTGACTACGAGACGTTCGAAGCCGCCATTCGAGCGGCCGAGACGGGTCACCTTGTCTTCGGGACGATTCACGCTTCCAGCGCCTGGCAGACCTTTGGTCGAATCTACGACCTTTTCCCGCAGAACGAACGCGAGCAACTGCGAAAACTACTCGCCTATAACCTCCGGGCGATTATCTATCAGAAGTTGCTGCCGACGCTTCATAAGAACATCGGCCGGATTCCCGCGCTGGAAATCCTCCTCAACACCCCCGCGGTGCAGAAGTACATTCTGGAAGCCCGAGAGGGCGAATTGCTCCAGATTATTAAGCAGAGTCACGAGGAAGGCATGGTCGATTTCACCACGTCTCTCGTCCGTCTGGTGGAGGAGGAGTACATCCACCAGGATGTCGCGCTCGCCGCGACGCCCAAGCCCGAAGAACTCAAGATGAGACTCAAGGGAATCTCCTGATCCGTCCGTCGGATCGATTCAGAGATCAATCATGGCCATGGAAGAACCGATGCTGACCTTTGCCGCCACCGCCTCCGCACTGAACTTGGTCGACTTCATCAAGCCGATCCTGATGTTGGTGCTTCTGGGCGCCTATCTCCGAGTTCTGGGGTCGATCCTCGAGCAGGATGTTCGCCGCCTCAACCTGAATGTTGCGATGTGGAATTCCATCTTCCTCGTCACAGGTTGCGTCGCCTTCGTGGCGGTGCTGGCGATTCCGATCTTCTGGGTCGGCTTGCCGGTGATGATCCTGGTGCTGCTCGCCCCGATGCTGGCCTACTGGAAACATCGCAATGACGCGGTTCAAGATGAATCGCAGAAATTCACCCTTTCGTCGATGTCGATGGGCGATCGCATGGCGGCTCGCAAATCCCGAAGCGACCAGCGCTTGGCCGCCGCGGTCCTTTCTGGCCCGAATGGCGACCTTCAAGTGCCCGGCGAGGATGACCCCCTCAAGCCAATTCACATGGCGATGGAGGACCTGCTGCTCCCCGCACTGGAAGCCCGAGCGTCACGGCTCGAAGTTGGCCTGACCAAGAATGGCGGATCGGCCTCGCAGATCGTGGACAGTGTCCGCTACAAGCGAGAAGCACTGGCCCCTGAAACCGCGAAGAACATCATTGATTACCTGAAGCAAGCTGCCGGAATGAGCGTCGAGGAGAATCGAAAACTCCAACGCGCCAAGTTCGGCATTCGAATTAAGAATGCAGTCAAGAGCACCGTTCTTCACGCAACCACCAGCGGGAGCTCCCAGGGAATCCTGTTCCGAATCGACTTCAATCGAGATCAACAGCTCGATCGCGACTACGAAGGTCTCGGACTCGAAGCGGAACAGGCAGCCGTCCTTCTACCCTCGCTCGACCCCGAGCACCGCCATGGCATTATTCTCGCCGGCGCTGCGTCTGGGCAAGGTCTCAGCACCAGTCTGTGCGGACTGCTTCAGCGACACGATGCCTACACCACGAATATTAAGACGCTAGAGCGAGACGTTCAGCGGCTGATCGAAGGCGTTGATCACGCTGAATTCGACCCCGCGGGGCCTGAAGATGACTACCCGATGCAGCTTCGATCGATTCTTCGAAGAGGCCCAGACATCGTGATGATCAGCGACCTCAAGGATCCAGCGACGGCTGTTCAGGCCGCACTGCCTGGCCGTGACGGTCCCTTGCTCTATATCGGCATCCCGACCAAGGATGGTGCTCGCGGAGTGGTCTCCGACTGGCTTCGAGCCAATGGGGATTCCAAGGACACCGAGGCCATGAAGAAGGCGGTCTCCCCCCTGCTTTGTGTGGTGACGAGTCGAATTCTTCGCAAGCTCTGCTCGAATTGCCGAACACCCTTTAATCCAACCGCCGAACAAGCGAAGAAGCTCGGCATCAAGGACCCTGCGAACACCCAACTCTACCGACAGAGTGGGCGGATTCAAGTCAAGAACAAGGTTGAGGAATGCCCAACCTGCGGCGGCACTGGGTTCCTCGGAACGGTTGGCGTCTTCGAAGTGATGCCCATTGACCGAGACGCCCGCAAGCTGCTGGTCAACGGCGACTTCAAGGGAGCGTATACCCATGCTCGTCGTTCACTCGGGATGATGCTCATGCAGGAAGCAGGCCTCCGCAAAGTCGCCCGCGGCGAAACAAGCCTCGAAGAGGTTGCTCGCGTGCTCAGCCCGCCAAAGGCGGGAGCCCCCCGCAGTAAGTCGGTCACCGCGTCCGCCAGCTAATTCAGAACCACCACCCTTCGCCCTTTCGCCCGAACGTTCATTCGAGCCGGATCGACACCCATGCTCATCAATGCCACCGCCGTCCTTTTCGCCCTCCTCTGCGTCTACTGGTTCGCCTTCAAAGAGGGCTTCTTCAGCGGCGTCATCCACCTCGCGTGCGTGGTGGTTGCCGGTGCGTTGACCTTCGCCTTCTGGGAGCCGCTGGCCCTTGTCATGCTGAATTCTCCCTCCACTCGAGAGTGGGCATGGGGCGTTTCATTGCTCAGTTTGTTCTGTGTCTTCCTCTTCGCATTGCGACTCACTGCGAACTTTGCGATTCCCGAGAAGATTAACTTTCCCAATCTGCTCGACTTAATCGGCGGCGGCATCACTGGCGCGGGCTCCGGAATCCTTACCACCGGCATGCTGATGCTCGGCGTGGGCTTCCTCCCGGTCGGCGATCTGGGCGGGGTGGGATTTCGACGTGACGGAAGCGGACAGCCGACCGTGAGGGGTTCCGTGGTTCCGTTCGCGGTCATGACCGAACGTTTCTACGCGGGTCTGAGCCAAGGCGCCTTCGCGCCCATGACCAACTCCGGAAGCCTTGCGACGACCTACCCCGAAATCGCAAAGCAGGCTTGGGCACTGCACCGCGATACGGACGAAAAAGGTCGGATTGAACTCACCGCAGCACCGACCGACCTCACCGTCGGTACCCCCTACTTTGGCGTCTACGGCGAGGGGGCGACCGAGTACTTCGTTGTTCCGGTGACCATCAGCAAGAGCGGATTCCACCGCGGTGCGAGCTTTGTGCTTTCTTCGAGCCAAGCCAAACTCATCGGCAAGCCGAGTGGCAAAGAGACTCCGAAGACCGCATTCCCCACCATGTGGCGAGAGGGTGGCAAGCTCTACCCCTTTGATGGGCAGACCAACTACGCCACGAATCTCCCCGGCACCCAAGAGGTGGCGTTGCAATTAGCCTTTCCCGCCAGCGAACTCTCCGGCCAAAAGCCATCCTTCCTGCTGTTCAAAGGTCTCCGGATTGCACTGGCCCAAGCCAGCGAAGACGTCGCCGTTCTGCAAGGCTCTAGCGGCGACAGCGGTGCCATCTACGACAAGACCGTCGCGAGCGTTCCGAAACCCTACGTAGAGACGGGGAATCAGCTGGGCGTACTCTTCAACAAGAACGATGCGCCTTCGGGCATGGAAATCAGTGATGGCGCAGTGACCTTCTCAGATGGCGTCGACGTCCCTTCAACCACCAAAGGCAATCCAAGCCGTGGACTTCGCGTCGAAAAGGTCTACGAGCTCCCCGGAACCAAACTTGTCCGGGTCGACGTCAGCCGTGGAAGGAGCCCCATCGATATCTGGGGTGATGTCCGAAATACCGCTGGCGAAGATGCAAAGCTCGTGATCGTCGACTCCGACGGCAACACCTACGATGCGATTGGCTGGCTGCACAAGAAGACGTCCGATCGATTGATGCACATCAAGGTGGATGACCGGAATGGCGTTGCGTCGATTGGCGCCGTCCCGATGATCTCATCGTCCGGCAAAGACACCTTGATTCTCCTCTTTCGCGTACCAATTGGCCGGGACGTCAAGGCAATCATGCTTGGCGACAAGACCATTGCGACCGTCAATCTTGAGATCAAGTAACCTCGGCGGAGCCTTCCACCCTCGCACGTCGAGCGTGGTGATCCACGAGAACTTGGGCGTCGAGAATCTTCTTTCGATCCCTCCACGTTTCGACCCCTCCACGCGTCGGCTTCTCCAACGTCTGATCCGATAGGCTGATCGAGACCTGAAGCCGCCCGCCTTGCAGCCTTCGAGCGATCGTCCGAGTCTCGCCGGCCCAATGCGAAATAACCAACCCCGAGCGAAGTCGGTTCTTGCGGTTTAGAACCAATTGCCGACGACCTCACTTATTTTGTATTTCGTGCTCGCAAGATCTCTGGCTTGATCCAAGCCGAACCCTTGATCCAAGCTGAACCCTTGATCCAAGCCGAACCAAGGATATCCCGTGGATTTCCATAGAGATACTGATTCAAGAGTTGAAGGCGCGAGTCCGGGTCTCAGGCCTCTTCGGCCAGCCAATGCTCGACCCACTTGATGTCGAAATTGGCGGTCCGGAATTCCGGCCGGTCAAGCATTCTTCGGTGAAGCCCGATAGACGTCTTCATCGGACCAATTCGAAACTGCCGTAACGCTTCCTGCATCCGAGCGATCGCCTGATCGCGGGTTGGTGCGTGCACGATCAACTTGCCGATCATTGAATCGTAGTTGGGGGGTATTCGATACCCTGCCCGGGCGTGCGTGTCGAGTCGGACGCCAAGCCCCCCCGGCGGATCAAAGGTTTCGATCAAGCCGGCCTGCGGCATGAAGTTCCGATCGGGATCTTCGGCGTTGATCCGGCACTCGATTGCATGACCGTTGACCTTGATCTGGTCCTGAGTCACAGAGAGCGGTTCCCCGGCAGCCACCCGGATCTGCTCCTGCACGATGTCGACCCCAGTGATCATCTCCGTCACGGGATGTTCGACCTGGACTCGCGTATTGACTTCGAGCATGTAGAAGTCTTGATGCTCGTCCATCAGAAATTCCACCGTCGCGGCACCGCCGTAATTCGCAGCCCCGATCAGGCGGGCAGCGCTTTCACAGACTTGGTCACGCTTCGCCCGATCGACCTTGGGTGCCGGCGCCTCCTCGATCAATTTCTGATGGCGGCGCTGGCTGGTGCAATCCCGCTCAAAGAGATGGATGGCGTCGCCTCGGCCGTCGCCGATGGTTTGCACCTCGAAGTGTCGGGCCTTCGCGAGGTATTTCTCGATGTAGACACTGCCGTTGCCGAATGCCGCAGAAGCTTCTTGAGCCGCACTCTCGATCGCATCCATCAGACCGGCTTCGTTCTCGACCACCCGCATACCACGCCCACCACCGCCGGCGGCCGCCTTGACGATGACCGGATAGCCGACTTCTTCGGCGACCTGCCGTGCCTCTTCTGGATCATCGATCTCCCCTTCGGTACCCGGGAAGACTGGCGTGCCGGCCTTCCTGGCCATCCGCTTGCAGGACACTTTGTCGCCGAGCAGCGCCATCGCTTCCGGACTCGGCCCGATGAAGGCAATCTCGCAGTCACGACAGACGGTGGCGAACTCTGCGTTCTCCGCGAGGAACCCATAGCCAGGATGAATCGCATCTGCCTTCGCGCATTCTGCCGCGGAGATGATGCGGTCAATCCGGAGGTAACTATCCGCCGCCGGACCTGGCCCGATGCAGATCGATTCGTCGGCCCATTCCAGCCACGGCCCATCGGCATCTGCCGTCGAGTGAACGCAGACCGTCGAGATGCCGAGTTCCCGGCACGCTCGGATAATCCGCAACGCGATCTCGCCGCGATTAGCGATCAGAATTCGATCAAACATGACGGGTCTCTCACTCCGGCTTGACGAGGATCAGCGGCTGTCCGAACTCGACCGCGTCGCCATTCTGAACCAAGATTTTCGCAACGGTACCGGTCTGTTCGGCCTTAATCTCGTTGAAGATCTTCATCGCTTCGATGAGGCACACGACGCTTTCCTCGCCGATGGCATCGCCCACGTTGAGAAACGATGGCTTGTCCGGGCTTGGCTTGGAGTAATAGGTTCCCACCATCGGGCTTTCGATGGCAATAAGACCGTCGTCGGACGCGGCCGCTTCAGGAATCGCAACTGGCGCCGCTGGAGCCACCGGGGCCACCGCGACGGGTGCTTGGGTCACGACGGGCGCGGTATTCGAACCTCCCCGCTTGACCGAAACCTGTTGTTGTTCATCTCGAAGGTCCAGTTCCGTCAGGTCATTGGTGACCATCAATCGGACCAGTTCCTTCAACTTTCGAATATCGATCATCGATCGCCTCCAACGGCGTTGCGGAAAGATTTACAGAAGTCGAAATATAGCACGAATTGATCAATTTGAGTTGATCAAGCGTCGAACTGTCGTGATTCAGCGTCGATCTTCAGAGCAATTCTAGAATCAAATCACCCTTGGTGATCGCCCGAGGTCGGCGGGCGAAGTCCGACCGGAGGCTGGAGTAGCTCAGCCATCAAGATTGCTTGCTGAAAACGCCCGCGGTTTCGGAGCCGGCTGGCCAAAGACGCCGCCGTCCGACCGCCTGAGCCCGAATCCCCATTGTTGGCCGATCGAGCCATTCCCGATGATGACACCGGCGTGATGGTCTTCGCCGCAGATTTGAGCTTCGTACCACCCTTAATCGCTTTCGAGCGACTGACACGATCAGTAACCGAACCCCGCTCAGAAACCGGCTTTCGTGATTGAGATCGCGACCGGCTGGACGCGGCGGAATTCGATCGGGGTGATCTCGAATTTGATGATTGAGATGATCCAGATGATCCAGATGATCCAGATGCCTCACGCTGCCTCGGGGTCGCAGAAGTTCGGGCTGGTGGCGTCGCGACGGAGACCACAATCGGAGGAACCGCCGCCGGGGCGGGAGGCGGTGTGACGGCGCTTGGGGCGGCCGAATCCACACCCATCCGACGCCGAAGCACTTCGATTCGTTTTCGGCGCAGTTCCTCAAGACGGCTTGAAACGCCACCGGCTGCCGGCGAACGGTCATTCGTTGGGGTGGCAGCATCGCCGCCGCTTCTTCGATTCCCAGATGTTGCCTGGCTGCTCGCTTGATGGGCGGCTCGTCGAACATCGCGTGGTGAAGACGTATTGGTCTTCGCAGAATCGCGACCTAGTTTCGCCGCTTCAGCCTTCTTCCGCTTTTCGGCCATCTTGGCCAATCCGCCGACAACAGCCTGCAGCAGTGCGATCCCAACGAAGATCCAAAAAGTGGTACCCACAAGGAGGATGCTACACCACGGGGAAGATAAGTGCTACAAATTGCCATCACGACTCGATGTTCCGAATTTTGCCCTCACGCCGCAATAGATCATCCGGGCATCGATTGAGAAGGAGCATCCTGCGTTGAAAGAAGATACGCCGCCCACCGCTCGAGAAATGCGACCGGAATTGGAAGCGCACTCCATCTGGTCTCTTCCTCCAACCCTGATCTTGTTCACGATCCTCGTCGCAGACCGCACCCTTCGGGCCCGCTTCGAGGCGGACGTTTCCGGTGTCTTGGTTGAATTCGGCATGAAGTCTCCGAAGCACCTCGTCGGGCGCAGCGAGCGACTCTGCCCAGTCATGCCGCGAATCCCGATGGACGTCAAGGTCGCCAAGGACATTCGACATCCTTTCTGGGAGAAATGGCTTGATGGCGCCATTCCCCAACTCGACAGCTTCGGCGAGCGGGCCCGACCGCTCCCGGACCGCAAAGAGATTTCAGCTAAAGATTGGAACTGGCTGATCACCCATGCCAAAAAGATCATCGAAGAGAAATCCGCAATCATCGAGTTCAAGAAGGAAAAGGCCAGGAGGAAGCCACGGCGAAAACCGCCGGCCGAGCGAAGCTTCCATCTCATCAACGTGAGCCTGCCGAAGTGCGGATCGGCGTGGTTGACGTCACTCTTCGGAAACTTTCGTGCGGCGCACGAGTTTCAGCATGAGATGATAAACACCAAGATCCTGAATTGGCGGAACGAACTCATCAGCGATGAAGAACTTGTTTTATTCATCCGATCGAGAGACGGAATCCGACTCGATGTCGACTCCTGCACGTCCATGCACCTGATTGCTGGCTCGCTGGCCGACTGGTTCCCCGAGGCCAAATTCTTTTATTCCCACCGCGAATTCTCTCAATGGGCCACATCTTGGATCGCCATGCGCCATCAGGAGTGCATTCGAGCATCCCTTGATGGCAGTCAAGGATTGCCTTCTTGGTGGAAGCGATACGCACGCCTTCTCGTCAAGGGCCTGGATCTCCATGATCTCGAGCACTTGGAGGACCTTCCGAGCGTCGTCAGACATTTGACCCCGGCCCTTGCGGCGTGCTGGGGGGAGGCGGCGGTTCGGGTCCTCACATCGATTCCCCCCGATCGGCTCCTCGCTCTCGAATCGTCTCGACGAGTCACACCAGACCATCGCGGATTTCGTCGGCGTTCCCGTCGGGAAACTCCTCGTGGTGGAGGACGCCGATCGGAACGCCGGGAGCTTCTCGAAGACCTTGAGATCAATGATCAATCTCGAGGAACTGGAGACGGCCGCCGAACCGTGGACCACGCGATGCCACGAGCTGATGGCGATTCACGCTTCGGCCTCACAGACCCGCGGGATGTGAACGCTCCTGGAATGGCTCGCGCAACATCTCAACCTCGAGCGACGATCGGTTCAACGGCCACGGCTCGCCGGTACCGGCCCGTGCGAACTCGAGACGAACGCGGTCCCGTAGAGCGTTCCCAGATGCACTGGCGACAAGGTGGCCTCCGCTTCTCCCGCGTGAAAAACCCGGCCTTGGGCAAGCAAAATCGCTCGGTCCGCAATCGACCACGCCACCGAGACATCATGCAACGCCGCCACCACGGCACCGCCAGCCGCGGTGAATTCACGAAGGATGGCCGCGATTCGTTCGATCTCGTGGGGATCTTGCGCCGAAAAAGGCTCGTCAAGCAGCAGGATGCCTTCGCTCGAAGGATCAATTTGAACCAGAGTCCGCGCCAGTCCCACCCGCTGCTGCTGTCCGATCGAGAGTTCCGTCAACGGGCGATCGATCTCCGAGGCCAGTCCGACGCGGTCCACCGCGGCTTCGACCGGCAGATGACCGACTCGGCTACCTCGTGATGCATATCGCCCGAAACTGACCACGTCTCGAACCGAGAACGGTCCCGTCACGCTCGCTCGCTGCGGTAGGTATCCGATTCGGGCTGCTCGCTGCACGTCGGAGAAGGCCGACAAGTCGCGATCATCGAGACGAATCACCCCTTGCTGGAGTGGCTGCACGCCCGCAAGCCCCCGCACCAACGTGCTCTTGCCCGCCGCGTTTGGACCCAATACGACCGTCAGGCTTCCCTGCGAGATCTCAAGATTCACGCCCTCGAGCGCTTTGATCGAGCCGAATTGAACCGTGATGGCATCCGCCACAAGAGTCATGACAGACTCCCGCGTCGAAGAAGCAGCCAGAGGAACATCGGCCCACCAACCAGCGACGTCACGACCCCCACGGGGAGTCGCCCGCCACCCAAATCGACAAATTGGCGAACCGCATCCGCGCCGAGCAGCACGCCCGCGCCGGCCAGCACGGTTCCGGGCACTAAGAGATGGTGCCTCGGACCGACCAGAAGGCGGGCCGCGTGCGGTGCCAGCAGGCCAACGAAGGCGATTGGTCCGACCAAGACAACTGAGGCCGCGGCGAGCAGGCCGCCGCCGAGAAGCAGGCCATGTCGAAGCCGATCAATCGGAACCCCGACGCTCCGAGCTTCGTCCTCAGTCAGGCATGCGGCATCCAGGGCGGCGGCGAATTTGAATCCCAGACCGAGGCCGACCATCACCAAGCCGCCAGTCGTGGCAAGAAGCCACCACGGCGAGACTTCTGGAATCCGCCCCATCATCCACGACACGAGATCGCCTCGAACCCCGTTGGGCACCAAGTGCTGAAGCAACATGATTCCGGCGGCGAAGGTGGCGCTGGTGATCACGCCGCAAAGGACCAGGGTCACCGGATCGAAGGTCCCCAGCCTTCGCGACAACAACCAGACCACGCCGATGGCCAGGAGAGAACCCAGTGCCGCCGCGGGCATGCCAGCGAACGCCAGCAACACGCCGCCCACGCCACCGAGAATGCCACCGGCAAGACTCATCCACGTCGCGGTCATCAGGCCAAAGCCCGCTCCGCTGGAAACTCCTAAGACCCAAGGGCTCGCGAGGGGGTTCCGCAGCAAGACCTGAAAGCAAAGCCCCGAGAGCCCGAGACCCGCGCCCGCCAGCACCGCGGCCGTCGCCGCCGAACTTCGAATCGTCAGTATCTCAAATGCCGGAAGCCCGAACTGCATCACCACACCGCCGGTCTCATCGATGGATCGACCGATCAGTAACCGAGCAAGCACGACCACGCCACAGATCACCCCTAAGCCCAGGAGTCCTCGACCGCCAGATCTCCGATCAAATCCTGTCACGGCGTCACCTCTGGGGTGAGGCCCCGCGATGACCCAACGAGGAGTTCTCGCAGACGATCCACCACTTGAGGAATCCGAGAACTCGGCTCAAAGGAATCAGGACCAAGGAGCACTTCAAAACGCGGCGTCGTTTTCCAGGGAAGCGATCGAAGCACCGCCAATCGACGGCCGTCATCCACGCTCGCCAGCACGAGTACGACGACTGGCGGCTCTAACGAAATCAACTCCTCGACTCCAGCGTCGATCCAGCCTGGGCGTCGAACGAGATTCCGTCCCCCGGCCGCCGTCATCACTTCGTCGAGATACGTTTCCCGACCGACCAGTCCGAATGGATCGACGGAATGAAGCATCACCAGATCGATCTTCGAACCATCGACGCTCGTTGACTCCGCGGCCTCGCTCACCGCCCGCCTGATGAACTCGGTCCGCTGCATCCAGGCCCGCTCCGTTGAATCACGAATAACGCCGCGAGCCCCGAGCGCCCGCACGACTGCGGTGATGTCATCGATGCCGTCAAGACGTTGGGCGATGACCTCGAAGCCAATTCGCCGTTGCAATTCAAGAATCGACGGATCCACCCCGGAGGCCGGCGGCTGTACCAGGAGGAGATCGGGTTTGGCCACGAGCAGGAGTTCCGCATCCGGGCCTTCGAGCGTCCCGATGACCGTGGCGTTCTCAACCCCGCGACACCACGGTGTTCGGCCGACCAAGAGATCCGGCTCACCAAGGTCCACCACCGTCGTGGTCATTGCCGGTGACAAGCTGACGATCCGCGCCATCGGACTCAGAGGCTCCGAAGGGGCCGCCTCGGTCGGTGCACCATCTCCCTCGCACCCGGCGGTGACCAGAACTGCCCAAAGCAGGAAAAGCACCCACCGGAGATCGTTCCGTGGCCGTCCATCGACCGTTTGAACAGCGCGTGAGCACCACCCGCCCCTTTCGGTCGAAAGTAAACCTGACGCGAATGTTCTGGTCAAAGGAGGCATTGAGACGAATCAATACAGTACCGCCCCTGTCATCTCCGGAAGGGAACTCCATGGCGCTTCTTCAATCCGTTCGTCGCTGGTTCACGCGAGACCAGCCGTTAGACCTCGAAGTCTGCAATCTGATCACCGAACCGGCGTCCGCTTCCCGCGACGCCGCCGGGTCGGAATCCGGCTTCAAGCCCGCAAAACTCTCCGCCACGATGATGGTGGACGATCTTGATCGGGCAGAATCCGCCCGTTTTTCTGATCAGGAGTCCGCCGAGGTCTCGATCGACCCCGATACGCCAGTTTCGTCGGTCCGACCGCCTCGCCCATTCCCTTCCGAAGCGTCGGCTTCCAACCCATTGGCTTCCCCTCCATCGGACGCCACTCCATTGGCGTCGATGAACCGCATCGAAGGGGCGCTCAACGAAGGCCGCGCGGCCCAGGACCGTATTGCCGAATCGGTTTCCAACCTCCCACGAGCGATCTCCGCCCTCGATCAGGCCGCGGCCCGCCAGCAGCACGTCCTGGACCTCCTGGAAGGCCTTGCGAGCCATCATCAGGGCCAGTCAGATCGATCAACCGCGGCCATCGAACAGATGACCGAATCGATTGAACGAAGTCACGAGGTCGCCGGCCTCGTCCAACGCCAGTTGGACGCGAATCACCAAGTGGCGATCGAAACCGTCGCTCGGCTTGACCAAGTCAGCCACGCCATTTCGGAGAGCAATCAGACCAGCCGCGCCGTCGGCGAGGCGATGGCCGCCATGATCAACGAGATCCGCGATCGCGACCAGGCACAGGAGGAGCGTGCCGGCGTGCTTCAGGGATGGATCGTGGCGAGTGTCGTTGGATGCATCGCCGCGTCTGCCGCCGCGTTGGCGCTGGCTTGGGCGGTGATGGGCGTCCAAGGTTAAACGCCCGCTTTTTTCACGGCCTGCCGGGGCCGCGGGGCCATGCACAAGCAGTTTCAAGCATGCGTCGGTAGCCGCCGGCATGCACCGGTATGCCGAGGCCGGCACCATTACTCACAAGGCATCGGATGACATCGGATGACAGGGCTCAACCTGGCATCAGCTGCGTCTGGGCCAACCGGCGATAGACCTCGCAACGACCCATCAGTTCCGAATGAGTGCCGACATCCATCGTTCGGCCTTCGTCCATGACCACGATTCGATCCGCGGCCAGAACCGTGCTCAATCGGTGTGCAATGACCACGAGCGTTCTTCCCGATCGAAACTTCGCGATGGCCAGATTGATCTGTTCTTCGCTCTCGGCGTCGATCTGGCTGGTGGCCTCATCCAGAATCAGGAGTGAGGGCTCCCGGAGCAGCGCCCGGGCAATGACGATGCGTTGACGCTGCCCGCCTGACAGAGAGGTGCCCAGCTCCGCCACCGGAGTCTCGTACGCCAAAGGCATCGCTTCGATGAAGGCGCTGGCATGGGCCAGGGCAGCAGCGGCGCGAACCGCCTCATCGCTGACGTCCAACCCGAATGAGATGTTCTCACGAATGGTGCCGCTGAAGAGCACCGTTTCTTGGGTCACCACACCGATCTGATTCCGAAGGCTCTCGAGCCGGATCTCGCGAAGATCATGCCCATCGATCGACACGGTTCCCGAAGTTGGATCAAAGAGCCTGGGCAGCAGCGCCAACAACGTGGTCTTACCACAGCCGTTCGGGCCCACGATGGCCACATGCTCTCCAAAACGAATCTCAAGATCGATGCCTTGCAGCGAATCGCGGTCGGCCCCGGAATATCGAAATCGGACTCCTTCGAATTGGATCGACTCCGAGTGCCTGAGAAGGTCAGGACGATCCTGGGTGTCCTGATGTTCATCCGGGATCGCCAGCAATTCTTCGAGTCGTTCGGCGGGGGCCGCAGAGGCTTGAATGTCATTCACCAGACCAGCGAGCGGTTTGAGGCTTCCTCCGGCAACCCCCAATGCTGCGAGCGAGAGCATGAAGGAGTCGAAGTCCATCTTCCCATCGAGAATCTGCCGAGCCGCGAGCGTGGCGAGCCCGATCAGCACAAAGACCGCGAGCATTTCAATCAGCGGCGAGGAGATCGCCCTCGCTGTTCGCACGCGGAGTTCTTCGCGGAGTACGTCCTGATTGGCGACCTCGAAGCGAATAGCCGACAACGATTCCGCCGTGGCGGTCTTCACCGTGCGGATGCCTTGAATGGCCTCGTTGGAAACCCGAAGAAGATCCTCTTGTGCGACCAGTGCCGCTCGAGTGGCGTGACGAATCTTCCGCCCAAGTTTTCTCAAAATGGAGGCGAGAACCGGCGCGACCAAGAGGGCCACGATGGTCAGTCTCCAATCAAACCAGACCGCCGCCGCGAAGGCCGCGAGCCCCTTGGTCAGCTGCGAAACCGTCTTGCTGGTGAGCGCGAGCATTCCGCTCTGCAAGGCCATCGAGTCTTTGTTGATGCGACTCACCAGTTCGGCCGCACCGCGGCGTTGAACCTCTCCGAGCGGCATCGCGAGCGCATGCTGAAACGTCTCGGTTCGCACCTCTGCCACCGCACGATTACTGAGTTCGAGGGCGAGGAACTGATGAAGAAAGTTTGCCGTCGCACCAAAGACCGTGAGGATCGCCAGTCCCACCATGATGATGACTACGGCATGGAACGGGCTCGTGGGAAGAAGCTCGACGAGGCTTTCGGGAATCGTGAATCCCGGCCGATTCGCGTTGTATTGGGAGATGAGCTGCGCGACGGTTTCCTTTGACCGGCCCTCGAGGATGATTCGGAGCAGCGGCCCCATACTGACCAGGCCGATCCCGAGCCCCCCCGCCGAAAAAATCGCGCAGACGATCGAACCGACGAGAAGCCAGGGATGCCGCAGAAGTCTCGGAAGTAAATGTCGAAGACCGTCCATCGAGTGATCAGAGCCGCCGTGGTCGAGGAGATCGAGGCCTTGAAGTTTCCCGGCGTCGGACGCCGGGTCGGAAATGTCGGAGGATACGGGAAGAGCCTCGGCGACGCGGACATCCAAACCGCCAATCAGTGCTTAAGGCGCTCCAATTCCTCCCAGAATCCCGGATGGCTCTTCGCCACGCAGCCTGGATCCTCGATTTCGAGATCGCCGATCAACGAGCCGATGACCCCGAAACTCATCGCGATTCGATGGTCGTCCCAGGTACCGATGCGAATCGGCGAGGCCGGGGACGGGTGGCCATCGGGCCGAGGCGTCACCCAGATCGTGTCGGCGTTCTCTGACACCTCGCAGCCAATCTTTCGCAACTCGATGGCCAATGCCGAGATGCGATCCGACTCTTTCACCCGAAGCGTCTCAAGCCCAGTGAACCGAGATGGCGAATCGGCGATGGAGGCCAACGCCACCAGCCCGACCGCCGCGTCCGGAAATGCCGAGCCATCGAGTTCAACCCCGTGAAGCCGGGGTGGCCCGGAGACCACCACCTGACGGTCGTTCGCCTCTACTTTCGCGCCGAAGGACTGCAGGGCCAATAGTGCCGCCAGATCGGGCTGTCGACTTCGCCGACCAAGGCCGTTGATCTCGACTCTTGATCCTGGTTGCCCAGCGGCGAGCATGGCTGGATAGATGGCACTCGAGGCGTCGGCTTCAATCTCAACGTCGAAACTTCCGACGGTCTGGCTCGGAATCTCGATTCGCAGCAGCCCGCCATCCGCTGATCGTTCGACGGTCGTTTTGACGCCGGCCTGCGCCAGTGCCACCAAGGTCAAATCAAGGTAGGTCTCGCTGGTAGGCGGCGCCGTGAATTGAATCACCACCCCACGCCGAGTGAACGGCGCGACGAGCATCACCGCCGAAACAAACTGGCTACTGGCGGTCTTGCCGACGCTCAACGCTCCACCTTCCAGCCCCGCCGATGGTTTGACGAGCACTGGCAGTCGGCCTTCCACGCCAAGATGTTCGACGTGGCCACCGAGTTGCCGGACGAGCTGAACACCCTCATCAATCGGCCGCACCCTCATTCGGGGATCGCCGTCAATTTCGACCGGCAGCCGCGCCAGCGCTGCGGCGGCGATCATGAAGCGGGTCGGTGTTCCGCCTGCACCGAGATCAATCGAACCACCACCTGGAAAGCGGCCATCGCCCCCGTCGAGCCGAAGGACTTCACCCTCCGGACGGACGATTCCACCCAATGTTTCGATGGCGGCGAGAAGCCGATCAGTATCTTCGGCGCGAAGCGGATGCCGCAACACGCCTTCTCCACGGCATAATGCCGCCAAGATCAGAAACCGATTCGTCAGACTTTTCGATCGCGGCACCCGAACCGACGCGACCAATGGCCGTTTGAGCCGGGAGACGATCTTCGAACTCCCTGGTGCCGGTCCGTCCAAGATCAGGATTCCCGTCGAAACACGGCGACCACATCCTCGACGGGCACCACGAAGAGGCGATTGTCACCTTCGAAGTCCACCGGCACGCCTTGTTTGGGATTGAAGAGCACTCGATCGTACTGTTTGATCGGATAATCTTCGTCTCGATCGATCTGACAACTGATCGAGACGATCCGACCCGTCAAGGTCGGAATCTCAATCTTGTCCGGGAGATGGATACCCACCTTCGTGATCTTTTTGTCCTCATCCTTGCGAATGAGCACGCTCATGCCGATTGGCTCGACGACTTCGATGGAGTCTTTTCGTGTTGAACTGCTTGCCATGATCGAATCATACGACGAGGACGGCTCTTTGGGTTCAGTTCCTTCGCCGGAACCCGCTCGGCGGCTCATTTTCGAACCTCTGCCGGCATCGGGGGGTAGCATTCATCCCATGACCGATCCGATCCACAACCTTCGATCCCTGATCCGTGACATCCCCGATTTTCCCAAGCCGGGCATTGTCTTTAAGGACATCACGCCTCTGCTGGCCGATCCGGCCGGACTCGCGATGGCCGTCGAGGTCATGGCTAATCCGTTTCGGCATGATCGAGTGGATCTGGTCGTCGGAGCGGAAAGTCGCGGATTTATTTTCGGAACCGCAATCGCCCAATCACTCTCCTGTGGGTTCGTGCCGATTCGGAAGCCCGGAAAGCTGCCCGGCAAAACCGCCAAAGCCACCTATGACTTGGAATATGGTTCGGATGCCTTGGAAGTCCACATCGATGCGATCAAGCCCGGCCAGCGTGTGCTGATGGTCGATGATCTCTTGGCCACCGGGGGCACCATGTGTGCCTGTATCGACCTGGTCCGTGGCCTCGGTGCGGATATTGCCGCCACCGCATTTCTCATCGAACTCACCTTCCTAGAAGGCCGGCAAAAACTCGGCGACGTCCCGATCCACGCGGCGATCAAATATTGATGCCGACGGACTCAGGACACCGGTGAGATCTGGATGGTCCCCAAGCCGCCGGCCACAAGCCCGAAGAACACGACGAATAGGAGGACGCCAGCAATCTGTAAGACCAACAAAATCGTTCCAATGATCCCACAGATATAGCCCGCTCGGGTCGATTCGCGACCTTCCGGATCACGCTGGCCAGCTTCGATTTCCGCGAGGTCGCTTCGCCCCATGAGAATGGCCGCGATTCCGAGCGGAGCGCAAACGATCATCGAGAGAATGCCGAGCACGAGTATGAGAGATCCTCGATCGGGTTTCATGACCACTCCTAGATTGAGCCTTTTCGCGTGGGCTTGGGGGTGACCGGCGACCCGGAATCAACCCTTTAATGCTCGACAGGGTCAGCGTACCGATTTTTCCGGACACAACGCAATTCTCGTGCTCCGACGCTCGGATTCGGACCTTCCAACGAGCGTCCCTCATTCACTCGCTGAGCCGCTCAGGACGGGTACAATTGGAGGCCGAATACCGGTTCGCGCCGCGGCCCCGCCGACGCTCCGATCCGGATGTCTTTGTTCTCGTTTTGCCTCCCAGGATCAATCCATGACTACTGCCAGTTCCTCGCCCGCAACGTCCGGCGCCACCACGACCGACCCGCTGCAACTGATCGATGTCGACCACGTCCGCTTCTTCGTGGGTAACGCGAAGCAGGCCGCGATCTTCTACGCCCACACCTTTGGGTTCGAGGTCAGCCAAATCGCGGACCTCACCACGGGAAGCCGCGACACCGCGCGATACCTGCTGACCCAGGGCAACATCCGATTCATCCTCGAGACTCCCCTCTCGTCGACCCATCCGATCAACGAGGAACTCGTCCGATTCGGCGACGGGGTGAAGGACATTGCCTTCAACGTTCACGATGCGGAAAAAGCCTTCGAACGCGCTGTCTCCAATGGCGGAACGCCGGTTGGAGAACCGCGGACCACCACCGACGACCGAGGCGCCGTGACAATGGCGACCATCAAGACCTACGGCCGCGCGGTCCATACCTTCGTCAGCCGAAGCGGCGACTATGCCCTTCCGAAACTCAAGCAGGGCGGCCTGTTCTCACCCGAATTTACCGCGGTTGACTTCGCCCTCAACGCCTACAACCGCGAGAACCCCTGCGGCCTCCAGTTCGTCGATCACTGCGTCGGCAACGTCGAGGAAGGGAAGATGAATCATTGGGTTGAGTTCTACGAGAACGTCTTGGAATTCAAGATGTTCAAGCACTTCGACGATGCCGACATTTCGACGGAGTACTCCGCCCTCATGTCAAAGGTCATGGCCTCGGGCAACCACCTCATCAAGATGCCGATCAATGAACCCGCGCAAGGGAAGAAGAAGAGCCAAATCCAGGAGTACTTGGAATGGCACGACATGATGCCCGGCGTCCAGCATCTCGCCCTGCGAACCAACGACGAACTCTCCTCGGTCGCAGAACTGAGACGCCGTGGCGTTGACTTCCTTTCCCTGCCCGACAGCTACTACGAAGCGGTCTGGAAGCGGGTCAACAGCGTACTCATCGAGCATGGACACGATCCAGTCAAGGAAGATCACGAACGCATTCGAGACCTTGGAATCCTGGTCGATGCCGACGACGAGGGGTATCTGCTTCAGCTCTTCACCAAGCCCCTGCAGGACCGCCCCACGCTCTTCTTTGAGATCATCAGTCGTCGCGGCAGCCAGAGCTTCGGCAAGGGGAATTTCAAAGCCCTGTTCGAAGCGCTTGAGGTCGAACAAGATCGACGCGGCAACCTTTAGTCCGCCTCGAATCGCATCCAGCCGTTCCTTGAACCCCGCTCCGCCCTCCGGCGGAACGGGGTTCTTCGAATTCCAGAAGACGACAATTTTCATCGAGATCCCGAGGCGGCCAAAAAGTACACGGACGAATATCAATTACGATGCAAACGTCCGTCCGAGCAGGCCAGAACCGGCCGCGCCGTCTTCAGATTCAAATGGAGAGATCAAAGATGACCTTGAGAGACTTCCGCTCACTTCCACTCGTACTCCTCAGCCTCATCGCGACGACGACCCTGGCCACCACGACGCCGACCCGCGACGACGGACTCTCACCGGACCTCTCCGACAATATCCACCAATTGCAGGCAAGCCTCATCGAAGATGAGGTCACGGGGAGCAACGTCGTCTTGGTGTTCAAGGACGGCCGGGAGATCTTCAGTTCCGTCAAGAACTCCGGCACGCAGGGCGATCGCGACATTACGGAGAAGACACTTTTTCCGATCTGGTCGATGTCGAAGCCGATCACCATCGTCGCCATGCTGATCCTGCACGAGCAAGGACTCTTCAAGTGGGATGATCCGGTATCGAAGTACATCCCCTGCTTCGCCGATCTCACCGTCAAAGATGGCGACACCACTCGTCCGGCGAAGACCCCGCTCCGGGTGATCGACCTGATGACCCACCGCTCAGGCTACGCGTACTATCCGATGGTCCCGGGAATACCGGCCCTCTACCACCTGCCCCAACAAAGCCAGACCAAGTTCAATGATCTCCAAGAGTTCTGCGAGGTTGCGGCCAACCACCCGCTCGAATTCGACCCTGGGACCGATTACATCTATGGCATCAACCAAGCGATCCTCGGGCGACTGGTGGAAGTGCTCTCCGGCCGTCCGTTCGCCGCGTATCTTGAAGAAGCGATCTTCGAGCCACTCGGAATGACCGAAACAAGCTTCGTGCTCGACGCCGACCGCCGAGCCCGGTTCCATCCGCTGTTCATCAACTCCGGCGACCTCAAGGGATACACCTTCCTGCTGGACGAGCTCAACTACGACCCTGAAAGCAAGGCTCATTTCGGCGGCGAGGGATTGGTTTCCTGCCCCTCCGACTACGCCAGATTCTGCGAGATGCTGGTGAACGGTGGCGAGTTTCGGGGCACCCGAATGATTTCCGAGGAGAGCCTCGAAGAAATGGTGACGGTCCGGAGCGAGGACATCTTCCCCGAGTTCATGACCGGCATGGACATGGGGTTCAGCGTGTTCGTGCTTTCCGATCCCGCGGCCGAGGGTTCCGCCGCCCCTCCCGGGATCTTCGGCTGGTCCGGATACCACAACACGCACTTCTGGATCGATCGCAAGAACGGCCTCTACGCCGTGTTCATGAGCCGAGCCCGCGAGTTCAATCCCAGCATCCCCCAGCGTCTCCGAATGGCCATCTACGGCGAGGTCCCCTCGCCCGAACCCGATCCCGAATGACCTCGTTCCGTCTTCGGTAACCAAATCTCATCAAATCATTCGCGATCGTCGCCTTCCTTCGAAGTCGATGAATCTTGTTCGATCACACTGACATCGATTGTGGGCCAGCCGGGAATGACCCCCCGCGTCCGAATGGCCAGCGTCCGGGCCCGATGCCGCAGACGAAGTCCACTCGGCTCGATCGACGCGAGCAGGAAGAGCGACACCAGCCGCATTCCACTGGTGAGGGTCATCAGAATGGCATACCCCTTCATGCCGGTCCCCATCAACTCCAAAACACCCCCTCCGAGAAGGCTCCCGATGGTCATCATCGTCGCGAGCGCCAGTTGATAGACGGTCATGATCGGCGTGCGCTTCTCTTCTGGGATGGTGTCAAAGACCAAGAGGAACGAACCGGTTTCCCAGCACGCCCAGCCAAATCCAACGTAGACCTGGAGCAGCACCAGCCACCACAATTGATCGGAGATCAACCAGAAGACTGCGGCTGGGGTGGTAAGCACGGCCCCGAGCCAGAGAACTTTGCCAGGTCCGAATCGCTTGGTGAGCCGGCCGACCAACGGGAGAAACAGAATCTTCGAACCAAAGGTGCCCGCTTGCACGCACATGATCTGCCAGTACTCGAGACCCAGCGTTTCGCGCATGTACGGACCAAAGAACGGCGCCGTCACAAAGACACAGAGGAAGAACGCCAGCATGTAGAGCAGCAAACCTCGGGTGCGCCGATCGGCAAAGAGCCGACGAATGGTGCTGGGGGTCGGCGGTTCGATCTGCTTCGCCAAGCCCGGATTAGGCTCGCTATGCCTCGAGAGTAGAACGGCCGAAACCGTTCTGGACAGGGCCGCGATTGCAAACACCACCGCAAATGCAATCAACGGCCGCCCGGCTTGTTCGCCAATCTGCAGGATAAGACCGGCCATCAGACCAATCCCTAAAAACCCCTGAATCCAGCGACTGCGGGTGGTCCAGAAGTGTGGTCGAATACCCCGCGGCACCAGTGACGTGAACCAGGTTTGCCACGGCGGCCCGGTCATATATCCGCTGGCCCAGTAGATCGAGATCACGATGTAAAGCACCCAGATCGGCATCGATCCGATACTCGCCCCAATCACCAGCGGAACCAAAGAAACCGCCTGAATCGCCGCGAACATCCAGACCCACCGGCGAAGGGATCCGATCTTGCGAACCCCCCAGGGCGTGATTAGTTGAACGAAGGCGCCGAGAAACATCGGCACCGTCGCCAGCAGTCCGCTGGTGACTTCGCTGTACCCAAGAGCCAGGGCGAAGAGCACGAACTGCCATTCGCCCGCGCCGGTCATCAGGGAGAAACAGACCCCATCACCGATCAGGAGTCGGAAATCACGGCGGCGGCGATGAACGGAGGCCAGAGACATTCGCGTAGTGTCACCGCAAGCGACCTTTCGAGCCAGCGATCATGGTTCTTTCTGGCGACTGCTCTCCGTTATGACGATGACACCCCAATGCGGCGTCTCCTTGGTGTCGTCGTAAGACGCTCATGATCTACGCCTTCTTGACCATTCTCGGACTCGCCGGACTCCTCGTCGCCTACTTCGGCGTCGGAATGACCGCTCGTGTTCTGGCCGATCGACGAGCCAATCGTCTCGTGGGAGATGGACGACTCGCCATCACCTTCGATGACGGCCCGAGCCCCGGGCTAACCAACCAGATCCTTGACCTGCTCAAGGAGTTCGACGCGCCCGCCACATTCTTCCTGATCGGCGAAACCGCGAAAGCCAACCCCGGGGTCGTGGCGCGGATCGCAGCCGAAGGCCACACGGTGGGATGGCACTCGAGCACCCACTTGAACCAATGGAAGGTGAACCCCCTCCGCGGTTGGCAAGATTCCATTCGAATGCCAGACATTCTGGGAGATGGCCCCACGAAGGCGAGCGTCTATCGTCCGCCATATGGAAAGATGAACCTATTCACCGTCTTGGCGATGCGCTCCCTCAAGCTTCCGATTTCAACCTGGACCTGCCCGAGTGGTGACACCTACACGCCGCTCCCCACCGTGAAAACCGTCGAGAATCTGATTGCCGACGCCGGCGGTGGCGTTGTGCTGATGCACGACATGACCAGGAATGGTCTCGACGCAAAGGAACGAGATCAATTCGTGCTTGATCTCACTCGCGCCCTTCTCATGCTCAGCCGTGATCGCGGATGGACCCTGGTCTCCGCGATCGATTCGTGACAGGAACGAACTTGGCCCACCAAAGAACCAATCCACCCAAAGTCCTCGCGATCGCATCCGGCGGTGGTCACTGGGTCCAGTTGATGCGTCTCCGGCCTGCGTTCGCGGATGCGAAAATGACCTTCGTCACCGTCCGGCCGACCTACCAAAGCGACGTTCCCGGCGAGGATTTTCGAGTCATCCCAGATGCGACTCGTTGGAATAAGTTCAAGCTACTCCTCATGGCGGCGAAGATCTTCTGGATCGTCGCCACCGTGCGGCCCGACGTGGTCGTATCGACCGGTGCGGCGCCCGGCTACTTCGCGATCCGCTTCGGACGATGGTTCGGCGCCCGAACCTGCTGGCTGGACTCCATCGCCAATGCGGAAGAACTTTCCCTTTCCGGCCAGCAGATTCGGCCGCACGCTTCGATTGTCCTCACCCAGTGGCCCCACGTCGCCGAATCAAGCGGCGTTGAATTCGCAGGGAGCGTTCTGTGATCTTCATTACCGTCGGATATCAAATGGCCTTCGATCGCTTGGTCGATGCGGTTGATCGTTGGGCCGCGAATCACCCGGAGTCCGAGATGTTCGCGCAGATCGGCCCGAGCGAGCTTCGCCCCCAAAACATCCCTTTCACCGCGTTTATGGAACCCGTTGAATTCACACGAAGAGTTGAAGAATGCTCAGTTCTGGTCGCGCACGCCGGCATGGGGTCGATTCTCACGGCCCTTCAATACGGCAAGCCGATTCTCGTGATGCCGCGGCATGCCGCCAAGGGCGAAACCAGAAACGACCATCAGATCGCCACTTCACAGCGGCTCGGAGAACGACCGGGAATCGAAGTTGCCATGGACGAAAGCGAGATTGCTGACAAACTTGACCGGCTGGCAAACCTCACCGCGCCGCCGAAGATCTCCGACGTGGCGTCGCCCGAACTTCTCACCAGAATCCGCGGATTCATCGCCGGCCCTGGATGAGCGTCGCAGGCCACTCAACGTGGTCACGACTCAGGAGACGTGTGGCCCGAAGCTCTCGGGTACTGGAGCCTCGATCCGGCGGCCTTCGACGGATATCCACCACGCGTGCAACATCACGCGTTCACTGGCTGGCCCACCGTAGAGTTCATCACCAATGAGCGGCGCTCCAAGGAAGGCCAGTCCCGACCGGACTTGATGTCGCCGGCCAGGGCCTTGCAGATCCACCTCAACCACGGATCGCCCGGGCCCCGGATCATAGTCCTCGAGTTTCCACCAACGGCAACGCCCGCGCACGGTGTGGTCACCAACTTTGGTGACTTTCACCTTCTTCGAGCCCTTGTATCGACTGTTAAAATGCAGCACGAACTCGCCTTTGCGATGCCGAAGCCTTCCTTCGGTGACGGCAAGGTACCGCTTGTCGATTCCGCCGTTGCGAAGTTGTTCCTGCAGGATATCGCTGGCTTCAAAGGTCTTCGCCACAATCAGGCAGCCGCTGGTACCCCGGTCAAGCCGGTGAATCAAACCGGCTTCTGGCAAGTGCTCCGCTTCGGAATCGCGATCTCGCAGCCATTTTTCAACGCTGTGCTCACCACGTTCATCGCCTTTGCCCATCACAGAGTGCCAGCCGCTCGGCTTATTCAGTACGAGAAACTCCGCATTCTCAAAGAGGATCTCCGGTATCTGATCGGTCATCCCGCCGCCGTTCCACGGCGAGCCGCCATAAAGGACCGGATGCCGAGGACCAACAACACAAGACAGAGTACCGACATCGCGATCATGGTTCCGCTCTTGGAATCAAACACAAAACCGTCCTTGATCGACGTGGGAATCAGACGTCCAAGCGGCGCGATGAAACCGAGCAGCGCGAAGACCATCGCGGCATGCATGGCGTGCCGTCGGGCGCCCTCGCGAAGCCCGACCAGTCCGCAGATCAACAACGGTACCCCGGCAAAGGCCGGAATAAGGGCGGTCACGCTTCGGCTCTCCGCATCCGCGAATGCGAAGTACGCGATGAAACCGAGGGCGATGAGGAGCAATGAGAAGATGATGACAATTCGAGACATTGGTTGGTCCTTCCTGGACTTCGATCAAGCAATCATGATGTAGATGAACATCAACCCGGTCAGGAGCGCCCCGATCCCCATGAGGACCAGTCCGCCCTTCTCGCCCGGCGTCATGCACGCTTCTTGGGACCCGCTCGGCCGTCGCTTTGCGAGATGGAGGATGGCACCGGCGATCAGCAGGATCACCGGAAGGACGATGAGGAGAAATGCGTCCTGATCCGCCGGTTTCAAGGATGGAGCGACGTCACCATCGACGGGGATGGTCTTAATGACTGTTTCGGCACCCTCGGCGCTTTCTTGCACGGGCCGCATCGAAGCCACTGGGAAGAGATGATTCACGGGCGAGATCCTCCTAAAAATCGGTTCGAATCGAGAGGGTACCGCAAACAACCGGCAAACATGACCGAACGCGGGGAAGCCAGGCACCTTGGAGCCAGCCTCAGCCCGCCGGAGCAGGGCGATCGGGCTCTCCCTTGGGAGTCGAGCCTTGAGCAGGGAGCGGCTAGAATGGAGAACGTCTGCCATCCACATTTGAGGACCGACGCCCGACCGACGGGCAGCCTCAGAGAATCTCCGCCATTCACTCCGTGAGAATCGCCCGATCGGCGCTCAGCGGTCCCGATTCAGAGTCACGAAAGCACCGATCATGCCTTACTACACGACCCTCGGCCAACTTCCCCGAAAGCGACACGTTCAGTTCCGACGCCCGGATGGCGCGTTGTACTCGGAGGAAGTCTTCGGAACCGAAGGTTTTGTCGGGCCCACCTCAACCATCTACCACATCCATCCGCCGACGCAGGTCACCGGCTGGAAGACCCTCTACAGCACGAAACCGGAATACGTCGAGACGGAGACCATGCGGATGCGCCATCTGGCCTCCGCAGCGATGCCGCCAAAGGGCGACCCCATCACCGGCCGCGTGGTGGTCATGGGTAACGCCGACGTCGAGATGTCGATCTGCGTCCCCTCTGATCCGATGGACTACCACTACAAGAACGGTCAGGGCGACGAGTGCCTCTTCGTTCATTACGGAAGCGGAACGCTGCACAGCCAATTTGGAACCTTGGCTTTCGGGCCAAAGGACTACATCGTGATTCCCAAGGGAATCATCTACCGAATGATCTTCGACGAAACACCAGAGGGTGAACCGAACCCGAAGTTCATCGTCTTCGAGACGGCCAATGGCTCCCACATTCTTCCGCCCCCTCGATACATCTCCAAGAAGACCAGCCAGTTTCTCGAGCACTCGCCCTACTGCGAACGTGACCTCCGCCTGCCCGAGCTACCCCTCACTTTCGATGAAAAGGGTTCCTTCGAGGTGCGGATTAAAGCTCGCGACTGCATCCACAGCTACGACTACTCCTACCATCCGCTCGACGTCGTCGGCTGGGACGGCTGCTACTACCCGTACTGCTTCAACGTCGACGACTTCGCCCCGATCACCGGAAAACTCCACCAGCCACCGCCGGTGCATCAAACCTTCGAGGGTCACAACTTTGTGATCTGCTCGTTCTGCCCGAGAGCCTTGGACTGGCACGAAGGCGCGATTCCCGTGCCCTACAACCACTCCAACCTCGACTCCGACGAGGTTCTGTACTACGTCGAAGGCAATTACAAGGCCCGCAAGGGAATCGAGATCGAGTCGATCTCCGTCCATCCTCAGGGCATCCCACACGGGCCGCATCCCGGCACCATCGAGAAGGCCATCGGCGCCACCTTCACCGACGAACTCGCGGTGATGTGCGACACCTTCCGCCCACTCTTCATGACCGCGGCCGCCCTGGATCTTGATGATCCGAAGTATCCGGCGAGCTGGGAGGAGGACACCTTCCCCACCCCCGGCGGCACCCATGCGCCCGACGGCTCACCATTGAACAAGAAGGGCAAAGGCAAGGGAACGACGGTCTCCAACGGAAACGTCCCGAAGCACGCCGGCAAAAAAGTTCACGATCCCAACGCCGTGGATACTTGGGAATGAGCAAGATGCCTCGAAACGCTCGGATCCGAGCCAAGTCCCGCGCCTTCACGCTGATCATTGGCGGCCTCTCTCCCCTCCTGCTCATCCTGCTCATCGCGGCGACGGCAGATGATCCGGCTGGCCCGACGAATCCGCCCGCGCCGACCGATCCGCCCGCAGCACCAGCCCCAGCGCCGAGTTCGCCCCCGGCGAAGATCGATCCGTCGACTCCGCTTCCCTTCCAAATCCTCCGAAGAAGCCCCAAGGGCCTGCCGGTCATTCCATTGCAGGTGCAAGGCCAACGGTTCGAAGTCGAACTCGCCGCAGACGACACCAGTCGCCGGCGAGGCCTCGGAGGTCGAACGCGGTTCCTGCCCGGAACCGGCATGCTCTTCGTCCATCCTGACGATCAGATCCGCGGGTACTGGATGTACGACTGCCTGATCGACATCGACGTCGCGTTCCTTGACCGAAGCGGTCGAATCGTGGCGATGCATCGGATGAAGCGCGAAGCCCCGCGGCGTTCCGCCGAGTATCAGGACATGTACGAGCGCCGGCTCAAGCGATACACGAGCCGGCGTCCAGCGCGATACGCGCTCGAAGTTCCGCCCGGCGACCTGACGCGATTGAAGCTCGAAATCGGCCAGCAGATCCAACTGCCAAAGTCCGAACTCGACAAGCTCGCCCGCTGAGACCAGCGAGCGAACCGCCGTCCGTCAGCGTCTGGGGCTGGGCCTAGATCGGCTCTGGCTCGATCCACCCCCGACCGGCCCCATCAATCGACGGCTCGATCAACCAAGTGCTGGCGTGATGATGCCCCGGCATTCTCCGAAGCCGATCCGCAGGTCACCCTTCCGACACCATCCGCGAATGATGACTTCGTCGCCATCCATGAGGAAGCGTCGTTCCGTTCCGTCGGGAAGCGAGATTGGATTCTCACCCCGCCAGGTTCGCTCCAGAAGGCAGCCACGGTTCTCTTCGTCGGGACCACTGACCGTACCCGAGGCCATCATGTCCCCGGATCGAAGATCGCATCCGGTCGACGTGTGGTGCGCCACCATCTGCGCGATCGTCCAATACATGTCGCGGTAGTTGCCGATGCTGATCCGATGCGGCGCCATCCCGCGAGTTCGCATCACTTCGGACTGAATTGAAACTTCGAGTTCAAGATCAATCGCCACGTCCTGATCTGACGTGAGGTACGGCAGGTTGACCGGATCATCCGATTTTCGCGGCGGTCCCGGGACCATGAAGGGCTCCAGGGCATCGAGGGTCACGACCCAGGGAGAGATCGAGGTGCCGAAGTTCTTCGCATTGAATGGGCCAAGCGGCTGGTACTCCCATTTCTGCACATCTCGGGCCGACCAGTCGTTCACCAGTACCAGACCAAAGACATGATCGAGCGCCTGCTCGATTGGGATCGGCGTCCCGAGTTCACTGTTTCGTCCGAGGAAGAACCCCACCTCAAGCTCGTAGTCGAGTAATCGACTCGGACCGTGCTTCGGTGGCGGCCCATCGGGTCCCACCGTCTGGCCACTGGGCCGCCGAATCGGCCGACCGCTCTCGACGACGGAACTCGCCCGGCCGTGATAGCCGACCGGAAGATGCTTCCAATTCGGCAGCAGCGGATCCCCATCTGGCCTGAACATCCTTCCGACGTTGGTGGCGTGATCCTCACTGGCGTAGAAGTCTGTGTAATCACCAATCGCGAACGGCATGCAGGCATCGATGGCCGCCGCGGGAAGCAGAATTCGATCCCGCTCGTTGGAAGTTCGCAGTGGTGACGATTCATCCGACAACAGGTTGGTGAGCACGGCGCGCAACTCACCAGACGCATCGCGGCCTAGTGCTGCGAGTCCGTTGAGGTTCGATTCCTCAAGGGTGCGACCGAGCGAACCGGACAAGCCGCCGAGTAAGCCATTCACCCAAGCCTCCCGGAGATCAAGCACCTTTTCGCCGATCGGGACGCCGATCCGCGGGGCTTCGGCGTCATCTCGGTCGAAAACGCCCAAAGGGAGGTTCTCGATGGGGAAATCACCTTCGGGATCACCCGCTGATTCGATCCAACTTCGCGTGCGTTCGTTCACGTTCCGGATTCTCCGTCTTGATTTGAGTTCGTACCGGCATCCGCCAGCATTCCGAGCGAGGTCAGTTCATCGAGCGGTTCGACAAAGCTGCATGAACCAAAGGAGTGCACGAATCGACTTCTTGCCTCCAAAAGCGGTTCCATTTCGATGCGATGCAATCGCCAACCCGCGGTCCCCTGATCGAAGGTAAAGGACCTCGGGTCCTCCTCCGCAAGCAACTCGCCGAGTTCTGATCCATTGATGGTGCCAGCGTGCAACATGGCGGCGCCCAGGACGACGTTGAGAAAACCAAACTGCTTCGTACCCACCGAAGATTGATCAGCGCGAATCGGGTGGTGCAGTCCGGCGGTCGCTTTAAAAGGTACGTCCGCCATTCGGCACGCCTGAATGAACCGTGTGACTTCGAGCACGCCGGGATGGTCACCGGCGATGACCCCGCCAGTTCGAATTTTCGCCCCGCCGTCGAGGCCTGCGATCGCGGCGACACCACCTCGAACATCTCCACGCCAGTCGAGTTCGAAGTACGGATAGAGCTCGTCATCGAGTATGTCGAGGACCCCATCGATTTCTTCACCGCTCGCTGCGGCGATTTCGATGGTGTCAATAATCGCGGCACCCGCTCCTTCTTCGGTGTGCCGGTCGTTGAAGGCATCAATCGCCTCAAGATCTGCCGCCACCATTTCGAGGTTTGATGCGGGGCAGACCAGCGCCGAGATCGCCCAGGGGTCGGGATCTTCTTCGTTTCCATTGAGGTCCGGGACCCGCGGCAGCAAGCCAGCAGCTTCTTGCTCAAACTCGTCGAGCCTCGAGACTGGAATGATGATTCGGCCGAGGACCTCCGCAGAGGGACACTCGCGATACCCCGCAAACCCTCGAACCGTCGTCTTCATATCGAGGGATGCCGGGGGAAAGAGCCCCGCAAAGTCAATGAGTTCGCTCATCAGCGCTTGTATGGCCGTCATGCCTGTAGAACCTCCGTTCCCCAGATGGTGATGCATTGGGGAACGGAGATTATGACCACTTTACGCGGACTCTGGAGCCGCTTCGATCACCAGTCGGCCAGAAAGAGGCCCAGATCGAGGCCGGTGACGATGTTGTCACCATTGAGATCCGCGACCCCTGGACCACCGAATTCGAGAAGTAGGATCCCGAGATCCTGCCCGTCGACCTGACCGTCCCGATTGAAGTCCGCGGCGATGCCCACTCTGAATGAGAAGATCTCCGTCTGCCAGCCATCTTCGGTCTGAATCTCGCCGACGGCCCAAAATGTTTGGTCATCAGTGGGATCGATGGTGCAATCGAAGTAGTCGCCCCACCGCTGGAGATCATCGCCGTCGGTTGGGCTGGTCTGACCAGCGACTGCTTCCCGTCCGACCGACATCGTCCCCACGGGATCTTCGAGAACCCGCCCGGCGATCTCGACCGAGGGATGATTCACCAGACTGGTCCGACCGTAAATCATGCCGATCGCCCCGTCGCCGTTGATCGCGATGCTCGGAAAGATCGTGTACTCGCCGTCACCAAGGCGAATTTCCCCGGACATCTCGAGGACTGGCGTCCCTCCAAGGTCAATCTCGTACCACCGGGCCACCACATCCTCTGATCCCGACGACTTGATGGCGTGCGAGGCCACCAGTCGGTCTTGTCGTCGATAGGCCTGCCAGATCCTTGCGTCCACGACCCAGAGGCCGGGCCCAATCGGGGTGACCGCCGTACCACCGCTCGAGAATTCTGGCACCGCCACATCATCGGCCGTCCAAGGATCACTCCCAAAGGGATCATCGAGCCGAGCGACCTCAAGCTGAGTCTGCCCGGAACTTCGGACGAAACAGACCTCGTCGCCCGCATCCGGCGCGTGGGCGACCTGATAGCTCGCACCATTGACCACGCGATCATTCCAAGTCACTGGATCCCCGGTGAGAGGACCAACCTTGTCGATCGAACGCACGATTGATCCCAGAAAGCCAGGGCCGTCACCACCCGCCAGGGCAAAGAGGTTTCCGGTCACATACCAGCCGCGTTCATCGAATCCGAACCCGGGGAAATCGACCCAGTATTCACGTTCTCCAGAAGCCACCAGCGCCCACATCCGATACTTGAACCAAAGTCCGTTCGGGTCGCCATCATCGGAGACCGCCATGGTGATCCAGGCCTCTCGATCATCACGGTACACCTCGAGTGCGATCATCACATAGCGATCGACATACGGGTCGTAGAAACACTTGGGATCAAAGGTGAACCCCCCCGCGCCGATGCTTTCCAAAAAACCGGGATCGCCCGACGAATCCAACCGCTGCTGAAACTCCGGCGTGCCATCCTTGCGGTACCACGCGATTTCCATATTGACGGTCTCAACGACATGGCCGACGCCGACCGCGATCGACGGATCGGGCGGTCGCCAGGGAGACTGCGTGATTCCAGGGAATGCTGCTTCCGGTTCGATCCTCGACGTGCCGTTCAGGCCGCCGGCTCGAAGGTCGTTCGGTGGTGTTCTGGAGAGCGTCTTGTCCCGTGAGTGTTTCGGCAGCATGCTCGCTGGCCGGATCTGTCGCCCGTTGTATGGACGTCGATTCGTGACTGGCGGATCGAAACGGCGAGAATCAATCACTCGTGCGTCGGCGGTTCCAGTGACGGTGACGGTTCCGGGTGCGAAATCGATGGCCTCCGGTAGCGTGGCGGGATCTCTCCCAGATCGAGGCGGCACAAAGTCGTCGCCGACCTGAAACGGATGCATCTCGATCCCCGCTGCGGTCTGCCGAACCGGGGAATCCAGACTGACCTGATCGTCTTGCGACCGGCATCCACCAAGGGATGCGATCGCGATCGAAAGACAACAGCCTACGGCTGGATACAGGGAAGCGTCAGACTTGTTCATCTCGAGACTTTCGGTGAGTTTGATTGGCGGGCGGGCCAAGTAGATTCGTCATCCCCGCCACCAGTTCGGACGTCCGAAGCGGAGGGCAGGTTCCTCAAATCGCCTTTGCCAAGGTAGCCGGTACGATCACTGGTTGGAAGAAGCTTCTGCCTCGAGGGTATTCAATCGTGCCGTCAGGAGGCTCCCGGCCGTCCAGGCGAGTACCGCGTTGAGGATGATCGCCACCAAGAGGGCCCAGGCGCCGATCTCCCCCTTCACCGGGACCATGCCCGAGCCTTCCAGAAGGAAGAGCGCAATCGCGAGACCAAAGACATCAATCATCGACCACTGGGACACGATCCGTATCCGGAGCGTCGCGATCCGAAAGCGATAAGGCGATCGACCAATACTCCAGGTTCCGAAGATCACCAGCAATTTGGCGATGGGCATCACCACGAGCCCCACCGCGACAATCACCGCGAAGATCGGTTCGCCGGTTTTCCAGAGCGTCGCGATGGTTTCCAGAATGCTGTACGAGTTGTCGGTGAGGTACCACGCGGTGATCTTCAGGAACGGCAGTTCCAGTGCGACCAACAGACTTGCAAAGGAGCCGAGCAAAAGCGCCGGTACGGCCAGCCGTCGCCACCCCGAGCCGATCGACGGACGCGGAGTCTTCGTCCTCGAGAGTTTCGGATGAAATTCCGTCTGCTCGTGAAGCACGGCCATGAACTCGCCGGTACTCATGGCGAGGAGAATCGCGAGCATAAAGAGATAGAGCCCCGGTCTCACATCCGTGACGAACAGCATCCCTTGTTCATGCGCGAGCACGATCAGGACCAGTGCAACAAAGACGTCGAGCAGTGACCATCGCCCCAGGCTTCCCAGAATCCGCAGTCCCCGGCCTCGGGTCGACACCCGCATCGGGAAGAACCACAGGATGAAAAGCGAGAGGAGTTTCACGAACGGGAAGACGAGGGAAAACCCCGCGATGAGAATCGCCACCCAGTACAGCTTCATTTTCACCCACATCAAGGTGACGGTGTGCGGAATGCTGTACGCCTCGGGATCGTGAGGGAACATCTTGATTTCTAGGAATGGAACCTTGAGTGCGATGATGTTCAAGGTCAGCGCGGTGACCAGCAGGAGCGGGACCAGCCAGACCATCATCGACGAGTCGAAGTAGAACGCCAGCGGCTTCTTTGGCTCGCCTTCATGCATCGCCTTGGTTGCGTTCTTGTCTTTGATTTCAAGGTTCACCTGAGACATATCGTCTAAGTGAATTCCAAACCTCGACGAAAACAGCCGCCGCCTCGCAAATTCTGCGCTGGTCCCTATTCAGGGGTCGTGAAGCCCGCCGATGCAAAATCGCACATGCCCCGCCGTTTCGGGCGAGGCATGTGCATTCCCTTTGCCCGCATGGCGTCAACGAATCGACGATACGGGCTCCCTTTTCCCAGATTCTCCAGCCGCTGGCAACAAATCCAGCCACGCCGGAGAGGCAGCATCCGGTTTCACGCGGATGTCCCTCTGCCCCATCTGAGTACGTCAAGGATACGAAAATGTTCCCGCCAGAGATGCCTGAATCTCTAAATCGCGCCAGATTGACCCACCAGAGGGGGTTTGCGTCCGAGAATTTCGAATCCCGTTCGATCCCGCGATTGGAATCAGCGGGCTTCGGTCTCGGTCCATCCAAATTCAATCAAGACCGCGCCGTGATCGGAAGGGAATGAACGTTCAAGGACGGGGATCTCGTCACGTTCCCAAACCAGGGGGTAGACGGTTCCGGCGAGGGGTTGCAGTGTCGCGGCCGTCCGCGGCTCGGTTCGATCGACGCCTCCGGAACCATCGACCACCGGATCCTTGAGATAGATCCGATCGATCCGTTCGAAGCCTTGATCCTTCCCCCCGCTCATCCGAAACATGGGCGACCAGGTGAGGCCGGGTGATTGGACGGGGTTCGGCTCGACAACGCGATAGGTATCGATGAACCCTGCATCCTTCATGGCAAGGCTCACCGGCAGCGGGAGATTTCGCCGCCGCTTGTAGACCCGCGACGTATCGAGCGTCCAGTCGAGATGCGAGGGCGTGTTCCAGTCGCCGCCCACGAGCACGGGGATCGGGCTCTCCAATTGACCGAGCGCCTTGAGCCGGGCGACGATCCGCGTCGCTTCCGGAAGGCGACTCGATCCGACCGACTCCAATGCGATCAGATCCGCATCGGACAGGTCGGGATTCTCGCGCAGTGCGTAGGTGATGTAGGCGCGATAGTCGAGCCAGATGCTCCAGGCGATGAACGACCGGCCTGCATCGTCGACCAGCCGGGCGCCGACGCCGTGCCACGGCTCGTGCGCGAACGTCTCGGCAATGTCGTAGCGAGTAAGAATGCACAGGTGAGGGCTGTCACCCTGCCACTGGTTCCAGCCGAGCTGCTCGGCCAGCCAGGCACCGAGCTTTGGCCGGTCCCCATCGATGTCGTAACTCTCCTGCATGAGCACCACGTCCGCACCGGACTCACGGATCACCGCCAACGCCTTCTCCGGACCTTGGCCGACGTCATTGGCGCCGTGGAGAACGTTCCACGCCAGCACTCGAAGGGTGTCAGGCTTCACTGCAACCGCCACGTCGGCATCCCGAGCCGGCGACGAGGCACATCCGACGAGCCCACACACCCCGGCAAGCGTGATGGCGAGCGCACGAATCGCAGTCCGAGACGAATGATCGACGGTGAACATGATGAAAGCCCCCGGAAGAGTTCGCTGACGCCACGAAAGCCAGGATCGTCCTGACAACTCGTTTCAATCCACGGTACCGGCCGAATCGCCTGCATGCAGTGCCGCACAGGTGTCCCACCATGGCTTCGCGTCGCTTTCGTCGTAGGCTGCGATCCGTCAAATGGCCGAGGTCTGCCGCGAGCCGGCACCGCTCGCCTTTGAAATTCCTCACGAGAAACGCTGGATGCCGTACCGACTCTCCACCACCCCCCGAACCCACCCGAACCCACCCGAGCCCACGCAGAACCGAAGC
>Ga0222662_1000378_pt1 | contig 37923 bp, 47 predicted proteins | sample AntAcemetagen600_FD_179821 | JGI IMG/M metagenome (GOLD analysis project Ga0222662, IMG submission 179821) | Saline water microbial communities from Ace Lake, Antarctica - #600 | ecosystem: Environmental > Aquatic > Non-marine Saline and Alkaline > Saline | place: Antarctica: Ace Lake... | reverse complement strand
TGATTAATATAATAACACTGTGATGTGGCGAGTATCTTACGGCCTGGTGAATGATTTGGCGAGAATCTTACGGCCAGATAGTTGAATTTTTTGGATTAGCGACATCCGTTACAGCTAATTAAATTATACAGGATAAGCTGGGGAGATACAAGTGTCTTGTCAACTATTTACGTGTCTTTTTCTGTGTTGACAATATGCCTATGGACGACTATACTGTTATTATATGATATATAATATAGGAAGAGCATGATAGGTAAAAAATTTGGTATGTTTGAGGTTCTAGGCGAAATAAAACTAGAAAAACCGGGAAGGCATTACGAGTGTATGTGTCATTGCGGAAATATTAGAATAAAGGCTGGAACAGAGTTGAGGGCTGGTAGGGGAAAGCAGTGTACTGATTGTCAGTATCGTGAGATGTATGACACATCAAGAGAGATTGGTAATCGCTATGGTAAGTGGACTGTTATAAAGTTTTTACAAATGAATGGCAAGCATCAACAATATGAAACTAAATGTGATTGTGGAACCATTGGGAAACATAATGCTTCAGAGTTGAGAGCTAAAAAGAGTTCACAGTGTGTTAATTGTCATAATAAACAAAACGCTCTATTAAACACGAAGCATGGTATGCATAAAGAGCGTATTTATAAAGTTTGGAACTCAATGCGTCAACGATGTGTTAATCCTAAAACGGTATCATATGAATGGTATGGTGCTCGTGGAATAAAAGTATGTAGTCGATGGAATAATTTTATGAACTTCTACATTGATATGGGAGATCGGGAGGATGGTATGACTTTAGATCGAATTGATAATGATGGTGATTATGAGCCGTCAAATTGTCGATGGGTTTCCCATAAAGAGAATTGTCAGAACCGAGCTAAAAGAAAATAGAGATAATACAAGAAATAAGGGAGCCAACTTGGCTCCCTTATTTAACATCTATTTTTTATTGATAAGAGTTTTCATCTCTTTAGAGGTCTTTATTGCTATTCTTCTTTGTGCAGCAATCTTTATAGGTGTGTTTTTTGCATATGGGTTAGTTCCCATTCTCTCTTTACAGTTTACAACACGTAAAGTTCCTACAGATTGTAAAACCACACTGTCATTTTCTGAAAGTATGTCTCTCAGTGTTTCTCCAACTATTTTCATCGCAAACTTTGAAAGTGTCTGAGTTATGCCATACTTCTCACTTATCAATTTACCTATCATTACCTGACTATATCTCATACCTTTTCTCCTCTAATGAATGTCGTGTTAAAACTCTTATTACGTATCTTGTTAACGTTATATTCCGTTTCTTACATGTTCTCGACAGAAAAGCATGTAACTCTATAGGAATATCAATCGATAATCTTTTTCTTCCTTTACGATTTGCCATATGGAAAATCTCCTTACAGTAGCATCTAGTATGGATATTATGAAAAAAATGTACACAAATCTTTTTAATTCTCTATTATTCGTATTCATTATTCTAGTACATTAAAATCTGACAAATTATTGATCATTTTTTATGGAGAAGTTATGGCTACTAACGGACGACAAAACAATTTAGCATATGGATTTAACAGCCCATTACAACATTTAGCTCCTCAACCAGTTTTGGCAGAGCGTAATCCTACATCATCTGATAAAGCTGAAATAGGTACATTGTGGATTAACATAACATCTGACGCTTATTACATTTTAACAAGTTCAGGTAACTGGGCTGCTCAAGCTACAAGTTCTTCTACTGTTACAGCATTACAAATTACAGGCGGAGCTGGAACAGTTCTTACAGTAGATGCTGGAGGAGATACTTCTCTTGGTGGAGATCTTGCAGTTTCTGGTGATACAGTTATGACTGGTAAGTTGACTGTTAATGGTAATCTTGTTGCGAATGGTGATTTTGATATCACATCAGCTTCTGCTATAACATTCACATCAACATCAAATGCTGATCCTTCAGTGTCACTTATCACTAATGGTGGAACAGCTGAGACTATTTTGATTAACTCATTGCAAAGTACACAAGCAGATTCTATATCTCTTGTTTCAGCTCTTGGTGGCGTTTCACTTGAAGCTTCTGCATCAACAAGTAACTCATCTATTAAACTGAACTCACTTGGTGGTGGATTCTTCCTTAATTCAGTACTTAGATCTAACATTACTGTTGCTGGTGCTGGACAGGATCTTGTTACTGACGTTACTGGTGGTTCTTATCTTTTAACAGCTACTGAGTCAGGAGCTGGAGCAGTTACAATCAATGCTTCTGGTGCTGCTGGAACTGTTCTCATGACTGGTGCTGGTGGAATGACATTAGCAACAACAAATAATACATTTAATCTTACTTCAGGAACTGGAGCTATCAATCTTGGTGCTGATGCTGCTGCTCATGCTATTACTATCGGTAATAATACTGGCGCTTCATCTGTCTCTGTTCAAGCCGGTACTGCTGGTGCTGGAGCAATCAACATCGGTACAACTGCAAATGTATTACCGATAGTAATTGGTAATAACACTGGAGCTACTTCTGTTTCTGTTCAAGCTGGTACTGCCGGTGCAGGTTCAATTAATATTGGTACAACTGCAAACGACACTACAATCTCTATTGGTAATAGTACAGCAAGTACAGCAGTTGTAATTGACTCTGCTTCAACATTGGATCTTGGTTCAAATGCAGTTGCTCAAATTATAACGTTAGGTAACCAGACTGGAGCATCATCTGTATTTATAGATGGTGGTACTGCAGGTGCTGGACAAATTGATATCGGTACATCAGCAAATGCTACTCCTATTACTATCGGTAATATAACTGGTGCAACTGGTGTTACAGTTAATTCTGGAACTGGCGGATTTGCAGCTAACACAACTGGTGCTGGTGATATTGTTCTAACTTCAGCTGATACTGTTCTTGTAGATTCAGCTGGCGTTCTAGAACTTAATTCTTCTGCTGGTGTTATCTCTATCGGTAATGATGCAGTAGCACAAAACATTAATGTGGGAACAGGAGCTGCTGCAAGAACAATTACTGTTGGTAATAATACTGGAGCAACATCAATTTCTATCCAAGCTGGAACAGCTGGTGCGGGTGCAATTGATATTGGAACGACAGCAAATGACACTACTGTTTCGATTGGTAACAGTACAACTAGCACAGCAGTTGTTATTGATTCTGGATCTACTTTAGATCTTGGTTCAAACGCAGTCGCTCAAGTTATTACATTAGGTAACCAAACAGGAGCAAGTTCTGTATTTATCGACGGTGGTACTGGAGCAGCTGGTCAGATCGATATTGGTGCGTCAGCGAATGATACTCCTATCACAATTGGTAATGCAACTGGTGCATCTGCAGTATCAATCCAATCTGGAACATCTCCTATTACTTTAACAGGTGGTTCAACTGGTGGTAATGTTAATATCATTGCTGGAGCTTCTACTACTGCTGGATTTACAGTAACTAATAATAGTAAAGTAGCTAAAATGATCATCACTGGTCAAACAATTGCTAATGCTGCAACACAGGCTATTACTATTAATAATAGTAGTATTACAACAAGCACAGCTCTTTCATTCACATTATGTACTGTTGATGCTTCGGCTAATGGTGCTTATTTGAGAGTTGAAGGAAACGTCATAGCTACTGGATCTATTGTTGTTAATGTTTCTAACAATAGTGGAGCAGATTTAGCTGCTACCGATAACATTGTTATGTCTCTTATCGTTCTAGGTTAAAAAATCTTATAGGAAGTGTAGGTATAATCTTACACTTCCTATATTTATAAGGAAAAAATATGGCAATATTTGCAATTAGGTTGCTTCCAGAAGAGCTACGTTCATTGGCATTTGGATCTTTATCAACGTCGTATGCGGCAGTAGGTTCAGGATTCAGTAATCCTATCCGTATATTCCATTTACAGAATCTTACTGATGCTAATATCGTTTATTCTTTTGATGGTGTGACTGATCATGGTGTGATTGCAGCTGGAAGTTTTTTACTTTTAGACGTTACTGCAAATAAAACTATTGTAGATGGTGAATTTATTTCTAGAGGTACTGTTATATCCGTTGCCACTATTGCTGGTGAAACCGCAGTATCTACAGGTAATGTGTATCTTTCAGTATTTTATGGTGCATCAAAATAAGGAGAGTCCATGTCACAAGCAGGATCAACAATTGGATCTTCGAGTCCTATACCAGGAGCTCTGGATTACAACTATACTTTAGTTAACACTTCTCCTTATGTAATTGCTGGATCGGATGCATTTCTTGGAGTTGATAGTTCATCAATAGCTATAACTATTGAGTTACCCGATGCTCCATCAACTGGAAGAGTTTATATAATCAAAGATATTGCAGGCAATGCAGCAGCAAATAATATTACTGTCACTACAGTAGGTGGAACAGTTCTTATTGATGCCGCTACGAGCGAAAATATGAATGCTTCTTACGAGTCATTACAGTTTTTATTTGATGGCACTGAATATCACATATTTTAGGAATGAATTATGGCATTTAAGCAAAAAAGTCCTATTAGTGTTGCTGAAGGTGGAACTAATGCGGTTGGTTTCGCAGTGGATAGAGGAGTTGCTGTATTCGAAGCTAATCAATTAATTAGCATAACGAGCAACACTGCTGGAAAAGTATTAACATCAAACGGACCACTCGTACGACCTACTTTCGAAACACCAGTTGTTACTGGTATTGTCACACTTGCTGGAAATACTGGTACATCAACTGGTTCAACTGTTACCGTTCGTGGTAATTCTAATGTTACAACATCGGCAACAAGCGCAACGCTAACTATTAATCTTAATGACACAGTTTCTATTTCAGGATCTATGACTGCAGGAACTGGATTAATTTCCACAACAGGTGGATTAACTCTCAGCAACTTTACTGAAGGTGCACTTATTACCAGTTCTGTTGGAGTTTCATCTGCAGTTACAGGAACAGCTGGTTTTGTTCTAACAGCAAATACTGCCGGAACAGCTCCTAGTTTTCAAGCATTAGTACCAAGTTTTACATGGAATAATGTAACTGGTGCAACACAAGCTATCGCGGTTGAGAATGGTTACATTTCTAATAACGGTGCAACACTTGTTACTCTGACGTTACCTGCTACTGCTGCAGTTGGAGCTTTGATTTCTGTTCAAGGTAGTGGTACTGGATTGTGGACAATAGCTCAAAATGCAAGTCAGACTATTCACTTTAACGCAGTTGACTCAACTACTGGAGTGGGTGGTACAGTTTCATCTACAAGTAGATATGATTCCATTGCATTACTTTGTATAACAACTAATAACGATTGGGCTGTTTACACATCTGTTGGTACATTTACTGTCGTTTAATTAAGGAAAAAATATGGCAACTTTAACAAATAGTTTATGTTCAAATAATACAGCCGTTAGCCTTTTGACTGGAACTGGAGCACTGAACCTAGGAACTCAAGCCGCGGTAAACGTTGTTACTGTTGGTAACAGTAATGGAGCGAGTAGTGTTGTTATTAATGGCGGAACTGGTGGTGCCGGTGCTATTAGTATAGGAACTATTGCTCATGATGTACCTGTAACTATAGGAAATGCTACTGCTGGTAGCTCGGTTACTATAAATAGTGGAACTGGCGGTGTTGGAATTAACAGTACTGGTGCTGGTGACATTATTTTAACATCTTCTGATACGTGTCTTGTAGATTCAGCTGGAGTTCTAGAATTAAATTCTTCTGCTGGAGTTATCTCTATTGGTAATGATGCAGTTGCGCAAAACATTAATATAGGAACAGGCGCTGCCGCTCGATCGATTGCTATCGGAAATACAACTGGTGCAACTGCTATTACTATTGATACTGGATCTGGTGGACTAACAATTCCATCTCTAAGTTCATATGGATCACTAGTAAACACCTCTGCTGGACTAGTAAGCGTCGCTTCTGCAGGAGCCGCTGGAACTTATCTTGTATCTGGTGGAGTATCTAGTTTACCAACATATGCGGCAATTGCTTCTGGTGACATTCCTGTTGACGCAGTAACTATTGACGAAAAGGCAACTGTCGCGTCTACTGGCGCTGATGTTGCTACTGGATCTACACCACGTGGCGTAACTTCATATCTTATTGGTGGGACTCAATATATATCAATACCAAATCAAGGAGCTACAACCTTTAGTACATTTTCATGGAATGGCAGCGCGTTTGTATCTGTTGGTGCTGATGTTGCTACTGGAAGTGTACCATGGCAGATTACATCATATGAAATTAGTGGTACATCATATGTATCTGTTGTAAATCAAAGTGATGCAACTTTCAGCACATATTCATGGAATGGAAGTGCATTTGTTTCTATTGGAACAGCTGTAGCTACTGGAACTACACCTAATGGTATTACATCATATGTAATTAGTGGGACTCAATATATATCTATTGCAAATCAAGGAGCTACAACCTTTAGTACATACTCATGGAGTGGCAGCGCGTTTGTATCTGTTGGAACAGCTGTAGCTACTGGAACTACACCTTATGGCATTACTTCATACGAAATCAGTGGTACATCATATGTATCTGTTGTAAATCAAGGAGCTAGTACATTTAGTACATTTTCATGGAGCGGCAGTGCATTCGTTTCTATTGGTGCTGATGTTGCTACTGGAACTTCGCCAACGTATATTACGGCATATCTTATTGGTGGGACTCAATATATATCAATACCAAATTCAGGTGCTGCAACCTTTAGTACATTTTCATGGAATGGCAGCGCGTTTGTATCTGTTGGTGCTGATGTTGCTACTGGAAGTTCGCCTAATGATATAACTTCATATAGTACTGGTGGAACTCAATATATATCAGTAACTACTTCAAGTGCTGCTACATTTTCTACTTATTCATGGAGTGGCAGTGCATTTGTATCTATTGGTACTGATGTCGCTACTGGAGCTGCTGGAAGACCGATTACTTCATATACAATTGGAACCACTCAATATGTGTCCGTTGTTAGTGTTGGGGATGGAGACTTTAGGACTTATACTGTAATAGCAGGTATTTATGCAACTGGTACACTAACTGGTAATGTTACTTTAACATCTGCAAGTACTGTTCTTATAGCTAGTACAAGTGCTGTTACACTTAACTCTTCTGCTGGAGCTATTTCTATCGGAGATGATGCAGTCGCGCAGAATATAAACGTAGGAACAGGCGCTGCCGCTAGAGTAATTACTGTTGGTAATATAACTGGTGCAACTGCCGTTAATATTAACACTGGTACGGCAGGTACAACGCATACAACTACTAATGGTGCTTACAATCTTATAACTGGAACTGGTGCTATTAATATTGGTACAGATGCTACGACCAAAAATATAATAATAGGGGCAAACTCAAGCAATACAGCCGTTGCAATCAGGGCCGGGGTTGGAGGAATTATTTGTACGACCTCTGACAACGCTGATTTTGTAGTTGCAACAGGTACAGGTAATATTAGAATTGGTGATGATGCAGCTACAAAACAGATCACTATAGGAAATATTTCTTCAGGACAACCAGTAAAACTTGTTACAGGCACTGGTAATATTGAAATTGGAATAGCTGTTGCAAAAACAATTACTATGGGTAATACAACTGGTGCAACTGCCGTTAATATTAACACTGGTACAGCAGGTACAACGCATACAACTACTAATGGTGTTTACAATCTTGTAACTGGAACTGGTGCTATAAGTCTTGGTGCTGATGCAGCTGCTAAAACGATTACAATTGGAAATACAACTACGACGACTGCTGTCAATATTGATGCTGGTTCTGGTCAAGTTAATGTTACTTCACCAACAGCAACTGTATTTAGTACTGGATTATCAACTGCTCCTGTAAACTCTAGTGTAGCTACTGCAGCATTTGTAACAGCATTTACTGCCGCTACTTCATATCAGAACACAACTGGATATGATTTAATGGTTAATATTTGTGTAGAAATTTCAGCTGCTACTACAGCAACTCTTACACTTGGTGTGGGATCAGCTACATCTCCAACTATTAATACTGTTGTGCCATCATTTAGTGTCGCAGCTGCAACGTTCTTCACATTAAGTGCTATAGTGCCAAATAATTACTATATACAGGTCGCTAGTACGGGAACCCCTACCTTTACAGGTATAACGGTTCAATCTTGTCCGCTATAGATGTAGTTAGTTTTTAATGTAATGTTGGATGATGTAAGTATATTGTTGTATTTTTCTAGTTCTTGGGAGTTTATTATGAATATGTGGATGGCTATTGGAGGTGTGATAGGTGCTTGTTGTACAGGAGTTTCTCATGTATATGAATATTCACAACAACAACGTGATAGAGAAACCCAAGAGCAGAGAGATGTTAATCATCAAGAAGTAGTAAGTGATGTTAACGAACAAAGGCATCATCATCCAACGTTAGAAGAAATGATCGACAGCCAACTCAATAAAAATAATGGTGATGTTGACACAGAGATAGATATAAAAATAGAGATACATTCACATACTAGAGATAGTAAAGAAAGTAAGGATTAATCATGTTAGATTGGATGAAAAGTCTTATTGTAATAGTAAGCATGGTTGTAGTCTTCGCAGTTAAATTTTTTATACCATCTTATCAGGATGATAATATCTTTGAGGAAACAACTGAAAAACTCATCGAATATGGGACTGGGGTTGATATTGATTTAACTCCATTATCACCTGAGAGTAAGTAGTATTAATGGTATGTTGTGCAATTGTTTTCTATCTTGAGTATATAAAATATAAAATTGCCAATTAAAAGGAGTTGAGTATGTTATTTCCTGATAGAGGTTCCACTTATCTTGATGACTCTCATAAAACAGTACTTTCAAAAATGGAAACATTTTATGCTAACTCGATTAGCATGAATCAGGCTTTTTGGAGTGAGGCAGATACTGATACAAAGTTCGAAGTTGGAGATGGAAATTTATGGAACGATCTATATGGAAATCTTCCTTCTCATAGAAAGCGTCAATTTAATTTCAATCGCATCCGTCCTATTATAAATATGATCAGTGGTCATCAGCGTAGATCCCGTAAGTCTATTATAGCTGTTCCCATCGAGAACGCTGACAATGAGACATCTGATCAGTTTACTAAAGTTCTCATGTGGTGTGTAAACCAAGAAAGTATTTTAGAAACTATCTCTGAATCCTTTCATGGTGCACTTGTAACTGGTATGAATCTTTTACAAGTGTGGTTAGACTTTCGGTCTGACCCAATCTCTGGTAATATCAAAGTCGATAACTGTAGTTACAATTCATTTATCATAGATCCGTTCTTTAAAAAAGCTGATCTTTCCGATTGCAATGGTATATGGAAACGGAGCTTTCTTACTAAAAGAGAGTGTATATCATTAATGCCAGATAAGTCTGAAGATATACTTGGATTATCAAGTTCAGATTCTGGATCTGGCCAAGACGGTAAATTCCAGCATATGCCTGAGTCTCGTGGAACGAACAACCTTCTAACATACGATGAATTCTACTATAGAGATTATCGTACACAAAAGATGCTTGTCGACACTGAGACTGGTGAGAGTATGGAATGGAAATCTGAAGATCAAGAGCGTCTTGATTTGTATTTAGCTAGGTATCCGCAGGTAACTATTATTGAACAAGAAGTTCCAACAGTAAGACTTGCTATTGTTGTGCAAGGGAAGGTACTTTATGATGGACCTAATCCATTGGGCATTGATAAATATAATTTTGTCCCTGTGTTTGCTTATTATAATCCACAGATGTCGGATTTCCAATGGCGAATTCAGGGTGTTGTACGTGGTCTCAGGGATGCTCAATATTTGTACAATCGTCGCCGTATTATCGAATTGGATATATTAGAAAGTACGATTAATACTGGATGGGTTTATAAAGAGAATGCTTTAGTTAATCCAAAAGATGTCTTCCTGACTGGACAAGGTCGTGGCCTTGCTCTCAAGGAAGAAGCAGCTATGACGGATGTTCAACAGATCCAATCTCCTGTTATACCTCCAACAACAATCCAGTTATCTGAACTCCTTGCAAAAGAAATGCCATTAATTTCTGGTGTTAATGAAGAATTATTGGGATCAGCGTTGGATGATAAAGCCGGTGTTCTTTCTATGCTCCGTCAAGGAGCTGGTCTTACAACACTTCAGGGTCTTTTTGACCAGTTGGACAGAGCCCAGAAAAATCTTGGTAAGATTATGATTGATATAATCCAAGCTAATTTTACTCCCGGAAAGATTAAGAAGATTCTCGAAGGAGAAGAGCCCACTGATCAATTTCACAACAAAGCTTTCGGTAAATATCATGCTGATGTTCAAGATGGTTTGAATACAGCAACACAGCGTCAGATGCAATTTGCTCAAATGATTCAATTGAAAGAGTTGGGACTGCCTATTTCACCTGAAGATCTATTGGAAGCAGCAACGCTTCAGAATAAAGATCGCATTATTAAGAACTTACAGAAATCAGAAGAAGCTGCAGCACAACAACAACAACAACAAGCTGAAATGGCTATGCAGTTACAGCAGTCTCAGATTGAGTTGGCTCATGCAAGAAGCCAAGCAGATATTGGTCTATATGCAGAAAGAACATCACGTGTTGCTGAAAATGAAGCAAGTGCTGTGGAGCGCATACATAAAGCAAATTCTGAAGATCAGAGCGCTACACTTGATAAAATTAAAGCAGTAAAAGAGCTTGAAGATATCGATATTAAGCATATGGAACGTTACTTCGACATGGTTAATGCATTAAGATCACAAGAGTCTAATATAGCTGAATCTAAAGTTAATGAGGTTTCTCAGCAACCAATAGAAAATCAACCTGGACAACAGCAGCAAGTAAATAATAATAGTATTGCATCAGGTCTAAGTGCGAAGTAATATGGTGCAGACAGTTAGAGGTAAAAACCCTTGCGGATATTCCGCAGTTTCTAAAGAAAGGCCATATCATGGCAGCTAAAAAAAAGTATTACGGCGGTATGATTTCAGAAGATAAAAGCCAAGTTGCAAACATGCCTCAAGAAGTGATCTACAGAGCTTACTCTGATGTTGATTACAGCATGATGACTGAAAGCATTGATGATAAAATGTCTGGTGTTGAACGTCAGATGAGTGCAGATAAAGATAAGGGTCGTAAAGGCGCGAATCCTAGAAAAGTTTAGTAAGGAATACTATGCCTGCGTTTCCACGAGTGAAAAGTAAAGCTTCTAAGATCGCTTTTAAAATATTAGGAACTCCACCTAATATAAAGGCAAAGAAGTCGAAAGCTCAGAAACTTATTGATGAGCAGATTGCTTCTCAAGAGAATACTCGGGTAAAATAATAAGGAATATTATGGCAAATCGTTATCCACGAGTGAAGAAGCAGAAGTCCAATAAGTCCCGTGTTAAGATAGATGTTGTTGAAGAAATGGCATGTGCATTTTATCGTCAAGTAAATCCACGTCGCGAACAAGAGATGATGGACTCTCACATGTTAAGTGAAGACGATAATGCAATAGCTAATCTTTCTCCACGCTTTATTAACCGTCAGTTTAATCCGAATCGTTTTGTTCAGTCTTTGGATTAAAAGTTCAAGCTAAGGTTCTAAAGAAGAGCAAAAAGTAATATAATGTATATTACGTATTATATAGCCTGTAGATAATAAAGTTTAATCCCTTAATCTTTTTGTCTGCAGGCTTATTTATTGTTATAGAAAAGGAAAGAGATGGTAAAGAAAGAAACTGTCGGCAAGCAAGCATGGGATGCAGTTAAAGGTTCAGATTTTCTAGATCACAGCCCTGAAGAACAAATGCGTGAACAATTGGAAGATTATGAGAGTAATGTTTTCAAGGCAGTTGATTCAGCAAAGAAGATATACAATCACGACTTTTATATTGTAGTCGAGACAAAAAAAGAACCAAAATTAAACAATGTGATACGAAACTATTTTATACATAGATCAACTTGTCCTACTCCTACCTACGATAATGTAGTATATAAGTATCATAGAAGTGAAGAGCGTTTAGAGTTTCTTTGGGTACTTCCATCCCGTGATACTTATAATATGGTAAAGGAACGTGCTCTGGAACTACCTGAAGATGAGAAAGCGTTATTGAAATTCGTATTAGATGATGCGGATGGAACTCTTTTGAATCGATGTAGAGTTTTGAATGGTGAAATAAATTAATTAAGGAGAAGATATGTCATTACCTAACGCAAGCAGACAACAAATTGAGGCTATGAATAAAACAGCAGAAGAAAAGATGAAACAAGATGGCATTGTTCAAGAGGTTGAAGAGGTTACTCAAGCTACCCCTATGAATGATGATGAGCCAGAAGAAGAAGAAGTTATACAAGAAGATGACAGCCAAGAGAGCTCTGAAGAAGACACTACACCAGAAGAAAAACCATCTAAGTTTAGTCATAACTCTAAAGAAGATAACATAAGATCGCTTAGAGAAAGAGTAGCTAAGGCTGAGCGTGAGCGTGAAGAAGCGGTTAGTTACATTATGTCTTTGAAGAAAGAATCACCACAGGAAAACCGCCAAGTTGCTGCTCCAGTTGAAGAGGAAGATCCGTTTGCTCAGTTAGGGCTTGATGATGAATCTTTAGTTGAGGGAAAGCATTTTAAAGAGCTTGTTAAAGAGATTAAGAACTTGCGATCAACTGTTAAAGGTTATGAAAAACAGAGTCAGAAGAGTGCTCATGAAACAATGGAAGTAAGGTTACACGCTAAATTCCCTGACTTTAACGAGGTTGTTACACAAGAGAATCTTGCACAGTTACGTGAGATGAACCCTGACCTTGCTGATTCTATCCTGTCTAATAAAGACCAGTTTAAGCAGGCTAAATTAGCATATGATATGGTTAAACAGATGGGAATCTATAGAGAGGATCTCTTTGTTCAGGATCGTATAGCTGCTAAGAGGAATTCAACGAAGCCACGCCCTTTAAGTTCGATTGCTCCTACACAAAATGAGAATCCCATGTCTAAAGTTAATGCGTTTGCTAATGCTCCACTAACAAAAGAACTAAAAGCTCAACATTATCAAGATATGCTGCAGGCTATGAAGGGCTTATAGTGAAACTTTCAGAACGTCAGCAGTTATTTGCACGTGATGTTGTTAAGTTACTGCTCTTTATGGATGAAAAAGGGTATAAATATACCTTTGGTGAGACAATGAGGACTCGGGAACAGGCAGAAATCTATGTAAAACAGGGTAAGGGAATTCTCAATAGCTTGCATTGTCAGCGACTCGCTATCGATATAAATGTTTTCAATGAGAAAGGTAAATACCTGAGAAAATCTGAAGACTATAGGATTTTTGCTGATTACTGGGAATCATTAAGTCCTGCCAATCGCAATGGCATAAGATTTAAAAGAAAAGACGCAAATCACTTTGAACGAAATGGTAGACTGGGCCTTTAGTTACAGGTAGAAATGTTTGATAATTGATCAAATCATGTTATAATAGTGTTAGTTGTTATTTTATATTCTACCTATATAAAGGGATACTTCATGATGAAGTTATACGGTATTGTTTTGCTAAGTGCTTTTTCTCTCATAAGTTCATCTGATGAGTCTAATGGAAAGTTGCCTAAAGATTTCAAGTTTACTCATAATGTAGACTCTTCTGGCAGTGGGCCAAGAACTTCGTTCATGTCACAGTGGAAAAAATTCACTAATGAAAATGAAGAGTCTTTTAACGTTGAAGATTGTTTTAATATGACTGGTGAAGAGTCTGAAGCTAAGAAAGCATATTGCAGACACATCTTGTTATCATATTTCTCTGGGTCAATCGATGGTCCACTTGTTAAAAACGGTAAAGTCTACACAGCGTCTACTTCTAATATTTCTATTTCTTCTGATGCACCATTAAAAGTATCAAGAGTTAGAGATGGTTACAAAGTAGATATATTGCCACAAGATAGTAAGAAGTAGGAATCATATATGAACAATAAATCACTATTTTTTTCAATAGCTATGCTATTCTTTGTTGGATTTAAGCTGTGTGATGCTATTTCAACGTCAATTAGCAAAGATATTGAACTATCTCAAGAAGAGTTACTTTCTGGGTCTTATATATCTGTTTTACCTACTATTCAGCAGTACGATGATATAGAAGATGTTGAATTACAAGAAATTTCAGCTGCTATTGTAGTTAAAGGATATTGTCCTATTACTCCAGTTGGATCTCCTGTCTGTATAGGTGAGGAAGAAGATTCTAACGACTTTACAGGATATGATTTCCCCGCTGCTATGGGTGAAGACATTGAAGATTGTCGCATTAAAACTCCTAGTCCGAGTAAAGAAGTTAATGAAGGAACGAAGCGAAGTTGTTCTTCTTTCTTAAAACCTCATTTCCCAAAGAAATAAATAGAATATTGGATGGTAGTCTGATAGCTGGTCCTATGAAGGACCAGCTTCTTTTTACGTTGATTTATTGGTGGAATTATTTATGCTTTTCATGCAATAACTATGTTTCTACTAGTGCTATTGTCGTCCGTATATTTTACAAGGCGTATGCGGACGCTTTTATTAACATCTATTAAAGGGAGTTAGGATGTATTCTAAGTTTAAACCAATCAATAATAATGTTCTGGTCGAGATTATCAAAAACGATAATAAGACTGTTTCTGGTATTATTATTCCAGACGAGGCCCAAGAGAAAAGTCAGACTGGTAAAGTAATAAACCCTGGAAAGAGTGATCAATTACAAGTTGGTGACACAGTCTATTACACAAAACATTGTGGTATATCACTTGATGATATGTATTTGTTATTAAGAGAAGAAGAAGTTTTAGGTATTTTAGGAGAGTAGAATGGCTAAAAAGATATTATTTGGACAAGAAGCTCGCGCTAAGTTATTACGTGGTGTAGATATACTATCGAATACAGTTAAGGCGACACTTGGTCCTAAAGGTCGCAATGTTACCTTTCAACGTCCTTACGGTTCACCGACTATTACAAAAGATGGTGTTTCTGTGGCGAAGGAAATTGAGTTACCGGATGCTATTGAGAATATGGGTGCTCAGATGATTCGTGATGTTGCATCAAAGACAGCTGATGTTGCTGGTGATGGGACAACAACTGCTACGGTACTAGCTCAAGCTATTTGCGCTGAAGGTAATAAGTTTGTTACTTCTGGTGCTAATCCTATTGAGTTGAAGCGTGGGATTGATAAAGCAGTTGAAGTAATTGTTGAGTCTTTACAGTCGATGGCTAAGAAGATTAGCAGTAAGAAAGAGATAGAGCAGATTGCGACTATTTCGGCTAATTCTGACGCAAAGATTGGTCGTCAGATTGCTGACGCTATGGAAAAAGTTGGCAATGATGGTGTTATAACCGTCGAAGAGGCAAAAGGAATTGACAGTGAATTGGTTCTTGTTGAAGGTATGCAGTTTGATCGCGGTTATCTTTCTCCTTACTTTGTGACTGATTCTGAGAAGAATGAAGCGGTTCTTATTGATCCGTATATTCTAGTGTGTGATAAGAAGATCACAACTATGAAGAATATATTACCTGCTTTAGAGTTAGTGTCTCGAGCTAATAGAGACTTGTTGGTTATTGCTGAGGATGTTGAGTCTGAAGCATTATCATCTCTGGTTGTAAATAAGATGCGTGGTATTTTACGTGTTGTAGCTATTAAAGCTCCTGCGTTTGGTGATAGAAGAACTGCGATGCTTGAAGACATTGCTATTCTTACTGGAGCTACTTTGGTTTCAGATGTATCTGGCGTTGATGTTGATCAGCTTGAATTACATATGCTTGGAACGTGTAGCAAAGTTGTCGTTACAAAAGAGAATACTATCTTGAGTGGTAGTCTTGGTGACAAAGAAGAGATTGATGCGAGATGTCAGTTAATAAAATCTCAAATAGAGAAGAGTGAATCAGATTATGATATTGAGATGCTAAAAGAGCGTCTTGGTAAATTATCTGGTGGTGTTGCTGTTATTAAAGTTGGTGCTGCAACTGAACTTGAGATGCGTGAGATTAAAGATCGTATTGATGATGCGCTAAGTGCAACTCGAGCAGCAGTTAAAGAAGGCGTTATTATTGGTGGTGGTTGTGCATTACTACATGCTCAAGAATCTTTGCATGGTCTTGAACTTGAAGGTGATGAACATCTTGGTGTACAGATCATAAGAAAAGCAATCGAGGCTCCATTTAGATGCATCGTAAGCAATGCTGGAATAGAACCGTCAGGAATACTAACAAACATTCTTCTCAGACCATATACATACGGGTATGATGCTAAGAATGGTATTGAGTGTGATCTTCTTATTGCTGGTATTATAGATCCTGTTAAAGTGACTCGTTGTGCGTTACAGAATGCTGCATCGATTGCGGGATTATTGTTAACGACGGACAGTGTGATTAGTATTATTCCAGAGAAGAAAGAGGCATTAGCTCCTGGTCAACAGGCTCAGGTTCCTCCTACTCCAGGAATGTTTTAAATAGATTTGCTCTTTAGCTTAATGAGTCAAAGTCCCTATATTGATAGGGTTATGTGAGTTAGAGTCTCGCAAGAGTAAAAAAACAAGGCGCCGAGAGAAGGCGCCTTGTTTGCATTTAAAACCCTAGAGTTCTAAACGCATAGATATTAATTGATCTATATAAGTTTGGCCAGTGTATTCATCGAATACGCCAATCAGGTCCCATTTTGGTGTGTCTGATTCTTTACTGGTTTGTATATAAATTTCATAGTCTTTTCGATGGTTGTCTCGAACAATGCACCGTGACTTATAAGGAGCTTCGTCAAGTTTCGTAGGAGAAGAACGTCTTACTATAACCACTATACCACCTTATTTCGTTTTTAACTCTCTAATTCTGTCCATTGATCGTAAGAACTTTTCTCTAGGCATATGAGCAAGTTTGTCGATACCTAGACCTCTCATAACTTGTTTTGCCAGTTCAACCTGATCTTTCAACTCATGATTTAGTTGTTCTAATTGGTCTTCACTAATAAACTCAGCGTTTGTTAGTGGTTTATTATAAGCTGCTTTTTGTTGGTGAAACCCGTCATCATCTTCGACATCTTCACAGATAGCTATTCCAAGGATGCCTCTATATAGAGATCTGCTTTGGAACGTTACTGCTGCTGCCCATTTTGTATAACTTCTATCTTCAGGACGCAATACACATTCTGTTGATATCTCTTGTCCAGACTCATGCATGAGAACTACTTTGATAACTTCGATATCGCCCCTTACTTCTATTCTCTCATGAACAGATAGTCCATTAGCTTTAAGTACAGGCCATTGAGGATTAAGTAATGAGTCTTTATCAGCAAACTTTCTTCGTTGAAATCCCTCATTTGCTTTACCAACTTTTTTGAAGTCGGCTTGAGCTTGTGCGAGTGCTGCATAAAGTTTCTCTTTAGAACATTGCTGGTTTTTGATTTCTTCTGATTGCATCAAGAATCTCCTTTTTTAGATTAATCTCTTGTACTTCTAGTTTAATAAGATTGTCACAAAGAGATTCTATTGAATTCTCTGGGGTTTCAATCAATTCATATACATTAAATTCTTGTTTTGATAGTTCTAAGATAGTATCAAATCTTTCATTGAGTACTTTTCTCAATATGCCAATTTCTTCGTTAGTCATATCTTTTTCTTTCATCTATAAGTTTGAGAACTTGCATATGAATTATGAATAAAGCAGGTACAAGCAAAACAGGGTAACTGATTACGGCACTTACCGCTAAGATAGCCATTGAAAATAATAATGGCAAGAATAGTAGTGATATAAAGAATGATATAATTCTTGCCATGCTATGAACTCAACTCGTCATTTACGATATTTTTACATTCTTCATGTAAATCACGCTCTTGAATTGTGTCATTCCATGCATAAAAAACTGTTTCATGAATTTCGATGGCTGTTTTGCAATGATTGCAAGCGCCTTTGTTTGTGTAATTTACCATATTGTCTCTCTCAATATAATGTTTAACTTTTCTACTACTATAATTATAGCATATCTGTTATATAAGTCAACACTATGCAACATATATGTTATAATTATTTACTCTATTTTCTGATGTCGATTAACATTTGACTCAGAATTGTCTTAGCTTGATCCATTTTTTCTAGGGCTTCTCGCGTATCATCTAAATAATCTTCCTCGTCCAATTCTACGAATACTTCTAAGTTGATCGTTAGGTATTCACGGTCTGATTCGAAGAATCTGAGAAGTTCCTCAATTCTTTTTTGTTCTAATTTCTTATCACTATTTATGACTTCTTCAGCTATCTCGGTAAGGTGTCTTGCCCAATCACACACATCTTCACATATAACCTTGAAGTAGTGTTCCTTATTACCTTCGCTCATAATTTCGATCATCTTTTGAATCATTTCACTCCTCTTAAAGTTGGCCCACGAAAAGTCTTTTTTGCTTTTCTCAATAATAAATTTATTTTCAACCCCGACTCACCCCGACTCACCCCGACATCGGTTATGTTTAACTTTTCTACTACTATAATTATAGTAAAAGTGTTACATAAGTCAACTTATCGTTGCACTTGTAAAGATAAACTGCTATTATATCTAAGGGTTTTGTTGTGGTAATGTTTTATATAAAGGAGTGATTATGAATGAAAAAGAATTAGTAGCAGCGATGAATACGCTCAAACTTAGGAACTGTTGGACAGAGAAGAAACTGTGTGAGATGAGTGGCTGTGATCGTGTTTCACTCTTCCGCATGAGAAATCGTGGTACTATATCTTTTGCTATAGCATCGAGATTTATTAAGTTGCTTAAGGAAGAAGGTGTTGCTGTTGATAGCTTTGAACATAAGGGCGTAGTGTACGATTGTTCAAGCTTTTAATAAATATGATTTGAGGTTTTAGAATAATACTGATAAGATATTGTCACTCTATCTTTTCCGTTAGACGAAAAAGAAGGACCAGCATAAGCCGATCCAAATCTTTTTAATTTATATATCACCAACCCTCCCCCAAGAGAGATTCATGACAAACACATTTCACCGATCACCGAAGCAGCAATTCATACAAAGATATACCAAGGGGCACGAGTTTATACAAAAAGACACTGACCGAAGCAGCAATTCATACAAAGATATACCAAGGGGCACGAGTTTATACAAAAAGACACTGACCGAAGCCGTGTTAGGCTTACCTAAAATCAACAACAACGAAAGAGGGACACAAGACACGAATAACAAAACAAGGTCACCAATTACAATAACCACGAGAGATGTAAACATGAAAAGCAACAACACAAAAACGAGGTGCAACTAGACATGAATAATAATAACATTTCTCTTAGTATTAATCAAGCTTTTTCACAACAATGTTTCAATATAGCATATTGGTTGGGAGGAAGTCTTCCTGCAACGTTCGTTCCAGAGAAGTTATCGGAAATATTCACTCTTTCTCGACAGAAGATGTTTAAATGCATTTTAAGGTCTATTAATATACATAATAGTTCATTTATATCTCTTACTACAATTGGTAAGGCGGGTAATGTTAATAGGCAGGCAGCAGCTGAGTTCCTAGATCTTTGTGAAACTCTTGGGATATTTAAAATAATACGTCGTGGTAAAGAAAGAAAATCTAACATTTATTCACTTGGAGAGGTGTTAAAGAATTCTGCAGTTCGTTGGTCTTTACGGGATGTCTTTTTAAACTTGACCAGATCTTACACTAAGATGGTTGACGCAATTAAGGGTATGTCTGCATGTCTTGAAACGCCTATAAATAAACAGAAGCGTACACTATTAATAAATATTAATGTATTTAAAAAGAAATATACAAGTAGTAGTAGTTATAGAGAGAGGGTTTTGCACTCAACTCCATTTTTACCAAAACAAGATTGGCTAAATCAACAAAAAGCATTGTGGGCAGACTGGTCATTAACTCCGGGAACTTATATGACAAAAAATGATTACCAGAAGTATTACGGAAAATCTGATTTTCCTGAGAATGAGATTAAAAGAAAAATACAAACTCAATCCGAACAGCAAAGATTTAACAAGAGAAAGTATCCCTCAGACTTTCCGTCTCTTACTCCAGCATACGATCCATTCCATACAACTGACTCTGATTCGCATAACAAATACTCAAGTAAAGAAATTTACCAAAAATCGCTTCGTAAAACACAACTTATCATCGATCCTATTAGATCTTCGACTGTTGAAGCACGTAAAAAACCACCGGCTGAGTTCAAACGAGAGCTACTTTCACATGCTCAGTCATCTGGACTAGACGATGCAGCACGAGTCTTTCTTAATATTTTCATGGATAATGCTGAAGGTTGATCTTGATCAGGAGTGATATCATGCTACTCTATTGTGTAATAAACCATTAAAAAGGGGGAGCTTCATGAAAGAAGACTACGTTAAAGAAGTTGTTATTGATGGTGAAGAATATACTGAAACATACAAAGCCTCTAATAATAGAACGTATCGCAAGAAAAAGAACAAAAAGTTGAAAAGTGCTGTTTTAGCTACTTCTGAGCCTAAATTGAGTGAAGCTGGAGAGTTTCTGGGAGAGTTTTTCAACGTTCATTCCTTTAAGATGCACCCTACAACTATGCGTTTTGTAGAAAGCGAAGCTCAACGTTTAAAAGAGTGGAGTCAGTTAGATACTTCACTAAGATTAGCAGACTTTGTTGACGGTCAAGGTTATAGTCCTGAGATATTTTATCAGTGGTGTAGAAAATCTGCTATCCTCCGGAATGTACATCAGTATGCTTTGAGACGTATTGGAGCTCGCAGAGAGAACGGAGCTTTATCTAAACAGCTTGATGTCTCAACTGTCCATAGAACTTTAGGTCATTACGATTCTGTTTGGAAGTCAGAAGCTATCTTCCATGCAAAGCTCAAAGATGAGAGCGAGAAGAACGAGACGAAGGTCGTCGTTATCGAACGCTTTCCTGTTCTTGAAGATAAAGTATCATCAAGAACTCCTGAAGAGGTTGCACAGGCAGCACGTAGGAGTACGAGTGATAGTAGATGTATTGGTGGAAACGAATATGAACCCCGTAAGAAAAAGGAGAACGATGTCACTTAAAAGTAATAATAATGATGATATGAAGCAGGTAGTTTCAGATATAGTTTCAATTACTATGTCGCATATCCAAGATATTGCTATCAAACTGAAAGATATGAACATCACAGAAGAGAATTTAAAAGACAAATCACCTGAAACGATTCAGAAGTCTGTGACTTTGAATAATATTCTCACGATTGTTAATGATTGTATTCATCCTGCTCATGAGCTTTCAAAGGAACTGTATCCTGATGCTCTTGAGTTTATTAACATATGTGTTGATAATCATAAACGAGCTATAGAAAAGAAGTTAATATCACCTATCTGCAACTGTTATGGTTGTAAGAAGAAAAAACCAGTAAAGGAATAATATGAAGAACATATCTATTTACAAGTTAACTCTTGAAGATGATTCTACTGCTATCTTTAAGTCTGAAGGTATTTTTAATACTGAAGATGGAAAGAGTGAAGAAGACCGTAAGTTAGTTGTTTCAGCTATTTTAGTTGAACAATATGATGAGGATGCTGAAGGTAATCGTATAGTTGAGCCGAAGGTAATCTCAGTTGAAGACGCTCAGATAGTATAAAATGGAAATAATTGTAGCTCTCATTATAATATTTTCGCCACTAATTTTATACTACTTCTATACCTTAAGAGGTTAAAAAAGGCCGGCCTTGGAGAGCCGACCACAACAACAGGTATCAAGGAGAGAATAACGTAATGAATAAACGAATGCAATATTTGGCGTGAATTCTGAACAAATTCGTAACAGTAGGAAGTGTGAAAAATGAATGTAGAAACTCAAATAAAGTTAGATAAGTTTAAACCTCGGACGTTTCAACTCCCACTTTGTGATGCTCTTGAGAACAAAGGATTTAGAAAGTTATTGGCGGTGTGGCCGAGACGTGCGGGCAAAAGACGTTTGTGCCTTTAATCTAATGATAAGAGCCGCGATTAGAAGAATCGGAGTATACATGTATTGTCTACCCACTTTTCGTCAGGCTAAGCTCGTAATTTTCGATTCTATAACCAACGATGGCCAACGCTTCCTAGATTTTATTCCAAAAGAGTTAATTAAATCAGTGAATTCTCAAGAGTTAAAGGTTGCACTTACGAATGGTTCAATTATTCAATTTATTGGTTCTGATAGTTATGATACATCTCTTGTTGGTACTAATCCTCGTATGGTTATAATGTCTGAGTATGCACTTGCTGATCCCCGTGCTTACCACTATGTTCGTCCCATTCTCAATGCTAACGGTGGAACCATGATTATTCTGTCAACGCCTCGTGGTAAGGGTAGTTTATGGGATATCTTTCAAATTGCGTCTAACAATCCTAAGGAATGGTTCTGTTCTAAATTAACACTTGATGATACTCAGCATATTTCATGGGAAGAGATTAAAAAAGAGATTACTTCAGGTGAGATCTCTGAAGATCTTGCTATGCAGGAGTATATGACGTCATTCGAGATCGGAATATCTGGTGCTTACTATACTAAGTACATAGACAAGATGCGTTTGAATGGACAGATTGGAGAAGTTCCATGGGAACCAGCATTTAAAGTATCAACTGCCTGGGACATTGGCGTACGAGATAGTACAACTATTATATTCTTTCAGAAGATAGGTCAAACTGTTCGAATCATAGATTCTTATGAGAAGTCAAAAGAAGGAATGGAACATTATGCCCAAGTTATTAACAATAAGCCTTATAGTTATGATAAGCATTGGGCTCCTCATGACATTGCCGTGCGCGAATTCGGCTCAGGTCTTACTCGGCTTGAAAAAGCTCGCTCACTTGGTGTTAAATTCGAAACAAGAGACAACGGAAAATCATCAGGATTACCAAATATATCTATCACAGACGGAATTGAAGCAGCTCGGTCTTCATTCGCTAAGGTCTGGATTGATGAAAAGCGATGCAAAGGATTGATAAAGTCTTTAGAGTCTTATAGACAAGAATTTGATAGTAAACGTAAGGTTTATAGAGATAGACCACTTCATGATCACAATTCACATTACGCAGATGCTTATAGATATCTTGCATTATCTCTTTCAAGAAATAGAGATGGTCAGACTACTGCTGAAGAATTAGAACGTCGTTATACACAAACTGTTGAAGGACAAGAGACTCTTCCTGGATTCTTCCGAGATGATCATAGAAATATGTAGTAGAGTTGAATTGTTCTAAGAAGTAGAAATACCATGATTGGCACAATGATATTTCTACATAGAGGAATTGATATGGTTAAGAATACCATAAATACACTTCCCCATCAAGAGAATAAATAGGGGAGTGTATTTCCCCCCTATTTGTTATGTACTTGGTGTGGGCGTATAAATTTTAAAACCAGAAGGTTTGTCCTTTTCGGTTCTTTCTATAACTCGTCCAAGGTTGGTTAGCGATGAAGTTAATGCTCCTGCATTTCTTTTAGTTGCTGCTTCTAAAGATTTTAATGCATACTTTCCAGCTTCTTTCGGTAAAAGATGAGCTATCTCACCTAATGATCCAGCAGCGGTAACCTTTGGATTTCCGAAGAGAGCTTGAGCTGCTTTTTTAGCTGCATATTTTTTTGTAGTGGGCATTGTAGTCATTGTCTTTGAGATAAAGTTTTCAGCATCATCAATCTTACCGTCTAGTTTTTGTAGAAATTTATGAATAGAGTTTGCCTGTGTAAGTTCTTTTGCATATGCAGGATCCAACTTTGCAGTTTGTTTGCTTGCATGCAATACAGGGTCTAATACATCAAGACTGTCTTTATATATTAGATTCCCAAGCTTTTCATTTAATGGTTGAATTTCTTTAACACCTATTTTTCCATTTTGAATCAGCTTGCTTATATCATCAAGATTTTTATTTATAAGGGTCTGGTTCTTTCTTCCTATTGAACTTTTATGAGCAGATTCCAGAGCTTTTGATATTTTATCAGCGGATACTTGTTTATTTCCAGCAATCTTGGATAACTTATCAAATGTAGTATGTTTTAATGGTTCGAAATGACTCTTAATATTTTTAAGATTAACCATTTCAAATGCTGCAGGTACTCCTATTTGTGAGATAATATTACCAATTTTCCCTCCACCAATACTTTCTACAAAATCACCTACTCCTCTTCCAGCGGCAACTTTACCAAAAAATGCTGGAAGTTTCTTTGCTTGTGACCAGAAAGAACTCGCTGATGATACACCTGCTTTTCCACCACCTAGAAAATATAATGGTACCATTGATGCATAATCTTGGAATGTTTCTTCACCTTTACTTTGAGGCTCTAAGTATTTATCTGGAAAAATAGATTTTACACCTTTTGATGCTATATCTACCCCCTCTCCAATACCTTTTAACAATCCCATTCCGACTTTTGCTTCTGGACTCCCCGCCATAGCTAGTTGGAATGCTGATTTTTGTAGCGATGTATCTGGTTGTTGAATAATATCTTGAGCCATATTTGAAACAGCTCCTGGTATGTTTGCTACATCTGAAACAGCTTTAGCACCAGAAGAGACCAAGTTACGCATTCCTGACTGTAAACCAGTCTCTGGAATCTTAATTTCACTAGGTGTATATATCTTAAATCCCATATCTAAAACTCCTATGACTTTTTAGACCATTTACCATTTGTATACATATACCATTTACCATTGTCATCTAAAGCTTGAGATCCTTCTGGCGGTTTTATATCATTCAAACTCTTTACCTGCTTATTAAATGAATACCCTTGTGGACTTTCATTAACACTTAATTCAGCTTCTTTAAAACCAAACTTACTTCCAACCATTCTATCAATTCCAATAGGTGCAATGCCACCATTTTGATTCATAATCTGGCCAGCGTATCTTCCTTTTTTTATGTCTTCTGTAGCATCTTTTCGTAATGATTTAACAAGACGCATTTGAGCACCTTTAGATAATAAAGGACTTGGTACTCGTGCCTTGGCAACTGCCAATTCAGCATCAGAACGTGATGGAGGTATTAATTGTACACTTAACTTATTTAATACTTGTGTTGCTTCTTCTAAGTTATATTGTGCACCAATAGCTCCTGCAGCAGCTGTAGATATTCCCCATGAAATATCTTCGTTTTTTAGAATGGCTTCGTATTCATTAAGTACTTTAAGAGCATGCTCGCCCCATTGACCTTTTTCTAATAAAAGTTTTGCATTTTCTTGTGCATATTCTGTTTGTTTTGTTTGTCCTATATCAACTTTGTTACTACTACCTTTTGATCTAATGCCACGTGGTTGTTGTTGACCAGGCTGATTGAATTGTTGAGCCGATTGATCTTGAGACTGTCCTGATTGCCCTTGCAGAGTACTTTGGACTGGTTGCCCTTGACCCATTCCAGGAACATTTTGTTGTTGATTTTGTAAGTTTTGGTTTTGATAGTTTGGTTGTCCTTGACCCATTCCAGGAGCATTTTGTTGTTGGTTTTGATAGTTTTGGTTTTGATTGTTTTGGTTTTGATAGTTTGGTTGAGGCGGATTAGTGACATCAAAATTGTCTAACTGTTTTAAGAAACTGCTAATCTGATCATCAGATTGTTGCGATAAAGGTCCAGCAACCTGTGGATGGAATCCCAAACCTTGTAGAAAGTCTCTATTGTTTTTAACCTTCAAGTTCTGAGCTTTGTTTTGAGCCAATCCTTGAATTATATCTGCTATATCGCCACCAATTCTTCCACCAAATGATTTTTCTGGTTGTAAATTTCCTAAAAATGCCATGATATATCCTTAAAATTGTCTGTTTTGAAATAACAAATTACTCTGAGGTAACATATTCTGTCCATATCCTTGGAGGATCGTGTTGTTAAGTCCTGAAGTTCCTAGCATCGATTGCTGAGGTTGGTACTGTTGTTGCTGTGGTATCGCATTCTGTCCATATCCTTGAAATATAGAGTTGTTAACTGCTGCAGTTCCAGGAATATATCGCTGTTGCTGTGGAGGTTGTTCAGGTTGTTGTTGTTCAGGTTGTTGTTGTTGTCTGTCTAAATACTGTTGGTATTGTTGTGGATTCATCAATCCAGATAATATTCCGGCTGTAGCACCTGCAGGTCCACCAGTCGCATATCCAATCGCAGCATTACCAATTGTTCCTTTAGCGCTATTCCAGATATCTGAAATGCCAGACCTTTGTCCTGGCATTACTTCGTAATCAAACTGTGAGCCTAAGCCAGCATTTAGAAGATTAAAATAGTTGTTAGCTTGTTGACCCTGCTGCTGCAATCCATGCTGTGATTGAAGTGATGCCAGATCACCTTCTAGGTTTGCACCAGCATTTCCCAGTTGTTTATAGAGATCTGGAGAACTAAGAGATGCACCTGAACTATTTCCTAAAGATCCGAATCTTTCGGCTAGTGTTGGAACGGTTCTTTGTTGAAAGTTTCTTTGTGCTTGTTCAGCTATAGGAGCAAAGTTACTTTGTCCACCTGGAAGGTCAAGCCCTCCCACTCCTCTACCTAGATATTGATTAATATTATCAAGTACGCCTTGTTGTTGCGGTGTTTTTGTAGACATGGTTACTTGTTGATGAGGAGTTCCTTTAAAGAACCCTCCTTTTTTATGCTGGCCAAATGGAACTGGTCCTGCACTCGCTTTTCTTCTTGCCATTATTATCTCCTTAAAGTTTTATAATAAGATTTAGGGTATCTTTACTCTTTAACATATTCAAGAATAATATAGCACGTAGAGTATGAAGAATATGCTGCTCCTGTTGTGATAGTAACATTTGTTCTATCGACATCAATTTGTATATTGTTTGCGAGCACTGTTGACGCATAAGGTATTGGCTTATATGCCAGACTTATAGGATCTGATGCAGTGCCATATATGCGAGTAAAGCAAAACGAATTCATGATATTAATACCATGCGCTACACTCTTGGTAGTGCTATTTGGAAGCGCCCCAAAATTAACTACCTTTCTAAATGCTTGTCGTACATTGTCAGGCGTAGAACTTATATTAGGGTTGGGGAAGAAAACTTGGCCGTTGAGAAACTCATTCTGCACATAATAGGCACTGTCTTTTAAATTGAGAGCCAAAGTTACACTATTAAGGTTCTGGTACAAACGGACTAACATCTCTTTGAACGCTGGAGTATTTATATCAGTAGAATTAAGAAGATCTAGTTCCCATATAAAAGTGTTCGGAACAAACAAACCAGTATTGTTCTGCATATTAGATGGCATAATAAATCTCCTTGAATCGTAGACATAAAATTATTACAGTATTAAAGCTTGTATAAACCCGTAAAGAGTTATTCCTTTTCTTGTTACGGACGTCGTTCATACAATCCTCTCCTTTTTTAGCCACATCTTCATCGGTGTGGTTTTTTATTGCATACGTGAACTTGTTGGCTGAGCATAAATTACCATAGCATTCAATTTGAAATCTTGAAGCGCTACATATTCTATCGTTCCACCTTCATTAATTCTATGTTCGAACATTTGAGTTGGACTCATGAATATCTTGAACTGAACACATTCACCTTCGGCATAGAAGTATAAAGGATGCCATAAGCGAGCCTGTAACTGTTCAAATGGTACAAGTGGGTATGGACTCGTCTCTAATTCATTACTTCCAAGTAAAGATCCATTCGTAGTACCTCCTGATAACAACGAATTAGATGATGAAGAGATGAAGAAATCAACAGTCACTTTACCATTTGTTGTTGAATCGACTAAGAAATCTATTTTAGAAACATATACACTTCTATCTTGAGCGTTATAGAAATTGTACTGCTTTGTTAAGATGCTGATGTTACTAACCCGAGCCATTGTTCCACCGCCAGTATATGTTCCAGTTGGTGTAACACCAGCAAGAGAAACCGTGAGTGAGTTTGGAGTTCCATTGCCAAGTGTATCAGAACTAACTCGAGCCATTGCACTCGTAACAACAGTACCAATAGCGTTTGTGAACGTAATTCCATTCATGTTTTCAAATAGAACGAACTCATCCATTATTAAATTGTGATTAATAGACGATATAGTCATTGTTCCTGCGGCTAATGATGTTGCATCAGTTACCTGAAGCGACGCAGCATTTGAACTAACTTCAGAGTTCATAACGAGCATAAACCCTTCTTGGTTTCCTCCAATGATTGTTTTTATAGCTACATTATTTTGAGGGGAAGATCCTGCATTCCATAGATTGAAAAGAGACTGCCATGGAGTTGAAGTTCCACCCCATGTTGCTCCTGGTGTTAATACTTCTCTGAAGAAGTAACCGAAGAATGTGAACGAGTCATCATTCGTTGCCCATGTATTATTAATGTAATTATAAACCAACATCTTGTCAGGATAAGGGAAGTCTGAACTTCTATTCTGTGACGGATATGTCCAGTATGCTATCTCGTTATAGAAGTCACGAACACCAACAACTCTTTTAGGTCCATTCTCACTATTAAAGAAACTAAATACATATTGAGGTATTATTTCGTCGATACGGTCAACGTTATTACCGTTACACGCATGAATACCAGTTCTTCCTACGCCTAATACCTGTTTGTCGAAAGGTATCTCTGAGAAGGTAGACTCTGCTCCGAGCTCGGTATTAAGTTTTTGCCATATAAATGGTTGAACTTGGTTTCCTGTATACGCTAACTCAAAAGTACTTGCCTCAAAATAAACAATGAGTCTGTCTTTTATGAATTGGGCTGTTACAATTTCTTCTTGGACAGGAGCATCAATAGCTCCACCATTTCCAGGCATATCTTGCATGAAAGCATTAGGAGCTAATGGACTTCCAACAGCTGAATAACGAACTCTATTAATAAATGATTTATTAACACCACTTACTAGTTCAACTGTATTAAATAACAGTAATCTATTTCTAAATTGAATGATAAGACGAGAAGTAGCGATGTCATTATTACCTGAGTAATAGATTGATGTATTAGCAAGTGCGCCAGTGAAAGTAAAAGCACCGGTTGTTATATTATAAGTTCCTGTACCTGTACCACCAGCTGACACAGTAAGAGCGCCACTTGATGCAGTAACAGTAAATGCAGTTATTCCAACGTTGAAAACTTGACCAATAAATCCTGCAGCTGTTGTTCCAGAAGCATTTCCAGATCCATCAGTTGTAGCTACGACCGATCCAATAGTATAATTTAATACCGGCTTAACCCATGTTGTACCAGTAAAGTATCGTATTCCATCAGCTGTTGTAAAATTAGTTGTCCACAAGTAGTTAAGACTTGGATCTGCACCTTGATAGTTAATCGACCAGAAGAAATCTGAATCAGTTCCAGTCCAAATATTGTCACCAAGCTGATAAGCTGCCCATGCATTAGTTATATCATCAAACTTATAGGATAATTGTGTGTCAAATCCTATAGTAAGATAGTCTTTCGTTGCTGTAACGTAATACAGGACAATCCCCATAATTGGTGTTGCTGGATAGAAGAACACATCAGTTCCTGGAGTTTCACCACTTACCGCATATGCACCAGTTGTCGTATCATACGTCATTGCAGCTGCAACATTAGTTGTTAATGTCGTTGCTGGGTTTCCAGTTGCATTAACGGTAAAGACATCAGTTCCTACTGAAAACATTTGTCCTACAGAGAATACACTACCTGGAACAGTACCTGACAGTGCACCCGCACCATTGATGACACCGAGTAAGTATCTAACCCTTGAATTTAACTGATCTCCTCCCATTAATGTGGAGCCAATTCTCTTTTGAAGTCTTCCTTGAAGTATATATGCGTTTTCTAGGTTAGCGAACGCATTATCTGCGATTAACCAGGGCTGGACGTCTGTCTGTAATCCGCCATCACCATATCCAATTAAGAATCTATCTGTAGCCATGTTACATTCCTTGACCAATAGCTATATAATATATATCCCACGTTCCTGATGATCCATTATCAAACCATTGAAAACCGGTTGCAGCAATACCATTTATAAGACCGTCCACACCCGCCGATGATGGTACTCCTTGAAAGCACCATGATACTGCTGGAGTTGATACAAAAGCAGGAATGCCCGCTCCAGTTGGAAAGTTAACTGTAGTAGTTACAGAACCTGAAGGTAATCCTGTAACTAATCCCCATTTCATAATTGCACGTAAATTAGTAGTTGGTTGAGCTCCAGATATGTATGCATAACCATCTGTTATATCACTACTTGAATTACTTGTTCCAGTTAGTTGGACTACGGATCCATTCGATGGATATCTATAAAACAACTCATAAGGGTTATATCCAGTTGAAGGAGCACAGTATACTACCATTTCAGAAGATAACGTTGTTGGAGTGACACTTTGAGAAGGAAGACTTGTGAAGTTATGCTTTCCAAAGTTTTCTGCATCATTAAAACCAACATGATTAACGCTCAATAACTCACTTATTGCTAAAAAATTACTCTGAATAGGTTTCTGAGTTGCTCGTATATACTGACTTGCTTGAGGGACATTTGATATGTATGTATTAATTGGTCCTGACATTTTATACTCCTATAGCTATCCAATAAATATTTTGATTATTAGCATTTTGTTGTTTAATTGTGAATTGAGTAGAGTCCACAATTGTTACACCATATCGATTAGGCCCACTTCTATCATCCCCAGCCGATACGACAATGTTTAATGGTGCTGAGCTAAAAACGGGAATTCCATCCCCAACTGGTATTTCAGCGTTATACACTGATGATGCCGGTAGTTGTATATTTCCAGTCATAAAAATCAAACCAGAGGATAAGTATTGATAAGATCCTGCCAAATACTTATAACCACTAGGATTAGTCCCACTTTCATACGTTGCTCCTACTGTTACAGATTCTGCACTCGTCGATGAACCAGTAAGTTGTACAACTGTTCCATCGTTAGGATATCTATAAAATAACTCAGACAGGTTAGAACTGTCCTGTACTGCTTTAGAATAAAGTGCAATTTCAGCAACAGTTGTTGAAGGATCAGAACCCTGATTTACATAACTAACGAATTTATGTTTGCCAAAATCGTTAACAGTATTAAATGCAACATGGTTTACTGCCATCAATGTATCTATATCTTGGAAGTTACCATTAATAGGAGACTGAGTATTGTTTATTTGCTGTCCACCCTGAGGCGTATCACTATTGTATATATATGTAAGAGCCATAATTAGAATCCAAACGATATAGTAGAATATGATAATACTGATCCACCGCCATAAGGAGTAAAGCTAGTTTGTGTATTATCCTTTGCATAACAATTACTTCTACCAGAAGAATTATTCGCAATAATGTTAGTTACTATGACATTAGGAATATTCTTGAATGGAGGAATTGGTAGTCCGGTCACATAGTCTATAGTGTTATAGACGATTGAAGGACCATTATAGGATACATCCCACTCTGGTATAAACTTAATCATATATCCTGATGGAAAAACTATAGCAACTGTTCCTGCTAGGTAGGTATAGGAATTACCGTCATACAGAGTTGCTGCCGCTACGGTTGAACTATTGGCTATTTGTTCTGTAATTCCCGTTGTTAAACCATTTTCTGGATACTTAATAAACAACTCAGAAGCATTTGATCCAGTTGGTGTTGCTTGTGAGAACAGAGCCATTTCAGATGCACTTGTTGTAGGAGCAGTTACCTGATCAGGCATAGAAATAAAGTTATGTTTACCAAATGTATCCGGAGTATTAAATCCAATATGATTAACGTTTATAAGTTCGTTAATGGCCTGGAAATTGCCTAATATCTCTGGCTGACTTTGATCAAACGGTTGAGATGCTTGTGGTGTATTAGGAGTGTATGTATAAATTGGAGCTGCCATTAGTAAGAACCTCCATTATTATTGTAACCAAAATCATTACCACCGATTGAACCTGCTGTATAGATTGTAGAGCCACGTTGATTTGTCTGTTGAACAATCGTTCTTCTATTCACTAACCGTTCTTGCTCTTTTAGGGATGGCATAATCATGTTCACAGAATCATAGTCCATACGGTCTTCAAATATCTTCTTCGCTGCGTTAAAAGCAATGAGTTGGAACCATTCACTCAACTCAGGAGTTTGACCGTTAGAAAGCAATTCTGTTGGTTGTGCAAACACTTCCATTTCTATTTTATATGGTTGATCAGGCACAGGTCTCACAGTAAATTCTCCATCGAAGAACAGAAGTGCGTGTGGTCTTGAGCTATTCTGTGGAACAGTCTGACTATCTATTGTAACTCCTGATGCGGGAGCTGTTGCGAATGTAACAACATATTCACCGGTAACGTAATTGATATAGTTTGTTAATGGGAATCCTGGTTGGAATGCAAGTGGAATTACACCAGCTTGGTACTGATATGGTGTAGGAAGTGCAAGTGTTGGAGGGGTCTGTGTTGTGAGAGCATTGTAAAGTTGTCCAAATATAGTAGGTAATCCAGTTACACTATCTAAAATTGGTGAATCTGCCATTGCTAAACCATTACCGTTCACATCAGTGGAGCTAAACAGTACATTATTCTGTAATAAACTTATTTGTTGAGTGAAACCACTTGGGATAGTTGACTGAAGTGAGTTAATTACCCCAGAAAAGCTTAATGTTGTACCATTTCCTGTTGATCCAATAGACGACACACTTGAAATTTTAGGATATACACCGAAGAATTGTTCACGAGACTGATAAAACGATGCAGAATATCCAGCAATGTATATCGGTAGGTCTGTCGTTGTATATTTGTTAGTAAAGTCATATAAAGGACTGTTGGGATTTGTCGTTGTTGAATACACATCAACATGCGGTGTTGTATAAAAACTAAACGTCTTCTTCATGTTGAAGAGTCTCAATGTTTCTGGGAAATCATAGAGTACATATGTGTTTATGTACTGGTTAAGTTGCACATCAGTTAATATTGCTTGAGTAAGACTTCTTGTTAAACGTCGTACCTTTTGTTGAATTGTTAGTAACGATGATTGAGCCATCACTATCTCCTTTAATGGGGTAACGTATTTTTAGTAGAAGCCAGTAGCGTACTATTAACCTCTGCTAATGGTATAGTTTGAGGGTACTGTTTAGAGACTGAAGGATAAGAGAACGGATTAAACGTATACGTATTTATATCTACAGTAAACGACGTGCTATTTATAACGGTGATTGGCCCAAACAACTGATTTGCTTCGACCATGCCGTATCCTGGCGGAACTACCAAACGTATTATGATCCCATCAATATAGTCATGATCAAATGTAGTTGTTATTACTGCCTGTTGAGCCTGTGTAATACTATCAATAATACGCATTGCTGGTGTGAATATAGGAGTTGCATTCGCCAGGATTGCCATGATATTTCCTTAGTTAGGAACAGCCATATTTTCTACACTAATAATCTGTTGTCCACCACGATCAAAGTCTTCAATGTCCATGAATTCTAAGCTTTGGAATCCACAACGTTTTACTTTCTGTGATACTTTTTGAGATGGTTTACCATTCTCATCAGTTGCATATGTATGAACTGGATACCAGCAATCATTGTTAAGATGTTTTGCTACGCCTAATGGTATAGTATATGTATCTCCATCGACCATGCTGTAACGTTCAGGCTTTTCGCCTTTGTATTTTCTATACATAAACGCCATAGATCCGCCTGGAACTTCATAGAATTTAAACATTCCTTTTACCATCTCTTTGTCTTTACCAGACTGGTAAGCAAGACTTTTTTTATCTACTTCAACTGTTTTCTTTGTGCTTGGTGTCATATTCTTTTCCTTAATTAATTATATAAAGGCCCATGAAAACACGGGCCTTTATAGTCTATTTAACTATTGCTTACGTTAAAAGATGTACCAGCAACCCAGTAAATAACATCGTCACTTGCACCAGCTGGAGAGTTTACACCCGCAGCTAAGTTCATTCCGATGTATGCTGTGTTTACAGTCGCATCTGTTAAAGTACTTACACCAGCAGATAATGCACTTGCTGTGTCTTCACCCATAGGAACAACTTCTGCCATAGTGAATGGAGAATCTGCAGATAGTGGAAACGCAAATGTAGTAAATGCTGATGAATCTACATCAAGAGTAATTGTATTACCTGAAGTAGTTGTAGTATCGACAGCAACGATAGTTGCTTGTAGGCCATCCATTTGGATCATGCCATACACAGCAGGAACTACCATTCTAACCAATTGACCAACTTTATATCCGTGTTTAACAGAAAGAGTTACAACAGCTTGAACAGCTTTTGAAATCTTAGTTGCTGTACGACGACGTGGATAGAAAATTGGATCATAGTTAACTTTCATCCATGAACCAGTTGTACCAGTGACAACAGTGTCCATGTAATCAAGACTGAATGTTCCAGCTGTTAATGTGTTGTAACCAACAGTGAAGTCAACTCCACCAACTTGTGAAGCACTTGCTACATTAAACATTCTAACAATATCACCAGCTGACAATGCGTTAGTTCCACTATTCGACACTACAGGAATTGCAGCGTTTGAAAGAGCAGTTACTGTCGCATTGATCAATCCATTTGGATTTGATGAAGTATCAATTAATGTAAAACCACCTGATGTATTATATGTAGTAAGGTTTGCACCCTGTACACCAGAACCAGCTTTTTTGTATTCCCAAGCAGCGTCTGCAGGGAATCCTCTTTGCCAATAATACTCAACACCAATTGCAGTTGTTTGAGAAGCTGCAGCTTGAGTTATATTATATATTCTCATCCAATCTACATCAGATCGAATGCTTAGCGCTGTGTTTGCACCAGTAGATGTAAATCTACCTTGTTGTAAAATCGTATTAGCAGCCATGTTATTCCTTCCTTACTTTTATAGTGTGCAACGAAGATTTAGTACCCATAAATCATTTGTGATTCTTGGAACTTCAGCAAATTTATATCCAACTGAAGCATTAAGAGCTAAAGGACCATCATATATTGGCGGTCTATAAATAAATGACGCACTATATCCATCTTGTTCTATACATGCATAAGCTTCCATACCAACACAGAATACGTTATAAACGTCTTTAGTTTTGTTAGAAGCATTGTAAGTTACAGATCCAATAGATGAGATAAGGAATCTTAGGTTACCAACAGCACCCCATTCTGATTGCAATGCATTCATAGGAGCTGGATATTGGTTAACTTGAGTAAATCCATTAACAGAATCAAGAGATGATGTAAGATCTGTGCTACACAACGCAAAATATGCATTACGAACAGGAGCTGTACCAAATCTATCTTCACCACGGATGTTATCCATGATTGTATATGCATTATTACTCAATAAAGATTGCACAACTTCATCAATATCAACACGTGTAATTTCTGTTGGCGAATCACCATTAATACCAGAAACACAGTTAATAAATGATGCTGTTGAAGCAAGCATGTCACGTGTCAGCTGATCTTCTGTCTGTCTGCTTTCTGTTACTTTCGGCGTATAGCCTACTGACCATTTCTGGCGGGGAGTCTTGTTATTCCTCCCTCCTAATCTTTCGAATAGGGTCGGACTATCGCATAGATATACAGTTTTGTATATCTCCAAACCGCTTAGTCTCTGCGGGTCTTGACTATTCTTCAGTTTGCCTGTATAATTAAACATATGAAGAATATAAAAAACTTGTTTGCTTATACAGCTGGATATATTGATGGTGATGGATGTTTTTACCTTGGTAAATACACTCAAAAATCTAAAAATAAAATTGTATATGAACGTTCCATACAGGTAGCTTCTGTTAAAGAGCCAGTATTGAGAGAGTTTAAATCTCGATACGGAGGCGCTATAAACGTCAAACCAATCAAGGAAAGACACAGAGACGCTTTGTGCTGGACTATCAAAAATGAGAAATCCATTCAACTTTCTGAATCTATTAAAGAATTCTTGGTTGAAAAGACTTATCAATGTGAATTGTTCATTCAATTTTCCAAACTTATTACGCATAACAAATTTAGAACCGTTAACATAGATCTTGTTAATAAAAGAGAAGAACTTATTTCTAATATTAGAGAGGAAAAGCATATGGGAAATATGATTACAAGAGAAGATATAGAGAATCTCAAAAATGAAAAACTTACTATAAATCCATCCGATATTGATTATCCTTATTTGGCCGGTTTGATAGATTCTGAAGGTTGCTTTAGAATCAAGAAATGGAAGCCAAAAAATAGACCTAACGAAGTCTCTAATATTACTGTAGAAATTGGAAATACTAAACTTCCAATTATGCCTTGGCTTGTTAAAAGATTCGGAGGTAGCGTTGTTTTTATTGAAGCCAGAAAAAATAAACGTGCTTCTGCTACTTGGACTCTTTCTGCCGCAGCTTTGTATAAAATTCTTCCTAAAATAAGATGTTTTCTCAGGAACAAACAAGAAGTATGTGATAAGTTGATCGAGTTTCAACAAACTATTCTTCCCAATGGTGGAGATAGAAACTCTGAACTCTTCAAAGCATTGTTTGAAAAGAGAAGAGGTGTTAGAGAAAGAATAATCCAAGAAATTCATCAGCTTAATCATAAAGGTTCCATTTAATCAAGTTCCCTCTGGTTGTCTTAGGCAAAAGCCCTTAGATGTCCCAAGGTATTCAGGTTCGGTTTTAATTCCCCCAGTTAGTTAAGGGAAACACCAAGACGAGCTGAACATTCGTTCAAAACGGGATCTTGGTTTTGAAGAGTAACCTGCTCGTTTAACGCTACATATGTACCATAAAATGATATTTGAGCATCGATATCAATTGCCGTCAAGCTTTGTGCAGGTGGATTAACGCCTGAATTCCCTAAAGGAACCATTGCTGTATTTAACGGATTGTATCTACGCATACGTAAAGTAGTACCACCATTTTTTGGCATAGACTTAAGCATCGCAGGAATCTTGTGAATCATGTTTGGAACTGGCACGCTTAAAAGTTTGTAACTAAAGCTTTGTTGTACCGCTGCTGGTAAGACACTAGTTGTCGTAATTGACATAGTTTTTCCTTACAAGAGATGATTAATATAATAACACTGTGATGTGGCGAGTATCTTACGGCCTGGTGAATGATTTGGCGAGAATCTTACGGCCAGATAGTTGAATTTTTTGGATTAGCGAAGTCCGTTACAGCTAATTAAATTATACAGGATAAGATGGGGAGATACAAGAGTCTTATCAATTGTTTATATGTTTTTTCTATGTTGGCAATAAGTAGGTGAACTTCTATACTTATTGTGTCGTGATACATAATATAGGAAGAGCATGATAGGTAAAAAATTTGGTATGTTTGAGGTTTTGGGCGAAATAAAACTAGAAAAGCCTGGAAGGCATTACGAATGTATGTGTCGTTGTGGAAATATTAGAATAAAGGCCGGAACTGAGTTGAGGGCTGGTAGGGGAAAGCAGTGTACTGATTGTCAATATCGTGAGATGTATGATACATCAAGAGAGGTTGGTAATCGTTATGGTAAGTGGACCGTTATAAAGTTTCTACAAATGAATGGGAAGCATCAACAATATGAAACAAAATGTGATTGTGGAACCATTGGAAAGCATCATGCTTCAGATTTGAGAGCTAAAAAAAGTACACAATGTGTTAATTGTCATAATAGACAAAATGGTCGAAGAAATATCAAGCATGGTATGCATAGAGAGCGTGTTTACAGTGTCTGGAGTTCTATGCTTCAACGATGTAATAATTCTAAAGATAAAGCATATCAATGGTATGGTGGTCGTGGAATAAAAGTATGTAGTCGATGGAGTAATTTTAAGAATTTCTATATTGATATGGGAGATCGTGAGGATGGTATGACTTTAGATCGTGTTGATAATGATGGTGATTATGAGCCGTCAAATTGTAGATGGGTTTCTCATAAAGAGAATTGTCAGAACCGAGCTAAAAGAAAATAGAGATAATACAAGAAATAAGGGAGCCAAGTTGGCTCCCTTATTTAACATCTATTTTTTATTGATAAGAGTTTTCATCTCTTTAGAGGTCTTTATTGCTATTCTTCTTTGTGCAGCAATCTTTATAGGTGTGTTTTTTGCATATGGGTTA
>Ga0222662_1000377_pt1 | contig 38046 bp, 21 predicted proteins | sample AntAcemetagen600_FD_179821 | JGI IMG/M metagenome (GOLD analysis project Ga0222662, IMG submission 179821) | Saline water microbial communities from Ace Lake, Antarctica - #600 | ecosystem: Environmental > Aquatic > Non-marine Saline and Alkaline > Saline | place: Antarctica: Ace Lake... | reverse complement strand
AAATTCAATTTTCGGATAAAACAAATTCGAATCAATTTGGCGACGGAATCTGGACTTTGCAAGGTGAAAATCGACGGATGCTGACTTTTCTGGGTGGTTTTTGCCATTGAGCATCCTTCCAGCGTCGAAAAAAATGCGGGGTTTGCTGTTTTGGGCCTTTTTGACGCTGGTTTGTTGCCATGGGTTTTGAGAATCGACGACAATTCATCCGTCCCGCCGGTTGAAAGTTTCCGCAGGTCAGTCGGTGTAAAAGACGGGTTCGTCTTCGGGCGGGATGAAGTCGATGCCGTCCCAGTTGTCTGTTTTTCCGGCCCATAGCGCCAGCGGGGTTTCGTTCCAATAGTCGGATGTCTGGTCCCCTTGTTGAGCTTCCCATGCTACCGGTAGACGTTGGTCGGCGTCGTCAACGTCGATCCATTGGTTTGCCGTTTCCGCCCAGGCACCCAGTGGTGTTTCAGTCCACGCATCTGGTGTCACCTGCGTGTCGCTGTCCCATTGCGGAGGCGGTCGCTGGTCGATGTCATCCGGGAACGTTGCCGCCTGGTTTTCGTGCTGGGACGGTGGCCATGCTTCGGCTTCGCACCATTCGCCGTCGTAGATGACGATGCCTGCGACTTGGTCGCGCTGTTGGGCGTAGCGTTGAAGCCGGTCCCGCCGGGCCTGCTCCCAAGGTTCCAGTTCGTAGGCAATGCCGTCGAGTTCCGTGGTGAAGGGCAGTTCGGGCGCGTCTGGATCGGCGCACGGTGGTGGGGCGCGGGCACCCTGGCTTTCGGTGGCGTAGGCGAACCAGCCGAGGGTATGCAGAAGGGAGGCGGCAGCATCCCGATCTTCGAGGATCCCGACAATGCGCATGGTGCGCGCACAATTCGGGCAAATAAGCGGGTCGGTTTCCCAGACTTTCTGGATGAGTTCGCGCCATTTCTTGCGGGGGATTCGGGGGAAGGCATCCCGGGGAAGTTCGATGATTTCGATGTCGGCAGCGGACGCACCATCGGAAGATGGAACATTAGCATCGGAATGTGTTTCCCCGGTCAGTCCCTGGTCGAATGCTTCGGCGCGTTGTTGATGCTCGTCAGCTTCGCGTTTGGTAGCGAAATCGGCGTAGGAGCGACGGTTCGGGAGAGGTGTGTCGGCAGCACTCGGCGGAGGGGCATTTCCGACCTGTTTGCGGCGTTCGCCCCGGGCTCGGTTACTGTAGGCACCGTAATAGCGAACGAGGTGCTGGCCGGGGACGGGAATGTGTCTGGTGATGGCTGCGATAAAGGCGGGGCCGTCGAAAGTTTCCCACAGTCGCTTGGTGGCGTGATTGCGCTTGCTTCGATAGATGACTTCTCCGGTTTCGGGAAAGTAAGTCATTTTTTCCAGCGAAAAGGGATTTCGGAGGATATATTGCGCGAGATTTTCGAGGCCGTCGTGGTCGTCCTTCTGAATGCGGTGGCCCGCATGGATTCCAAAGCCGCTGTTGTGCCATTGGCGCAATTTTTGTGCTTCCTGAGATGAAAGCTTTTCCTTTTTCACGAAGAACTTGATGACCCGGGCTCGCAGCAACTCCGCAACTTGTTGCCAATCCGTGTAATGGAGAGCGTGGAAGGTGTGTGTGCCGACAAATGCGCCGTCGGTAATGAGAATGTGCAGGTGCGGGTGAAAGTTGAGATAGTCGCCGAAGGTCTGGATTGCGATAATGACACCCGGTTGGCCCTTTGGCGTGCCGAGGCGCGTGCGCATGACATCGCGAAGGCTCAACCACGCGGCCTGGCAAAGGTCGGTCAGCATCCGGCGGTCAAACTGAAAGGCCCTTCGCAGCCGTTTCGGGATGGTAAGGACGACCTGCCGATGCGGCACTTTCCGCACGAATTTCCTATCATTCGTTGTTTGCGTCTATGTCATCCTCCAAGACGAGAAGGTTGGGTAGGGACGTGGCGAAATAGTCGATCCTAGCCGGGATACCGATCTCGCTTCGCTCATAAGCCGCCGCAGCTTCGAGAACAGCATCTGCCTCGTTGCCTCGTTTTAATTCGCGAAGAGCGCGCGCTTTGAAGACAGTCAGCTCAGAAAACTCGGTGACCGCCATACTTTGAAAATCTCCAGACTCCGCCGCGGCTTCTTCGAACGCGGTCGTCGCTTCCTCCTCTCGCCCAAGCGCGCGAAGGGCCATGCCCTGCCAGTACAGAACATCCGCCTTCGCCTGGAGGAAGTGGTATTTCTCGCCAAGGCTGTCGGGTGTATTTAGCGCCAACTGGAAATGTTCCAGGGCCACCGCCTGATCGCCCGCCTTAAGGGCAATCTGCCCGAGCTGGAGCCTCGCGGTGGTGTATTGTCGCAGAACCTTGCCTTCACCGCCTTCCCAAGGATGAAAACGGCGTGATGCCAGAAGCTCGAGCGCCTTTTGCGGTTGGGCTGTTTCGTTATAGAGCGCAGCCAGTCCGACGGTGGCATCATCGCGTTCCAGCACGAGGTGCCGGTGAGATTCGAGAAAGGTCAATCGCGTCCCGGCACTTTCGCCAAGCTTTCCCCTGAGCTGCACAAACTCGGCGACCAGCCTCGGATCGTTTGGATCACAACATAGCGCCTCTTCATAGCTGCGACGCGCGGCGGTTCCATCGCGGTGGAGGTTCCAGTAGGCGATTCCCAGATTGCGATGCGCAGTGGAAAAGCCCGGATCCGCCTCCCGCGCCTGCTCCCAGGCGGCGATGGCATCTTGATGGCGCTTTTTGTCGAAGAAGAAATTGCCCAGTCCATAGTTGGCGTTGCGGTCGCTACCGGGTTGGGAGGCGGCCCATTCCAAGACGATCATATCGTGGAGCCGGGAGGGGAAAAGGTAGTCCGGCGGAAGTTTGCGCGCCTCATCGAGCAGAGATGACGCCTTGTGCATGTCTCGCGATTTTGCCGTCGCCCAAGCAATTGCGTAATGGGTGAGGAGCGTGCGCTCCATGGGATTGGGAACGCTCACAGATTGCACTTCGGTATTGTGATGTGCCCTCAGAACCTCGATCGATTCCTGCCAGCAACCGCAGTCGGCGTAGTCATAGGCCACATCGAGGGCGGTCTGGCCATCGTTACGGCTGAAGACCGCCAGCCCGGCTTCGCCGTCCTGCAACCTTGCTCGTTCCACGTGGCCCCAATGGTCGAGCATGTCCGTGGCCAGGAGCGCATCAAGGACGCCGCCGGCTTCGGTCGTTCGGCCGAGTTTTCGCAGGCAGATGGCTTTCAGCACGTGCGCCTTGTTGTTGGAGGCGTTTGTGGTGAGGGAATTATCCAGGTGATGGAGGGCCTCGATCTGATTTCCACGTCGCAGATCGATGCAGGCGAGTTCATAGAACGCCGCCGCTCGCCATGCATAATTCCATGTGGCTTTATAAAGAAGCGGGTAAGCATCGTCGTGGCGGTCCTGAAATCGGCGAGTTAGCCCAAGATAGTAATGCGCCTCTCCGGTTTCTGGATTCGGGTGGCGGAAGGTGAGGCGCTGAGCGGCGCACTCGAAGTGCACGGCGGCATCCTCAAACTCACCGCGGGCAAGCTTTTGCCGGCCAAGCGCAAGGTTGCAACGCGCGTCGCCCGGATCGCGCGCAAGCGCCGCGTTCCAGTAAAGCTCAGGATAGCGGATCGGGTGACGGTATTGATCGAGGTGCTCACCGGTCAGGTAGAGTTCGTCCAAAGAGTTGATCTCTTCCGGGAGGAGAGGTTCGGTGGCTAGTTCGCGCTCCTTGAGCCGGGAGGTGGCGGCTGCGGGCCGGTAACCTATTATGGCATCTCCCTCGCGATTGAATATCCAGATACTGAGGCTCTCCGGGTTGTCGCGGTCGAACCGCAACGATTGATCTTGCCATGGACTGCCGGGATCCACTGTCAGGACTTCTTCCAGCACGATGGTGTCCCCCATCTTCACCACCACCGTTATTCCCTCCATAGCACGGACGACCGCCAGACCCAGATCGATTTTGCGGTCGTCGCCAATGACGCAGCGGATCGCGGCGAGCGTATTTGCTTCCTGCACCGGCCCGATCTTTTGGTAGGGCCACAAGAACTGCGAAAAGGTCTTGGTCTCGCAGGGCGCCAGATACGAAAAGTCCGGCTGGTTATCTGTATAGACCCCGGCCATCAACTCGACGTAAGGACCGTTCCTGTCCGTCAGCTCACGGTCCCACGCCCAGCCAAATTCGTGATTGCCCCAGGTCCATTGCTTCTTGCCCGGGGCGATGTGCCGGTTCGCCACGTGGATGAATCCGCCCTCGGCTCGATGGTCGTATCCCCCAAAGAAATCATGCCGCGTCTGGCAGACCATGTAGCTGGTCGGGACTGGGATGTTCCTATACCAGGTCAGATCGTTGGCACCCGGCCGACGGGCGTAATCAATCCCGTAATAAAGATTCTGCGCGACCGGAAAAGAAGACATCGCCCGCACCGCGTGGTCGGCCACGTAGTGGACGTCGGGCGGAAAAAAGCTCTGATACTGGTCATGGACTTTCGCGGCGACGTTCGCCCACCAGAGGAAGGTCTGGGTGAGCGGCGTCCGGTTGAAAAGGCGGACCTTGACTTCGATCAACGCGCTGTCCGGCTGCAGGCAGATGCCATGCATTCCCTTCATGCGAGTGATCGGATCATGTTCCGACATCCAAACTGTTTGCGACCCATCATCCCCTTCCTCGATCAAAACATCCGTCGGCATGAAAGTTCCCGGACGATGGTGCTGCGGCCAGTTGAACTCGACACCCCCGGAAATCCACGGTCCCGCCAACCCGACCAGGGCTGGCTTGATCACGTCCTGGCGGTAAAAAAAGTCGTAGTCGTGGTTGGTCTTATCCTGCCCCAGAAAAATTCGTCCGCCGATCTCCGGCATCAGCGCGAGGCGGAGAAACTCGTTTTCCAGTTGCACCCAGTCGTATGCCACCGCCCTCGGCTCGTCGTAAACCTTGTCGATGAAGGGAAGCGGATAGACCTTTCCGCCAGACCCCTGATAGATGCGTTTTTCAAAGAACAACGGATTCCTTTCCGGTGAGCCCAGCCCGTAGGTAGGTATCTCGCGGATTCCGCGATGGATGCTGACAGGCTTCATATTAATAGGTGGTCGGGGATAATTCTATCACTTCGGTTTCAGTTCCCACCTGCATCATCCGTGAACAAACGGTTCATGTCTTGAGCGTATAGCTCATGCTTTGGGTGGAATGCCTGTGAATGCATATAGCCAATGAGTGAGGTGCGGAACTGTGCGGCAACCTTGTCGTCCGCGGCAGCCTTGCCGAGGTCGATTGCGCTGATGAGAATCCTCCCCTTCCCGCAACGCGCTTCGACCACGAGGCCGAGCCGCCGCGCGGTGAACCAATCATCGATTACCTCCACAAGAGGACGAAGAGTGAGAGCCTGACCCTGAAGTGACAATGGGCGACCGACCAGCTTGACCAGATACCACCATTGATAATTGGAGAAGTCGTCGGTGGGAAAAGCGGCGAACACTGGATGGGTTGGATCGCAGTGAATTCCCATGGTGGTGGGTGGATGTCTCCGGGTCCATGCGGTGTTCCAGAAGATGGTGGAGAATCCGAAGACAACCTCGGGTCCCTCGGGCCTGGCGATCCGTTCCGTGTCGGGCATGAGGAGGACCGTTGCCCCATCGGAGGCCTGTTCGTATGCCTCTCGGGGTTCACGCGTGATCACGACTTCTTCGCTGTCCTGGGAAGCGGTCATTGCGGGATAGATCCAGACATCCCAGTCGTTTTCCATGGAAGTTCCGTCGATCCCCACCACCAGCTTCGCCTGACATGGTGAGGAAACTTTATCCAACGGAATGGCAATTTCGCCGAGGTTTGACTGTCCGACAGGGATATCGCGAGCGGGAAGGCAGCCCTTGGCAAGAATCCGGCCATCACGGCCCACCAGCTTCCAGACTGGAACCGCTGCCGACAGGCCCTTGGCGTCGTAATGCGACAGCATAAGATCAGCCGTGAGCACTTCCGACGTGTCAAAAACAAATTTGGGCAGCCGGGCCAGCGGCACACTCGGACCGGAGAACCGACGATATTCAGCCGCCGAAGTGTATGATTTGGTTTCCCAGAAGGGATTCACTACCCCCACGAGTGCCGTGCCTTGGCCGGGAAAGTCGTTTAGGCCGAGAAGCTGATAGCCGCCAATGTCGGGCGTGCGCAGGAGCATCTCGATCTCATACTTGTAACAAAGAACCTGGAGTCTACCGCTCGCATGGAAAAAGTCGGAAAATCTCTCGGAGAGATGGTTTTGCTCCAAGCGGTCACGGAAGATCTCGAAATTCTTTGCCTTGAGGAAGCCCTTGTAACTGGCAATTTCATCGAAATCGGGATAAACGCACCACTGCCCCGTTTCGTGTGAGATGAAGGGTTTGTTCTCTGATTTGGTTTTCGCAGAGAAATCCGCCAATGTTGCGGGGGGGGCCGCATTGATGATGGAACTTAGGCCTGCTTTCCAAGGATAGACGCGAAGCCCGTCCATCAAAGAGTGATACTGGCTGGTTTTGAGTTGGGGCCAGCCCGAGGCTCCGGAATAGAAACGGCGGGGATCTTTCTCGAGGAAGTGGCGGACAAACTCCTCGAGCCACTCTGTCCCCTCGGTTGGCTCGTTGCCATAGGAGTGCATGGCAAAGGAAGGATGGTTGCCATATTCTTTCACAACGCGTTCCGCCTCGGCCATGAGGTACTCCCCAGCCTCAGCGGGTGCTGTCCATGCATGTTCAACGAGCAGGTAACATCCGGCCTCGTCCGCAGCTTTGAAGGCAACCTCGGGCGGGCACCAAGAATGAAAGCGGAGATGGTTCAACCCATGTGCCTTGATTTGAGCGAATACCATGCTCCAGTAGTCGGGGTCGGTACTCGGATAGCCAGTGAGCGGGAAAACCGCACATTCCAAAGTGCCCCGAAAAATCGTGGGGCGACCGTTGACGAGGAACCGGTTTCCCTCGACGCGGTATTCGACCATGCCGAACTGGCTGTGAAACTCGTGTTGCTGCCCCTGCCTGTTTTTGAGGACGGCCTTGAGACGATAAATCTGCGGGGAGAATTCATCCCATGAGACGGGCGCATCGCCAAGCGGCACGACCGTCTCCCCAGTGACGGCAGGCTCCGTCACAGCGAACGTCCTACCATCTGGTGATGTGACGACGAAATCGATCGATGCATCCGCAATGTCTCCCCCACAGGTCCATGCCAGGCGAACCTGCCTGCCCTGCGGGTTGGGGTAGGCCTGAATTTCCTCGATCCAAGTCCACGGGGTAGCCTCAATCTTGATCTCGCCCACGATCCCGTTCCACGAAGTCTGAGTATGATCGGACACGCAATGGGAGTTGGCTCCGATGTGCGGTATCGGCGTATTGTCCACGCAAATAAGAATCTGATGGGTTCCCGGGGCAATTTCTCCCAGTTCGTAGCGGTGCGGGATTGAGAGACTGTCACATGTGCCCATCGATTGACCGTCCAACCACAGTGTGGAGCTGATGTGGACGCGCTCAAGTGTCAGAATCAGGCGTTTTCCAGCCCACTCGGACGGCACATAAAACTCGCGCCGATAAAGAGCTGCGCCAATAAAATGCTTTTCCGGTTGCAGCCAAAAGGGGAATTTGAGGGAACCCTCCTTGCCGTATTTAAGATATTCTGGTTTAGCAAACCATTCCGGTTCCCGGATCAACCCAACCCATTTTGTCGCACGGGAGACATCATCCCCAAAGTTCTGGGTTTGCAAAGAACCGGGAAGGTTCATTTCCATTGTTGATGCATCCTCAATCCATTCACCGCATTTTTCGGTTGGGATTTGCATTTCCCATTTACCGGACAGATCCTGGACACTCGACGAGCCTTCCTGCAGAGAAAGTCCCTGCAAGCTCTCAAAACTGTTTTCTTTCTTTATCATTATATGCTTTGTGTTTGTCGTTGATCGAGAGGGGACACATCACTCGATGCGAACTTTCACCGTCGAGGCGGTCTCAAGAGGAATCCAGAGAATCAGATCCTGGGAATTCAAGCCCGGTGGGTGTCCTTGGGTGAAACCTTCACCCTCCGCTCTTTTTTGTCCGTTAACCTCGACACTTGCCGGAGAAAGGCCCCAGTTTTGGATCACAATCGGCAGGTTGACGACCGGGCTCTGCTCGCTCGCGATCAATTCGAAGTTCAACGGCTGCTTGGTCCCATCCCTTTTTCTGAATACATAGGCCCGCTGGTAGGCATCGTAGCCGATTTCCTCATAGCCGCCCGCAATCGATTTGACCTTCGGTGGATTATTCCATGAACGCGCGAGAGGAAGAAGCGATTCGATGGGTTCCGTAGTCATACCGATCAGCGAACGGACCCACACCGAGCCATCGCTGAAGCGTTCTATTTTCTGTTTTCCACCATCGACGGCAGCGAGTGAGGAATGGCTGGCCTTGTCCGGGGCCACCGCCATGCGCCCGTCGTTGGGAATTTGCGAAACCGGCCAGTGGTTCCAGCTGGGGAAAGTCGAGTAACCACCCTCTATCCAACCAAAGCTGAACGGTCGGGTCACCCGTTCGGGATGGTGGATGCTAAACGGGCGGTAATGCGACTTGGTATTGACCATCTCCACCGGCATGAAGGCAGGCTCGGAGAACTCTTTCGGCGCACCGTCTTTCCATGAATAGCTGGCTGTCCGACCGTTCATGTCCATGAAGGTGAGCGCTTCATTCTCGACGGTGTCCTGCGGCCTGGCACCGGGTTGATTTAAGAAAATCGTTTCTTGGAACTGATACTTTGAGAGGTCTTCTGTTTGCGTCCAAAGAACCTGCTTGCGCGCTACCACGCCGTCCGGCCAAGCAGTCCAATACTCGTCCCCCCAATCGCCCGGGTAGGTTTCCGTTTCGGCCCAAATTTCATGTTTGATCGATGCCAGCGGGTATCGCCAGTGGACCACCACCCGCGCCGCATTATTTTCGATCAACCGCACGTGCGAATAGCGGCAATCCTTGTCGCCCATCATCTCCCAGCACTGGCCGCCGCCCCATTGTTCCATGCTTTGGTCGGTCATCCAGATTCCGTTCTCGGTCACCATGGCCGGGAAGTAGCTGGCACCACGCCAGAAAACGAGTTTCACTGGGTTGTCGTCAAAGCGCACGACAATGTCGGGTAATTCGCTGCCCTGCCAGAGCCGGTCCCAGCCGGGCGAGAAGCTCAGGCGGGTCATGTAGGCACCGAAGGGTCTTGGCTCGTCCGGCCCCGAGGGGAGTCGGCGGAATTCCAGCGGCTGGGCAACCGACGGTTGAACCGCAGCGAAGGATTGCTGGATCTCTTCCGCCGTCAGGGCTTTGTCGTCGATTTGAACCTCATCCATCAACCCGTCGAAGAACATCCAGCTCAGAATATCCCGGCTTATCTTTCTTTCGGTATTCGCCGGACTCATCTTTATCTGGGTCTTGCCGAGCGTGATCTCCGCCTCATCGTCTGGAACCATTTTGGCCAAAAACAGACTCTCTCCCACCCTCTTGCCGTCGAGGTAGAGAAAGATCCCCTGGGTGGCGTCAAAGACCATGGCGACGTGCGACCATTTAAGCAGCGGCAAGGACTCAGTCGAGATACACGACTTCAGGCCGGCTTCGGTTCCAACCCTAGCAACCAGACAGCCGGCATGGTCGATCCCAAAAAAGAATCCCTTTACCGGATCGGCTTGCTGGTTGACGATGGCCGAACGGTTCCACGAATACTCCTGCGGCGCGATCCATGCCGTGATGGTGAAGGCTCCGCCCGGCACGCTGATGGAGTCCGGCTTTTGGGAGATCTCGGTCCGATATCCGTCGAATACCAGAGCTTTCCCCGAAACACCGTTCATGCTGTCGAAGGGGTCGCCGGACTCCGGGACGTCAAAGGTCCATTGATTCGCAGGTTGCCGCGCATCAACGGGCCAGGGATATAACATTCCCGCCAAGAGAAGGCACAGCGGCAATCTTGGAAGTCTGTCAGACGCATTTTTTTTGTTGATCGTTTCCATGTTTATTTTATTGTTTGAAATCATAATCCTTCACGTGGTTGCCGAACGAAGTGCGGACGATATCCTTTCCTGGCACGCTGGATAAGAAAGGACTCTGATAGGCCAGTTCCGGCCGGAGGTTCACCGTCTTGCCGTCGATCTCCGGCAATTTCAATTTCCCCGCATAGCCAGTGCCGCCTTCGATTGCTTTCTTGTCATTCTTGGTGGTCCGGATTTCGTTGAGCTGCTGATGATAAAAAGTGAGTGCTGGCTGGCCGGGGCCGCGGTAGATCACCGCGTCGTCGGTCACCTTCAACTCGGAGTCGTTCAGGATCCGCTTCTTGAAATTGGCGAACGAGCCGAATTCCGTCACGTCGCCGGCGTTCAGGATCAGCGGCGCCCACTCGTCGTTGAAGAACATGACGGCACTTCTGCCGCTTGCCTTGTCGGTCCAGTTCTCAGTGTCATCCCAGGTGTAGCCGCCATAGGCCGGACGCACCGCTGCGTAGGCATCGCCCGCATTGACGAAGACCCAGCCGTCCGCCTCCTCGCGCTCAGGAGTCGGCGGAATGAAGGCACCCATCCGTCCCACGCGGAAGGATTTGAATTTCTGGCCGACCATCACGTTCTTGTGCTGCACATGCCAGAAAGCATCGAGGTGTCTGCCATTATTCTCCGGGAAGGGCGCCACCCGGGTATGCCCGGCGTCATTGAAGATCAGCCCCGCCCAGCGCCGGTCCGACGAAATGGCGCTAATTTCCTCCGACGGATCAATGAAGATGCCACCGAGTGCATAGTGGGGTGTCTTGTAGGTGTAGTTGACCAGCGGGCCGCCGACCTTTTGCTCCCGGCCGACAAAGCTGAGAACCTTGTTGGTGATCTCGAACGCCGGTTCGGTGCCCACATTTCGATACAAAAGCATGGCGATATCCGGCACCTGGTAGTCGCTCGCCGCCCATTGGATCGTGAAGAGATTTACTGTCTGGGTCTCTCCAAACAACAAGGGAGCGAACTTGTCCACATCGGTGAACCTTGGAGATATGTCCGTTTGCGGGTTGCTCAACACGGCACTTGGTGCCAGACGGAATTTGCCGCCTGTCCGGTCATGGCCGTAGGAAATCTGGGTGTGCTCCACCCAGGCCAGATCCATCAACATGCGGGCATACTGGCGGACGGTCTCGTCCGGCGCGTGGTCGGCCAGAAGCAGCAAAGCGCTGAAATTGTATTTCGCATACTGCACGGATCCGACCTCGAACCAGATGCCGTTCAAGGCCTTCGCCTTCATGTTTTTCCGGTAGAAATCCGTCAGCCTGGCATAATGCTCGGCCGCGGTGAAGCCATGATACTTGCGGTCGCGGTAGGCGGGATCGTCCTTGATGGCCGCGCTGAACAGGTAGAGCGAGGTCCGCGCCCGCAGATCGTGGTTTTCCGTGGAGACGATCGACAAAGGCTCGTCCACTTTCAGGGCCTCATTCACGGTTCCCTGGATGTAGTTCCACATCTGCTCCCGCATGGCGGCTTCGGTCTCCGGGGTCAAACGCCCGGGGAAGTGGGAGCTGCCGCTGGAAAACAAGTAGTAGATCTGCGCGTAGATCGGCATGATCGGATAGAAATCGGGATGACTGTCCGCCGAAGTCGGATGGTCTTTCGCATGTTTCCGGATCGCCTCGTTCGCCTGCTCGACGTCGATGTTCAAGCGCAGGGCCGCCAATGCATCCGGCAAGACGTGCAGGCCCTTGTCTGAGGTGGTCGTTCGGCCCGCCACCTCCTTTTTAAGAATCTCCTCCCGGTTCTTGGTGACATTCGCGCGGATTTCAGCGATCGCGGCCTGTTCCTTGGCGGGATCGACCGCATTTTCTGATGCGTCTAGTGGTGTGACCCAGCATAGACTGAGTAACAGCGCGGACACACAACCCAGAAAGTTGGCGGTCTTCCGGATGCGCCGGTTCCGGCTCATTTTGTGAGATGGTTTATAGGATGGGCTCACGATTTTTTTTATCATATTCATAAATAGTTTGTATTTTTTGTTTGAGTGGGGATTCAGTCTTTCCCGAGAGTGCTGTCCCACCAGGTTTCGTTCGGCCTCCAAGCGGGATCGAGATAGTCGGCATGGTTTTTTTCCAAGCGTTGCTTGAGTTGAATTGCCCGTTTTCTTTTCGCTTCGAGCATCTCATTTCTGTAGCCGGGCCATGCTTCCGGCAACTTCGCCCCAACGCTCTTGAGATGAGACTCCAGCTCCGTGCCCAGGCGGTCGGCAATTTTCGGATATTGCGAGAACACATCGTTGAGTTCACCCGGGTCTTCCGCAAGGTTGTAGAGTTCACGGTGCTGGTCCTCCCAGTAATGGATCAGCTTCCAATCCCCCCGGCGGATGATGGATGATGGCTCGCCCCCTTGATTTCCGTAATGCGGGTAATGCCAGAACAAGGGGCGTTCCCCGGTGCTTTCTCCCTTCAGGGCGGGAACCAGACTAATTCCGTCGATGTGTTGTTCGGGCATCAGCGGCTGCCCGGTCAGTTCAAGCAAGGTCGGAAAGAAATCGGTCCCGATCAGGGGGGTATCGGTCTCGCTGGCAAACCGCGTCACTCCGGGGGCATAAATGTAGGCTGGCACCCGGAGTCCCCCCTCCCATTGGCGCCCCTTGCCTCCGCGCAGAGGGAGCATCGAGCTGGGGAAGCCGTCGCCGGATACGATGCCCCCGTTATCGGATGTAAAACAGATGATGGTATTGTCGGCGATGCCGGCCGATTCCAGAGCTTCCAGAACAATGCCCACGCACTCATCAAGGGTCTCAATCAGGCCGGCATGAACCGGGTTGTCCCGCACAAGGCGCACTGGCAGAGTGCGGTCAATCGCGAATCTTTCCGCAGGCGGGTCCATGGCTGCGGCTTTGTCCCGAAATTTCGACCAGCGCTCCCGACTGGTCTGCGCCGGGGCATGAACCGCGTAGAAGGAAAGGAAAGCAAAAAATGGTTTGTCATTATTGGATTTGATGAACGCGGCCGTTTCCCGGGCCAGCCTGTGTGTGAGCGATTCTCCATCGTGGCCATGGCTCAGATTGGGATTCTTCCAAGGCGCGAAATAGCCCCCCGCCGGTGCCCCCAGATCCCAACCCCCGATGTTGATGTCAAAACCGTGATCCTCCGGCCAGGAACCCTTGGAGCCCAGATGCCATTTCCCGGCAAAAAAGGTCACATAGCCCGCAGCCCGGAAGGCTTCCGGCATGGAGATTGGCCCGGATGGCAAGGCCCGGACATAATCCGGGGGCATGAGGGCTCGCTGATTCTCCTCGGCCGCTTCGGAACCAATTTTGGCACCGATATAGTCAGTCATTCCGTGTCGTGCGGGAACAACCCCCAACATAATACTCGCACGTGACGGGGTGCAGACCGGGGCGGCTGCATAGGCCTGGTTGAACCGCATGCTCTGTTTCGCAATCTTATCGATATTGGGAGTTTCGTAAAAATCTTCATCCGGCGTCTCAATGCCGATATCCATCACTCCCAAATCGTCCGCCAAAATGAAAAGTACGTTGGGCGGTGATTTCGCGTGGAGCGAAGCCGGAGAGGCTAGAACAGCAAATGTAGCAAGGAAACCCCACATCTGCGTGACTGCCCGAATTGTGTTCGCAGTTGTGTTTGGTGATTTTAGATTCATACGCGTGGTATTGAACGCTATTGGGGTCGGACCCTAGTTGCCTTCGTTGGAAGAAATCAATTTCTCACCGGTGGCGGGTTCCTTGAGGGTGGGTTTGCCGGTGAGCAGGCCGTGTTTGACGAGAAATTCGTCGGCGGCGATGAGGGTGATGGTTTTCCATGGCTCCCGATTGAAGAAGCTGTGTCATTGCCCGGGCGCGATGCGGAAGTCGATGTCCTTCAAGCCGAGTTTCTTCCATTTCGCATGCGCCTCGGTCCAGCCGGGGAGCCACGGGTCCTGATCGCCGAAAAAGGCGATGGCGGGAGCCAGACCGGGCTTCACGTAGGGGAGGATGTCGGTCTCCGTATCCTCCTTTTGGACGAATTTCATGCGGGGATTGTAGAAGGCCGGGTTGAACCAGAGGTAGGCGACCACCGAGGTGTCGATGTCCTTGGGATCGGCGGGGTCGTCGAGGCCGGGACTCAGGGTGGCGATGGCGCTGATGTGGCCGCCCGCGCTGCCGCCGCCAGTGATGATGCGGTCGGGATCGACTCCGAGTTCGTCGGCGTGTTGCTTGAACCAGCGGATCGCGCTTTTGGCGTCGGTGACACAGACGCGCCGGAACGATTCACCCGGTGCCAGCTTGGCGCGTTCGTCATTGCTGAGTCCGCGATAATTCACCGTGGCGCAGACCAACCCGCGGCTGGCAAAGTAGGCGCAGGCGTCGCGGAACTGCCGCAACGCATCCGGCCCGCCCGGTGCCCATCCGCCGCCGTGGAAGAGGATCATGCCCGGCACCTTCGCCTTCGCGGGGTCATGATTGGGCGGGAAATGGATTTCCATGTCCTGCTCCTCCCCGCCGGAGGTTTTGTAGATATCGGATTTGACCACGGGAGTTTGGTCTCCGCCCCTCTCCGGGCTGGCCTTGTTGAAATCGAGCACCAACTTCTCGCCGCTGAGCGGGCCGGTGAGGGTGATCACGCCGCTGCCGGTGGCGCCTTGGAGCCAGGGGCTGTCGAAGGTCGGGCAGTCGTAGGTGAGGACTTCGCCGCCGATTTTCGGGGACTGTTGATTGGCGCAGTTCAATTCCAGTTCCTTGGCCTCCGGTCCACAGCCCTTGTAGGTCAGGATATAGCGACCGGCGATGACTTGCTTGAGCTTGAGCGGATTGTCCAGAACATCCTTCTTGAACGCCTCCAGCGAAGCATGGTGCGGCTTGCGTGAGACTTCCACGATAAGCGCGGCATACTCGGCCTTTGCCTCAATTGTGCGAGCGGTCTGTGCTTGGATGATTTTTGGTTTGTTCGGATCGGGTGCCATCCAGGTGTATGGAGCGGGTTCGGGGGAGAACAACCCAAAGCCGTCCTCGTCAAAGCCAATGGGCACCGCCATCAGCCTTCCTTTTTTGGCACCTTCCTGGATCGTTTCCTCGGCCGGATAGACGATTCGAAAAGCGGCGTAGGCATTGCCTTCTTGGACAAAGACCCAGCCGTCCTGCTCTTCGATCACATCGATATCGAGGCCAAAGGGGATAGTCAACGCCATCGGTGTCCAAGTGTATCCGGGAAACCAAGCCGGGTGCTGGAACCGGATTGACTTCTTGGCCTGAACAAGCGCGACACCGCGATCCTGAACGGCAACGTAGGGTCCCCCGGCCAGCCAGTTGATCGTGGCATCTGGCGTCGTCGCGAAAGTAAGCCCCGCGCTGGCACCACCCAGGTGATGGTAGAGCGCGTCGGGATGGTCCATGCGCGTGCCCAAGACGTAATCCGGTGTGGCCCAACTATAGCGCACCAAGCGCGAGTCCGGGCGGACGATCATGGTGTACTCGGTTCCAGGAGGTTGCGGCCACAAATCCTGCGCCTCGTTGGGCTTGCGCGAAACGAAAGCATACTCGCCCATTTGTCGACGACCAAGAACGGTTTCCCAAACCTCGCGGGGCCATTGGTAGTCGCTGAAGGCGTAGGCGACCGCATCCCCTGTCGGACCTCCAAGGAAGAACGCGGACATCCCGCTCATTCTGGAATAACCCGCCTCTCCGCGGCTGCATGCCCCGCCCGTGATGCCTAGGATTTGATCCTGCGCCCACTGCGCCCAGACCAAGTCCATAAACATCCGCGCCTGCTTGCGCAGCTCCGCGTCGTCAGACCATGCGTAAATTTCGTGCAGGAAGCGTTGCGTGTGCAGCATGTAGCCTGCGGCATTGTGTTCGATGAAGAATCCATGGCGCGCCCGTTCAGCGAGGAACTCTTTCCAGAAGCTGACCCAGGCCTGATAGTGGTCGGCGGCATTGTATTTCTTGCCGTCCTTGTAGTTGCCGCCGCCGAGTTTCTCCTTGGGCGGGACTTTGCCGGCCCGGAAGGTCCCTCCGCCACCGTAGCCGTATCCCTGCATGCGCCCGAGGTCCGGGTAGATGCGGTCCCTGTAGTCGGGCTCGTGCATGAAGATCTGGCTGGAAAGCAGGTTGCCCATCTTGAAGTTGATGTCATGGTTCTCGCTGCCGGTCACCCACCAGGTCGAGTGCCGGGCGGTGGCGATGTCGTTTTTCAGTTCGCAGTGCTTCCAATAATAATCGAGCAGGACACGTTCCGCCTCCGGAGTCAGGCGGTTCGGGGCGATCCGCCCCTTCGATCCGAAGCCGAGGAGAAGCCAGTTGGCGGTGCTGTTTGCCATCAGGGTCCAATTGCCGTTCGGTCCCTCATCAATTGTCTTGGTCCACTCGATGATGCTCTCGTTGGTCGCTTCGAGATCCTCCCCTTTGTAGAGCGGCGAGATCAATTTAAAGACATGCCAAGCGCGCGGATCCGACAGCGTCTCTTCCACCCGCTGGGGACGGGTCGATGCGGCCTCCGCCATGTATTGGGTGATGGTCTTGTCGCTGATCCCGAGGATCTCGTCACCGCGCTCGAAGCGGACATCGTCGAGCCAGAGATCCGCTCCTTCCGTCAGTGCCGTTTCGACCTGCACGGAGCGAATCGCGCCAAAATCGAAGCCCTCCTCGGCGTTCAGAGAGTTTAGCGGGATGTTGATATCACACCACTCCCCGTTTGCTTTCATCTTCGGAACCGCGGCACCAGCCATGCGACCTTCTGTGTCATACAACACCATCCGCCATTCCTTCGTGGCCTGACTTGCCGCCGCCTTGACCCATGCCCGCAGGACGAAATCTTTGGACAGGTCCCATTTTGCCAGATAAGGGCCCACATATAAGCCAAAGGCTTGCTCCCCGCTATTCGCTCTCGCAACAAACCGGACTGAAAACAACCCGTTTTTTGCATTGGTCGTATCAAGGATTTCATATCGAGGACCGAATTTTCCTGTCGCTTGGAGTGGCTTTCCAGCGGGCCCCTGCTGCGCGAGCATCCAAACGTCCACCCAGTTATCGACTCGCGGTTCGTCGCCGGTGAGGGAAGGTTTGCCGATAATCTCTGCGGATTGAAGATTGGCGCAAGCCGCAAGGCCAAAAATTAGCCCGAGTGTCAGGCTTTTTGCGGTTTTCAGAGGGAGAAATTTCACTGGTGACCTCCTTTGTAGCGTTGCTTTCTATTTTTGTAAATGATTTTATTTTCTGAAGGTTCTGCTATGAATTTCAATGAAAGGAAGGCTGCTGAAATACGGCAAGATCTATCTTTTCAGGCTTATGGAGGCTCCTTGGTGTTCGGGCAGGATCAGAAATGTTTAGGATGCACTCACCTTGGGGCCTCGAATACAAAAAGTTAGGCTTGACTCAAAATTATCTATTTTTATTGTAATTTAAATCTTCCACTGATGCGTCTTGTCATTCTCATTGCTCTCTGCGTATTTGCGTCGTAGTCTGGCCTCGCTGCCGAGATGCGAGTGTCGCCAGTTTTTGGCGACCATATGGTCCTCCAACGGGAAATTCCTCTGACGGTGTGGGGGCTTGCTGAGCCCGGAGCGCCAGTCTCCGTATCTTTTCGAGGAACTTCGACCAGCGCAACGGCAGACACGGACGGCAGATGGAAAGTCGAGGCTTGGACTCCACTCGAAACCCTCGAGTCGAAGCCCGCATACCGGGAACTGGTCGCCAACTTTTACAAGATATCGAAGGAACTGGCGGTGAATCCGGATTTAAAAGCGGAAATGCGGAAAGAACTGGACTCCTTCAAGGAAACGGCCGGCGCACTGGCCGACGCCCCCCCATCCCCGAGCCCGTGTGGTTCGACCCGGCCGGATCCATTGCCGGAACCTCAATCATCAAGCCGAATGTGAAATTTCTCGAAGAAACGGACGGTTTGATTCAAGTCCGATCCGTCTTTTCCCTGTCTCGGGAACAGGCCGGTCTCCAAGGTGCTCGTCTCCTCTTGGGGCAAATTCACAATTTCGATGTCGCTTGGATCAACGGGGTCGCGGTGGGCCGCACCGGGCGCGATACCGCCAATGCGCCGGTAATTTTCCGGAACTATCCAATCCCCGTCGGCATCTTGCGCCCGGGCTTGAATGTCGTTGTGCTGCAGATCGTGGATTGGTATCGCTTTGCCGTATTCGGAATGAATATCAAACAGCCGGAGATCCGCTGGCCAGATGGAGAGTCCCTCCCGCTCCCGTCCGAGTGGAAAATGCAAGTTGTCGTGGACCTAGGCAGAAGACCTGTACCATTTGGCGAGAAGATCAGCAATACGGGGTCGTTGTTATTCAATGGCATGATCGCGCCTCTTGTGCCCGCGGCCTTCCGGGGCGTCATTTGGTATCAGGGTGAGAGCAACTGTTCCCGGGCCGGGCAGTACCGCACGCTTTTCCCGGATATGATCCAGGCGTGGCGCGCGAAGTGGAATCGGGGTCCCTTTCCGTTCTACTTCGTGCAGCTGGCGAACTGCGTCGGTCTCGATGGCTCGCCCGAGTTGAGGGAAGCCCAGCGCGAGACCCTCCAGGTGCCAAATACCGGGATGGCGGTCACGATCGACATTGGCGATCCTGATAACATTCATCCCAAAAACAAGCAGGAGGTGGGTAAGCGCCTTGCACTCTGGGCACTGGCGCGCACCTACAACATCAACCAGCCGAATGGAGAACCCCTCCCTTATTCCGGGCCGTTGTTCCGAGAGGGTGAAATCGATGACGGACAAATCCGGATTCATTTCGACCATACAAACGGCGGATTGAAAGTCCGAGGGGCGACCGATCTTGTTGGATTCGCCATTGCTGGGAAGGACGGCTCGTTCCTCCCCGCTCAGGCCCGCATTGACGGGGATGTCGTCCTTGTTTCTCATCCTGAAATTCCCGCCCCACGCCGCGTGCGCTACGCATGGGCCAACAATCCCGAGGCCAATCTGGTCAACGGAGCAAGCCTCCCGGCATCTCCTTTTCGCGCGGATCTCCAACCACCTGGCGGCGACCGGTGAGAGTCATTGGCAGATCAAGGCAGGCTCTGAGTCGGAACAATGAATCTCCCGCATCATCAAAGGCAATCTCGAGCACCGGCCCTTACCCGTCGGGTGACGAAATTGGCTCAGAGGAAGGGATATGGAGCTTGGGCTTTACGCAGGTGGTGGATTCCGGGAGGTCGGGGTTTTCGATGCGCTCTCGAAGTCGGAGAGCACCGAGTTTTCCAATTTTTTCGCTGAAAATACGAATGGTAATTGGTTCCGGAAAGAGGTGGTGTTGCGAGCAGACGCTGGTATTTCCGGCAATAAGGCAAACATCTCTCATTGGGACAATGCCAAGTTGTGCCAGCTCCATATGGAGGAAAGGGCCCAAGTGATTTGCCACAAAGACAGCCTCCGGCTTTGGAGATAGGTTGGCAAATGCCTTGGCCGCCTCGTTCGCCATTCTCCTCAAAGCCATTGTCTCCGTGCCCTGGGTCGGCGAGCTGTTCTGAGCCTCGCCATCTATCAAATCCACCTTGAATTTAAAGGTTGAGGACTTCTCAAGGAAGCCGCAAGTGCGGGCTTTGGCAATTGCGAAGGCATCATTCCGACTGTCTGTAACACAACAGACATGCTTGATACCATGCTCATAAAAATACTCGGAGGCCAGTTCACCAGCGCGTACGTGGTCTGGTTGAACCCGATCACCAAACAAGTGCGATCCCTGCTGGAACAACCAAACGACAGGGTGCTTCCTTAGCAATGTCAGAATTTTCTCGTCCGGCATCCCGTGAATGATAAATCCATCCACCAGCCCGGATTCCAAGGAGGTCGGCACCCTTCCGGAGGTATCCAGATAGTCCAAGTTGAGGGTGATTCCCTGAGCATGCAGGCCATCGGTCAGGCCCTGCAACAAATTTTCGCCGGTCAGGTTCATTGTTCGGCTGGCCGACCAAAGCAGGGTTACCGCCCCGTGTGACAAGATGGAGCCCTTCCCGCTTGTTCTGCGAGTCTTTCTCTTGCGGATCGGTACGTAGGAGCACTGTTGCACCGCATCCCGAATGCGCTGCTCCATTTTATGGCTTACTGCGTCCTTGCCATTCATCACGCGTGAAACAGTCGCGACCGAGCATCCGGCAGCCTCAGCAACGTCAGTAATTGTGGGCTTGAGGGTTTTGGTCGGCATTAGGACGAGAGAATACAGCCGGAATCTGCGATGTCGAGTAAATTACATTCACAGGAGTGAAGAACATCGGAATCCACAGCTCAGGCTCTGGTGAAAAAGTGTCTCGACCAAGAATACGCCCATTCTCTCGGGATTCTTGGACCTCAAGGAAGATTGTGCGCCCCATAGGCGTCTGGTTGGGCTCTGTGCCACCGGTAAAATGAACCTCTGGAGCCGAGAAGTTGTGGGTTACCCAGAAGCCTTTGGGGGGGCGAAATGCCACAAACGGGCCATCCCATTCCTTCAAATCCCTGCTGGAGTAGCAGTCAAAACCGATTGCCGTTCCTTGCCAACAGTTCTGATCCGTAATACCAAAAAAGTAATATTGCTTTTCGTGCGCAACGGGCAAGACAAACGCATCCCGAATTTGGATATTATACTGCGCGCCTCCGGGTTTTCGGGAAAAGCCGCCGCAAGAAATCCGAAGCTATGGCGGCGGTATATGAGTTTCACCGGGATGCCTTGGCTATTTACTGTCTTGGCATGCCAGCACTTCCACGCTCTCCCACTGACCGGACTGCTCGGAGCGGCCCATTGCATCGATGACTGCCACTGCGTGAGCAATGAGCTCGGGCTCGATTTCGCCTTGTAGGCACCCATTCGAGCGGACAGCCGCATGAAATTCCCCCCAGTGGTATTGTCCGGTCATTGCTTCCAAGGGGAAATACGCTTCGCGCTGCACGAGTCGTCCATCTGCTGCGACAGTCCGGAGCTTCACCACGTGCTCGGCTTTGTTGAAGTGGGCATCGGTCCGATGGGACTCCGACCGAATGGTGCCGTGTTCGAAGTGGACCGTGAGATTGTTTCCATAGCGGATTCCGTCGTCGACACAAAACGAGGCAAACACACTGCCGATGGCACCCGATTCAAAGCGGACCAACATCTCGGCCGTATCCGGCGTTGGTTTTTTGGTAAGAATTCGGGAATGCGCGACACAGACCCTTTCCATGCGTCCGCACACGCGAATCAACTGATTGATGCCATAGACTCCGAGGCGGAAGAGCGGTGCCGCCGGGCACCTGCGGGGATCGTCGTACCAGCTTCCGTCGGCATGTTGGACACGATGCACATAGGTCTCCCATCGTGCGGAGATCGGGCGGCCGAGGGAGAATTCTCGATTCCATGCGAAGAACTGCGCCGTCTCGGGGGCGGGCAGCGGGCTTGGTGAGTTCATATGAACCGTCCGCCCCAGTGCCCTGGCTTCCTCGAGGACATCCAGAGCCTCCACCGGGTTGCGCTCGAAGGGCTTGGTCGTCATCACATGCTTGCCCGCCCGGATCGCCTCGCGAACCAGCTCCGCACGACCCTGCGGGGGGGTAAAAATGCCGACCGTTTCAATCGTGGGATCGCGCAGAATCTCGTCGAAGGATTCATACCGCACCAGCCCGCGTGCTTTTGCCACGGTCGCAGCCAGTTCCAAGTTCAGATCAAAGACCCCGACCAAATCGACCCATGCGGCACCACTCCCGCAAATCAATTGGTTATCCACGATATGCAGCCCAAAACCCAGTCCCACAACAGCCATTCGAACCGGTCGCACCAAATTTTTCCCGATACTTTTCGACCCAAAATCGTCTTCGGGGGGCGGCTCGGTGGATGTGGCTTTTATTGACATGATTGAGGTTGGGGTCAAATGCACGGCACCCACCGCAGTTCGTTGAAATAGACGGAGCCTTTTCCGGTGAGGAACACGCGCAGACTGGCATGGCTCGCCCGTTCCGGCACGGTGACTGCCAGTTCATCGGACATCCACCCGGAGTCCCCACTCAGGGCAGTGCCTTTGGGGGCAAGGGACGCGTCGCAAAGCAATCCGTCGAGATCATCGATGAAGGCGACTTGCAGGCAGGCGAACCCGTCGAGATCGCGTGTGGCAAGCGAGCCGGCGAAGGTGAATTTCGCGCCCGGCTCGCACCGGACAAGCTGGTGAAAATACAGTCCACCTGCGCGGTCATATTCCATGCCCGGCACATCATTTCCATAGTCGTTTTTTCCCTCAACGAAGCGCCCCCCCCCTTCGGAGAAGCGCGTTGCGAGGCTCCAGTCCAGCGGCATCCCATCCGGTCCTCTTTTTTTGAAAAAACCGTTGGAGAGTTTTTCCAGCACGGTTTGCTCGCGCTGGAAATTGCGAAATTCCCAGACCACATCCCCCGCTTGGCTCACTTCGAACACCCGCTTTTGTTGTTGATCGGAGATCAGAGTGTTGCCGGTGTCGAGACGGTGGGCTTCGTAAAAATTCGCAAAATAATCCACCGCAAACTCCCATACGATGTTCCCGTCGCGGGTGACTTCGATCACCCTGCTGTTTTTCGAGTCGGCGATGAGGGTATTGCCGTTGGGGAGGCGGTTGGCGTCGCGGGGCCAGTTGAGCCCCTCCGCAAATTCCCACAGCGTCCGGCCGTCGGGATCCACCTCGCGGACGACATTGGCGTCCGAATCGGCAAGCAAGACGCAACCATTTGGCAGAGGTGAGCAATTGTGCGGGTGTTTGATCTCTACCTGCGAAGCCGCCCGCACGGTTCCCTGCCGGTCCACCAAGACGTATCGATTTGAGTTGCGACAGGTGACCATCCACAGCCCGTCCCCGGCCAGCTCGATATTGTTTGGGTAGTCGAGTTGGGATCCGTCACTCAAGCGCCCGTTGCCCCCCTCCCACTCCTTCGAGTTGAAGATGAGGTTGTCGTCGCCATCCACTTCGATGATACGATTGTTCGTGGTGTCCGCGACGAGGGTCGTTCCCGACGGTGTGCGTCTGGCGGAATGGGCAAAGCGGTAGCCCTGCCGGGAAGCCCAAATGATCTCCCCGGCGGGGGTCACTTCCATCACTTTGCTTCCCGATCCGTCCTCGGCCCCCGCATCGACGACTAGGGTATTGCCATTTGCCATCCGCTCCACACCGCAGGGAAAGTGCAGGATGTCGGACGGATCCGTACCAGAATCATTCTGTAGCGTCATCACATGTACCCGAGGTCGCGCAACTTTGCCATCAGTCCTTCCTTATCCTGCCGCCGTCCCCCACGCTCGGTGGTGTTCTCCAAATCCTGCTGCCAGGCCGGCGCATCACAAACCTTCTTGGTGGTCACCCGCGCTCCCAGCGAACGATAGCCCTCCAGATAAAGCGAGCAAATCGGGATGTCATACTGATGGTGGGCATCCCACACATCCCGCTCGGTGAAATGCAGGATCGGGTTGATTCGCATGTGCTCGGGGTTGAAATCCGTGGCCGGACGGGGACTGAAATAGGTTTCATCGGCCCGTGCGCCCTGCTCATCCCAGCGAATTCCTTCAAAAAAGCCGGCAACCTTTTCTTCCTCCAAGTAGCGCATGCAGGTGACGGTTTTCATCAGGTGGTTGCCGACGTAGGATTCCGGCTCGTAAGAAAAGCTGTGATCGTCATACCCCAGCCGTCCGATCTCGCTTCTGTTGCGCTCATCCAGATCGCGGATTTTGACCTCAGCCCCTAGTTGCCCCCCCGCAGCACGGGACACATCGGAGTTGTGGATCATTCTGAGATCGACGCTCCACTCCTTTTCCCATTTTTTGAGAAAGTCACGCACCTCGTCGAACATATCTCCCTCGTCGATGCAGAAGCATTTGGGAAGAGGCAGATTGTGCTGAAGGCACACTTCCCGGACCAGCCACAGGACGAGCGTGCTGTCTTTGCCACCTGTCCATGCGACACGGAGCGAATCAATCGGGTAGCGATCAAAGGCATCTTTGATCAGTTTTTTGGAGTCCGTGACTTTTTTTTCAATATTTGGGTTCATGGTATTTTTGTTTGTTGGTGGTAATTTAGTTTCTGGAAGACAATACGGTTTTTGCTCCCCCCGCTGCTACGGGACCAGTGCGATGGATGCCTGTTCTTTGGGAAGAGGCCCCAGTGGGAAGCGAAGTTTCCGCAGTATAGCCAAAACAATTATCTAAAATCAATTATTTTTCTGAAATATCAATTCGAAATTACAAAAATAAGGAATCCCAGCGTATTTGATTGCAGAGGTCTTGAGAAGAGCACAGGGATGCCTGGCGTTCTCCTGAATGTCCGGTTTATGGAAAAATCGACCACCACTTTCTATGGGGATCAGATGCTTCGTCGTCCGGTATTGGGGGTAGCGAAAAGATGGTGAGACCGGAGAGGTCGCGGTGCTTTCTGCGTGGGAAGATCCGGCAAAAGACGTAGGCGGATACGATGCTGGGTATCAAACCCAGCATGCCATAAAAGAAGGGGTGCAGTTCCAGATTGAAATAGGCATAGGCGGTGACGGCGTAGCCAACCAAAAATCCAAAAATCAGCCCGTAGGTATGTACTCGGGTCGTGGTGACTCCCAGAAGGAACATCGAATTGAGGGGTGAAAACAGGATGCCCAATATGACGAGAATCATATCCCAGATGGAGGTGCTATTGGCGCGGGAGAGCCACAGGGCGATTCCGGTGCCAATGGCACCCACTGCAACGGTCAGACCCTTGCCCCAGAAAACACCCGCACGATCAGAGAGATTTTTATTCCTCGGGAGGATAAAATCCGCCACGACAACATTGGAGACACTGTTCAAGGCACTGGACAGAGTGGACATGGTTGAAGCTATCAAGGCGGCGATCACGAGCCCGGCCATGCCCATGGGCAGATTTTGGGCCGCGAAGAGCGGAAAGATCGAATCCACCTTCATCGCTGGGGGGATGTCTTCGGGGTGGAAATGGTAAAATATGAAAAGCACCGTCCCTAGAGCAAAGAGGGTGCCATTCATTGGCACGGCCACCGCGAGTTGGGTGAATACCGCCTGGCGCGCCATCTTTTCATTTGGCACGGCCTGTACACGCTGGATGAAGTTTTGATCCCCGATGGCCAGGAACACATTCACGAATGTCGAAAGGAGGATAATCGCAAAGATAGGTTGCGTTGTATCCCAAGAGAGATCGGCGATTTGCAGTTTGTTCTCGGTTTGAACCAGATTCCAGATATCTCCCACCGGCACGTCCAGCAAGAAAAGAGCCCATACCATGCAGAAGCCAACGGCGAAAAGCATCGCGAAAGCCTGGATGACATCGGTCCAGACCACGGCCTCAAATCCACCCACCATGCAGTAAATCGTCGTGATCGTCCCCATGAGGAGAATGCTGGTTTGCACGGGAATGCCGAAGACAGCACTAATGGCAACAGCCGGTAACAGCATCACTGTGGCCAAACGTCCCATCACTTGCATGGCCACAAATGAAAAACTCCCAATAACGCGTGCCTTCCCACAGTAGCGGGCTTCCAAATATTCGTAGGCCGACGAAAACTGCAGGCGCCGGGCGATGGGAATCAATAGCCAGTATTTGATAGGAAGCATCAGCAACGCGAAAGCTCCCATGGTGAAATAGATCCAGTTTTCCATGTAGGCCTTGGCTGGCATTGCCATGAGGCTGATGGCGCTGGCACCGGTGGCAAAGAGGCTCAGGCCGATCGCCCAGGAGGGAAATTGTCGACCTCCACGGAAGAAGTCGCGCTGGGTTGTCGCATGGCGGCCGGCACGCTTGCCGACCCAGAGCATGGCGACAAAGAAGGCCAGCAGGACCAGATTGTCGAGCCAGCCGTAATTGGTCGCTGGGAAAACCGCCTCCACGCTGGCAAGGCTCCCTCCGGAGACCACGGTCAGAGTCCCTCCGTCTGCGTCGGAAAAGAGCGCCGAGACTGGCAGAAACTCGCTTTGGAACTGCACCCAGCGGTTCTGAGTGGTGTAGAAAGCGGCGAGCTGGTCGGAATCCTCCGCCAGCAGGAGAATGTGCGCGTCCCCGACGGCAAAAGCGCTTTGGGCCGGGAAGGAAAATTCGCTCGTTGCCATCCTTTCCCATGTCTTTGCTTTGGGATCGTAGCGGTGGGTGGTCCATTGGCCATTTGTCGCATCCTTGCTGAAGACATAAACGGCTCCCCGGCATTGGGCGGCGAGCACTCGCTCGGGAACCTCACCGCTCCACGGCTCAAGGATCTTCGCTCCCCGAAGGAAGATATTGGCACCGCTGGTATCCCGGCCCGCCAGATACATGGTGCCGCTGACCCGCACAATGTCGCCCGAGGCGGCTGCGACCGCCAGATCAGGAAGATCCTCGCGGAACACCTTGTCCTCCTCATAGGCCAGAGAGTGGACCTCTTTGCCATCCACAACGTAAAGCCTGCCATCGGCACTGACCGTGAAGGCTCGATCAGGAATTGCTTGGGCCGGTCCCGGGATTTGCGCCCAGGTGTCTGCGCTGTTTTCCAAACGGTAGAAATGCTCGCCGATCCGGGCGGTCCTCCCTCCGGTATCCTGCCACAGGTGATCGGGCATGGCGTTTCTGGGAATCGATGGAAGCTTTTCTGCGGCAAAGTATTCCGCAGTCGGAGCAGTGGCCGCCGACGATTCCACGCATCCTGGAAACACCGCGACCGCGATCATCACCACTGCGGAGGAGAACGATTTCATTGTGATGCTTTCGATATCAGCTTTCCCTGTTCACGGGAGCCGCTGGGGGCTAATCGCCACGTCTTGACGGGATGATTGGTTGGGGGGCCTGGGGATTCTAAAAAAAACTCCAAGAGCATGGAGGGGGATGAGGTGATTTTGCCGGACACAACGATGAGATATGCCCCTCTCAACGACTCCGAAACCGCTGTGGTATCTGGATAGGCAAATGAGGGCCGCCCGCAGTGGCTTGCAGACGGCCTTCGCGCAGAAAAATACCAGTGCACCCTATGCAAGACGCCTGCGGCGGAAAGCCACAACAACAACCAAGCCTGCCGCCAGCAATGCCGATGTCGAGGGCTCGGGGATCACGGTGAGGTCAAGGATGCCGGTGCCTTGTGTGAAGGCCCATGAGGCGTCCCCAGTGGTCGCGGACCAGATGCCACTGTTGTTCGAAAAAGCCCCTGTGTAGTTTCCTGTGAGGTTGACGGCACTGAATGCACCGGATTGACCTGAGAATTGGTCAAAGATGTCGAATGAGTAATTTCCATTGCCGAAGGTGGTGCCGAGATCCAGCACAAGACTGCCGCCATAGACCAGTGATCCCGTCACGTCGAGGCCGTCGTATTGGGTCCCGCGGGTGGCACCGTCGATCTCCATCGTGCTGACCGCTGTGGAACCCAGCGTAAGGTTGCCGGTCACCTCAAGCACCCCGGGACTATTGCCCGGGTTGAGCGCTCCGTTGACGATGAAGGTCTTGCCGGTGGCATTGATGGTCCCTGTGCCGCTCACCGTCCTGCCATCGGCCATGGTGAGGCTCGCAGGAGTAATCCCCGAGATGTCCAGCGTTCCCCCGCCCATGGTCAGGTTCCCGACGGTACCGATCGTGCCATTTCCCGACAAGGCCAACGTGCCGCCATTGACCGTTGTGCCGCCCGTGTAGGTGTTGGGGCCCGCACTCGGGAAGGCTCCCGCGCTCAAGATCAGCGTGCCAGAACCGCTCTTAGTCAGGCTGTCGGCCACCAAAGGCGTGTTCGTATCATCATCGCGAATCGGAGCACTGATCGTCAAAGTGCCGGATCCGTTGTGCATGATGCTCAGATTGCCATTGATGTTCAGACGTGGGGAGGTGATGGCTCCGCGAATCAAAAAATTTCCGGTGGCCCCCGCATCTACGGTTATGAGCGGAGTGATGTTCGTGGCTCCGCCCATGGTAAGAATTGAGTTTGCAAGGGTGGTGGACACGTCGGCGTCGGCATCGTCATTGTATGTTAGGGCACCAATGCTCCGGTCGTTGTTAATGTTGTTTGTGGTCAAATTGGAAGCACCAGCTTGATAGAAGATCACTTCGATGTTTTCGCTGTTTGGTATTCCATTGGTCCAAGGAGCGAGGATGTTCCAACTATCATTTGTGCCTTTCCATATTGTTTGGCCGTAGAGGGACGAGCCCAATGTAGCGGCACTGATCAAAATGAGCAGCGGGAAAATACGCGATGAGAGTGGGGAGTTATTCATGGTTTTTATGGTTTTTTGGGTGTTATTGTTTATTCGGTCTCTGAGCTACATGGCATTTTGCAACTAATTCTAGTTTTGCAACTAATTCTAGATTTCGTCAACAAATTTTTTTCAAATTTTGATTTTTTCAAATGTAATTTACTTTTAATGGCAAAGCGCTGCTACAAATTCCTATTGCCACGCGGAAATGGAGAGCAAATCCAAAAACTCATCGCCGGTGATTTCCTGACCCGCCGAGAGCACAATCTGAAATCTTTCCAAGCCATTGATTGAAACATTTTCCACCAACACAGGCTCGGAGCGATTGTCAAACACTGTCGCCCCTCCGTAAGCGATTGAGGTGATCACCTGCAGTCCCGTCTCGGCCCTGCTCAATTCGTAGAGAAGAGTCACCGTCTCCTCTGCGGGGATTTCGGTCCCTTGAATCCACTTTCCCTCGGGGGAGTCACTGGTTTGCAGGACACGGTAGGACGTCTCCGAATCTTTTTGACCACCCAAGGCTCCCAATACTTGAAAAACGCCTTCGTCCCGCTTGAAGAGTGCCCGTAAAATCGCTGGAATTGGGCCAAAACTTCTCCGCAGTTTGATCTCAATGAAGACAGGGGCGTCCACATTCAATTGAGGGCCCAACCCTGCATCTTCGACACCCACAACAGCGAACCACCTCCCATTGTTCGACGGTTCGGGCCTCAGTCTCAACGCTTTCTCGCCACCCGGGAGAGTGACAATCTCCGCAGTGCCCGCTCCATCAGCGGAAAAGTGCAACCGGACTGGGCTCCGGCCCCATTGCCCCTCGATGGTTGCCTTCTCCATGTCTGCGGGCTCCAGATTGCCCTCTGCGAGACCGCCGAGGTCCAGCCCAAAGACTGGTTGACGATCCACGGCCATTAGGGGAGTGAACGCAGATATTGTGAACAGCCCATGGAAGATAAGTGATTGCACTGAGGAAACCGACATGGACTTATGATTGTTCGGATGGCATCGAAATTCAAGTCAAAAATGTGATGAGCAGAAAGAAATTTTCTTTTTGTACGGCATTTATCTGAGAAGATACTGGCCTTTTGTATCTCAACCAGCTACAACTTCCCACTGCTATGGCCACTCTCCACAATTTTTTCCTATGATACCACGCTTGAGAAACATTGAGGTCCCGATCACGCTGCTCGCGTTGACATGGTTCACATGGGGGGGCGATCTTGTGGCGAAGGAGACCGCGAAGCCGAACATTCTCATTATCTATGCCGACGATCTCGGCTATGGCGATGTGGCGATTTACAACCCCGAGCGAGGCAAGATTCCCACTCCGAATATTGATCAGCTTGCACGGCAGGGCATGCGGTTCACCGATGCCCACGCATCTGCCGCAGTTTGCACGCCGTCGCGGTATTCCCTGCTCACAGGGCGATATCACTGGCGCAGCCGGCTTCAGGATGGAGTTCTTCACGCTTGGGAAGGCCCCTTGATCCCGCCGGACCGCCCGACCATCGCTTCGCTCGCGAGAGAGAAGGGGTATCAGACCGCCTGCATCGGGAAATGGCATCTTGGCTGGAACTGGACAATCCCTGAGGAATACGCCGATTTGTTCAAAAGAGATCAGGTCAAGAATTATGAAGCCATTGCCACCGAGCGGCATCGTAGAGGTTGGGAGGCAGTTTTCGGCCAGTCGATACATGGTGGTCCGACAGCGCTTGGCTTCGAAGAATATTTCGGCGTCGATCTCCCGAATTGGCCTCCCTATGTTTTTATCGAGAATGACCGTACGGTGGGAATACCCAGTGATTTTCTGCCTTCCCAGATGGTGGGGAGGTATGATCCTGAGAGGGCCAACGTGCAGGGGCCTGCCATGCCGGACTGGAAGCTGGAGGCCGTTCTACCAGCCATTACAAGCAGAGCCTGTGCATATGTCCTTAAAGCCGCTGCGGCTCCTGGCCCGTTTCTGCTGTATTTTTCGCTCACTTCGCCGCACACTCCGCTTGCGGTCAATGCGGAATGGCGGGGAAAGAGCGGTCTTGGGCTCTATGCGGATTTTGTCATGGAAACCGATGCTGCGGTCGGCGAGGTGCTCGCGGCTCTGGAGGCAAGCGGCCAGGCTGAAAATACCCTGGTGATTCTGACTTCCGACAATGGCTGCGCGCCCTACATCGGTGTGCACGAGATGGAAAAGAGCGGACATTTTCCAAGTGGACCACTCCGCGGCTACAAGGCGGACGTGTGGGAGGGCGGCCACCGCGTGCCCTTTATTGTGCGCTGGCCCGGACATGTAAAACCGAATTCCATCAACCATCGACTTGTGCATCAGGCGGATCTTTTCCGCACGATTGCGGAGATCGCGGAGGCGGAGGTGCCCGAGGGTTCGGGAGAAGACAGCTTCAGCTTTCTTTCCCTTCTCAAGGGGGAAGAGACCCCGACGCGGCCCCATTCCGTGAGCACCTCCTTCCACGGCGTCCCCGCCCTGCAATGGGGTGGATGGAAATACATTGCCGCACCCGGCTCAGGCTCGGGCGGGCGCGGGCAGAAGGGCGATCCGGAGCAACCGGTCCAGCTTTACAACCTTGCCGAAGACATCGGAGAAACCCACAACCTCGCCGTCGCCATGCCCGAAAAAGTCGCCGAGATGCAGGCGTTGCTGGAGAAGCTCATCGCCGATGGACGCAGCACTCCGGGCCCCCCCGGGAAAAACGATGTCGAGGTGATCCGCTATCCGCGCAGCAAGGCGGTGCCGAAGGATTGACGCCCTGCCACCAAGCCCAAGTGGGTAGAAAACTTTTGCCCCTTCACCGCGCGACTTCCCCATTCCGGGGAAAGTGCGGTGGATGAAGAACCACGGAAGGAAGGGCCGGCTCACAGGAAGGCAGGGGTTCGCCCGCACGGTAGGTGATGTGCACCGCACGACCTCCGGGAGCATGGAGACGTGCATCCACCGACCAATCGGCGGGCCATGCCGGTAGTATATGGATCGCCTCACCATGGCATTGCAGGAGCATGAGTTGAAGCGCATGTGTGGCCGACCCCCCCTGGTCCTGATCGGGCAAGTAGTCGAAACCCGGACCCCAGAATGCCGGGAAACGGGCGTAGGCACCGGGCGTACTCAGCCGCTTGGTGACAGAACACCGGGCCTCCCATGTCAGGCCAAGCAGCGCGGCCTGCATGCCGTCCTGCGCCCATCCCAGGTCGTGGGTGTTCGCTCTCGCGACGAAGGAATTTCTCCCGATCTCCAAGTCTGGACAGGCGAAGTGGCAGAGGTGATAGGGGAAGACGGCGTAGAGTTCGGGATTTTCCAGATTGCGCGGAGGCCCCTCCCAGCTTGCTGCCGGCAAAAACCGGGTTTGTCCATCGGTTTCGCCCTGTGGAAGGTCTGGCAACTCGCGCTGCAGACGCGTCCATTGTTTCACCCGAGCCTGCGGGAGAAACTGACCAGGCAGTGCCAGCAAGGCATTGAGCACGGCCTTCAGACCGGCGACTTCCGGCATGGGATTTGTGGCGTCCCACCACTGCTCAATCGACTGGGCCGGAAAAATGTGGAGTTTCCCATTCCTGCGCTCAAACCGACTGTCGTAATACTCGAGCACCGCCTGAGCCAGCGGCATAAGGGTTTCCTTCACAAAACCTGCATCTCCGGTATAGCGATAAAAGAGCAAGGCATGATGCACCACCTCCAACCCCGAGGAATTGTGCCGCCGGATCCATCGGCTTTGAGGAAGATGCCCGGGAAGGCCGTCCTCTCGCTCATCTTCCCAGCCGTAGTCGCCCTCCAGATAGGTTCCCCAAAAGGTCATGGTCTCAGTAAAAAATGCGCCGTCATGGCCGCAGAATTTGCGGCACCGTGCCCGGGCGAGAGGCAGCACGCGGAGGTACTGCGCGAAATAGGCACGCATCATTTCGTAGTCGCCGGCGGCAAGCATCGACCAATAGGGAAGACGCGTGTTCTGATGCCAGTAGCCGGGCCCCCACCGGCGGTAGTCAGGCCCGAAATCTTCCCCAGGCAAATGCCAGTCGGCCGTGAAGAGCGATCCATTGAATTTGATGGGGTATTCTCCGCGTCCGGCGCACGCATTCAGAAAGCGCTGCAACGTATAGCCCATCGAAACCTTGTAAGCCGCCTCGTCTCCTTCTATGTGAATCCAACTCCGACCCCAGAATTCGCGCCACCAGTCGCTATGCCGCTGCCACGCCATCCGGTCGGTCGCAGCTGGGCAGCCCCGGGCCGCTTCGCACACACTGGCAGTCCATGCTTCCGGCGATGAGGGGCATCGAGTCAATTGGGTGACCGTCAGGCCAACAGCATCGCTGGAAGCGGCACATACGAGGGAGGACGCATCACGGGCGGTCCAGTTCTCTCCAGAAACCCTCCCTCCGAAAATCCGGTGCAAGAGCGGGTCGTGGCCCCCTTCTTCTTCCGCCCATTCCAGCAATCCCTGCTGCGACATGTTGGCTCGCCAGCAGGAGGATTCATTGAGGTGATACCAGCCGATGCTGTCTGCCGTCGGCTCGCAAAACGCATCGGGACCATGGAAAACCTCATACGGTGAACGAAGATGCAGAAAATGCCTTTCCCGGTCGACAAGAACATGACGGCGATCACGCCAGCGCTCGATCCATGCCTGATACTGCAACGGGATTCCCTTCCCGTTGGGTTTGCAGAGGAACTGGACACAGGGATGGTGTGCGTCCACCCACAGGCGCGCGGAGGCGCGGGAGGATTCAAATTCAATGCTCGCCGCAGGGAGATTGAGAGACCAGGATACCAGATCCTTTCCGAAGACCGGATTTCCCTCCACATCCGCAACCCGCAGCCGGATCCTGCCCACCTTGTAGAGCTGGCCGAACTCGCCCCAGGCGTCGCCGGTCGCAAGGTAAAAGCAAATGTCGCCCGAGGGTTCCAGCCAGACATTCGCCGCCTGTCGCCCGTTGCCGAGCGGCATGGAGCCACCGGAATCCCGCGACGGGGTGGTCCAGGCCACGTTGTAGCGTGAGGGAGTGCCGGGAAATTCAGATTCATACATTGCAGGCAATTTGCTGTCACACAATGGTTGCGCTGCCTCCAAAATATCCGAAAAGGAGACGCTATCTGGCGGAGGTGTCTCAGGTGAGATCATGGAGCCTGATTTTGACCTTGGGGTGCGGCCAGCGCCTTCTCATCCAAGTTGAGAAACAGCGTCCTCACCTGCACTTTCGGTGCGATGTTCTTGTCATTTCCTGCGGAGCTGTGCGCGAACAATACCACCCGATGAGCGCCTGCGATTCGGTAGCGGCTTGAATAAACGAGTTTCTCTTCCGGGTCGGTCACAGCGATTGCGACGAAGGTCTTTTCTTCGTCGGGTTGGAGACTCCAGAGAGCTTGTTCTTTGGCGGGAATTTTTTTGGTGATATCAAACACTCTAGCGATCAAATTCTGGGAACTCAGGTTGTAGAAGTGAACATTCCGCGTGTCGGTGCTGGCCTTGGAATCATCGATCACAAGAACGGGACCGGACCACTCGCTCGAACCTGGGGGTGCTTTGAGAAAAACAAGCAGCAAGTCTTTCGCGCCCGCCGGAATCGAAACATCAGCGTAGTACGAGGGCGGCGGGAGATCCTCCGCTGCTTGCGGAGCGGGGAGGCTTTCTATGGACGTCGGTTGAGTGGTGTCTTCCGTCCGCGCTGCGGTCTGGATCCTCGCGGTCTCCTGCTCCTTTGTCATGCTTCGGTAGAATCGCATGACCGGTGGTCCGCTGTATGTGAATGTCTTGGAAAACTGGGAAAGAGAAACCGGAATATTCACCCCGGAGGGGGCAAGGGTCATCGTGTCGGTTTCCATGTCCCAGCCAAGCGTGCGGAAGTTGACTGTCACCTTTTCCTCCCCGGCCCCGCGCAACACGGTTGCGGTCAATGCCAGTAAAAAGCAAAGCGTGAGAGCCAGATTGGCGGGGCGGGCGGGGCGGTTCATGGATCGGGGATGGGTGAGTCTTAAAGCCAGCGGAAGCTGATGATTTTGTATCTGCGACCGAAATTGCGGTTCGCCGGGTTGAGGGGTCCCGGTTCATAGGTTTGGTTGGCGGTGTCGAAGGAATACGGGGATACTTGCGGCGTGTTGGCATCGTCGTCCACGTACTCGTAGGTCCGTTGCACGACGGCTTCGCACAGCACCTTGGCCGTCCGTTCTCCCGTGGCGGGCTTGACTGCCTCCCCATAGCTGCGGATCGTGAACGTGTCGCCACGCGGGCGAATCACCGGGGCAATGCGCTGGAGAATGTCGGCCTGGCTGATCCACTGGCTGATCCCCTCCCCGCGGGATCCTTCGAAGATGGCCTGAAGGTGGTCCGGGGGTCGCACGGTTGCGGTGGGGATATCGGACTCATCAAATTCATCCAGAGGCTCTCCCGGAGCCCCGGTAATCCGGGTGTCGTTCAAACCAGCCAGAGTCGTGGAGTGAAGAGCGGCCTCCAATGTGCCATAGAGGCCTTTGGAAGTATTGCCGCTCTCCAGCCTGCGATTCACAAAGTCGGCCAATGAAAGGAACGGGCCCCGCTGTTTGATTTCCGATACAATCGCCGAGGCCAGCGCATCGAGTTCGGCGTCGGTCAATTGGCGGAAGCCGTTCAGAAATTCGTCTGGAGAACTGCCGGAGCCGCCGGAAGGATGTGCCGAGCGGCTGAGCGGATTCTCGAGAGGGGGGCCGATGGTGCCGGTCTGCGGATCGAAAGCCAACCCGTTGGCACCCGCAAGCACGGCCTTCCATGCCTCTACGCTCGTGCTATTGATGTTGAAGCCACCCTCAATCTGCAAACCTTCGGCCGTGGACGCCGGATTGTTGATCTCGGCAGCCGTGGCATCCGGGAGAACCCGATACAGAGCGTTGATCGGGAGGTGTGACCAAGACTCCAAGTTGGCCTGCGTGACCGGTCCGGTAAGTCCGGAAAAAAAATACCCGTCCCAGAGCGCATTGTTGATCAGAAAATTTTGATCGATCGGCAGAAAGGAATCTGCGGGAGGAGTCTGAAATCCGGAATCCATGAAGATCCGCCCGGTGTCGCCGATCTTCATGTCGGCAATACCTGAACCGAGGCTGTAGGCATGAGTGGAGCCGATCTGAGACATCTGCATGTGCTGAAGTTGGCCCAGTGACAGAATGCCTGTGCTTTCCGGCGGCACATCGAAAAATATTGTCCGGCTGGTACCTCCATCCCCCTGACTGATGCCGGTTCCCCAAAAGGCGGATCCATCCGCCTGCATCGAGAGATCTCCGACCGGGTCGCCGGAAGTCTTGCTGGCCACCCTTTCGTAAACACTAATCCCTCCGTAGAGCATATTGGGAGCCCGAATGGCGTCATCGGACGCAACGAACGGATGCCATGGTGCCCGAAAGCTGTTTCCCACAAGCCATCTGTTCGTCAGATTGTAGCCATGGGCGGAAATTTCCGGCGGTGTGATCGTCGGGCCGCGATACTCATTGTTGGCATACTGAAACCCGCCACCCAGCGCGACGTCAAACATTATCTTGGCGCCCCCCGGGTTTCCCATCACGGATCTGTCGTAGAGATCACTCACACGGGGGGCCAGGGGTTCCCATCCTTTTCTGGACTCATTGTAATCTGGAATCTGGGATGCCGTTCTGCTAAATTGGGCATGAGCTGCCAGGTTGGAGCATTCAAAGCCCTCGACCAGTGAATAGAAATTATCGGGATCAACCGGGTTTTTTTCGTCGCTCAGGCCAATCGCCATTTTGAAAGGCAGAATTCCCGATTGGACCATTTCCCCTGTTTTCGGGTCCTCTTGGTTCCATTGCAACCATTGTTGCGACACTCGGTTGGGGTGGGTCCAGACCAAGCCTGATGCAATTTTCTCACCCCTATCGTCTAGAACATTGCTCCAGTCCAAAGGTGCTCGCACGAGGTTGCCGGATGCATCCTTGGTTAGCAGCACAACACCTGTCGCACCCTTGTCAAATGCGCCCTTCTCCAGCAAGTTTTGGCCGTTGTAGGATTCTCCGTCGTTGGCAATCCCAAAAGACATCACCTGCCCGGGAGCGAGTGTCGTATTGGGCAGCCGGAACGCGAAACCATTGTAGCGGATGCCATTGGAGTCAGTGAATCTGTTCAGATCTGGGGAAACTAGAGGAGAGCGGAGGGTCAACGATGCTGGTTGAAAGGATTGTTCGGGAAAAGGGAACTTCGCTTTATAATCAATCTTGAGCCAGGAAAACCTGAGTGTCAGTCCTTTGTTCTCCCTAACGGTCGATGACTGAATGATGCTGCTGAATTCCTCAAAAAAGAGATGCACATACATCGAATTTCCGAGGCGCAGAGGCACGTTGTAGGGATTGACCAGCACGACCTTGGGCGCGAGAAAAAATGCTTCCATATCTCCATTCGCGGGGTCGGCCTCAAGATATGGGGTCATCTCCAGGATAAAGCGGGTGATATTGGGAAAAAGCCCATGCTCAGTTGCGGTGTGCTTTCGGACGTCCACGCCGGAGCCCTCCGGATCAGCTGCTGATCCAGCGTAGGATTGAAGTTGTTCCCATGTGGGCGCTGGCGGAATGCGAAAACCAGCGGGGGGTGAGGGATACTTCACAAAGCTGTTGGCTCCGCCCTGGCTGTAGGCCGGGATGCCAGCCGCCGCCAGTGCCGGGCCTATGGGTTCCTGCCGGAGCAGAGTGCTCAAATCCACCATGAGCCCGCCGGTGTAGGTGTTTGTCAGGAGGCTGGAGGCCGTGGTCGTCAGAGCATGGGCGTTTCTGCGCACATCTTTCAGGGTTTCCCCGGTGTCGCCAAGAACCAGGCCCAGATGCTCAGGATTTGCCAGCCGGTCGAGTGCGGCTTGCTTGTCCGCGTCAACGATCGCGGGAAACGTGGTGCCATCCATCTTCTCGATGGCATCTCTTTGGTGAACGATGAAGCTTGCTTGCTTGCTGGTTGCTTCCGGAATTCCCGGCGGGGGATCTTTCGCTCCGGCAATCCGCGCCTTGAGGCTCTCGTCACCAACCCACCATGCGTAGGCACCCGCGGGAATCGCAACCCTGCCAACCCGGACTTCGTTTCTGACTTGAAGAGGATCGTTCATATCGAAACCATCCCCGAAAATCACCACCGAGTCCTCGGCAGGAAGTGGGGTGTCCGCGTTGATCAACTCCGTCATGTTTCCAGAAACCAACCAACCAAGAAAGCCGGTGTTCTGATTCGGATCTCTACGGGCGGCAGAGTCATAGTAGCTATCGGTCGGGTTGATGCGGCCATTGAGATGCGTCAAGCCGGGATCTGAATCCCAGACACCGATCCAATGTGGGTGTTCCGCGTCACCTCCGGAAATCGTCTTGAGAATGTCTCCCGGCGCTGTGGCCCGCTGATCCGGACCAGTCAGCGCCTGCAAGTTTCCCAAAGCCATTTGCAACCCAAAGAGAGCGTTTTGCTTGGCGATGATCTGGTCTTGTTCGATGGCCGATTTGCGCAAATCCAACCCAACCATCACCGCCATGGAGACCAACAGCAAAACCACGAACGCCATCAAAGGTAATACAATCACCAGCGCAAAGCCAGAATCGTGCACCCGAGGGGCAACTTCATGAAGTTGTTGCGGGCTGCCAAGATGGGAAGGGGGGGGCGTCGGCATTGTGGTGTCGATTTTCTTAATTACTTCTTTTGTGGTGTCGATTTTCTTAATTACTTCTTATTTTCAGTCCTATTTAGCTTAAAATTTGTGGGCAATCAGCACCTTATTTCAAAACAAAATATCCACATCTTTTGGCAGAAAGTCAAGAAGAAAGATACTTTTCGACGCTGCAAACAGTTTCATCTCCATTTTGGAACAGCAGGGGATGGGGGTTAGCTGCACGCAGGAAATATTTCAGTGAAAGTTCTTATTTTTTGCAAGACAGGACTCATTTTAAGTCTTATAGTAACTACTCAGGTCCATTGCAGCCAGGATTAACTGGACGTCCGGGACATAGCCGTGCGCTTTGGAGTGTTGGAGTATTGGAGTGTTGGAGTTTAAACATTGGCCACCATTACTCCGCCCTACGAT